>JFBN01012144.1_pt1 | contig 38228 bp, 35 predicted proteins | sample 768741 | NCBI WGS metagenome assembly JFBN01 (sample SAMN01983846, study PRJNA193217) | chicken gut metagenome | biome: terrestrial biome; isolation source: ceca of Broiler chicken | host: Gallus gallus | place: United Kingdom: England | collected 2010-09-07
GTATGCCGCCGCGGCCCGCCGCACCGCTTCCTCCAGATCCAGCGTGTGCGCCTCGCACAGCACGAGCGGCGCCTCCCCGAGCCGCCGCCCCCAGCGCTTCTCCTCGCCGAGACACAGCACAAAGGCCGCCGCATCCCGCTCTCCCAGAGTCTCCAGCGGCGCGAGCTCCCAGCCCGGCAGCGCCCGGAGATGTTCGAAGGCCTTCTGCGATACCGCAACAGGCAGTCTGTGCATGAGCGATCCCCTCTTTTCTTTCTGTATTCTTTCTATTATAAAATAGAATTTACATTCCGCGCGCACCGAATTTTATACACGTGGCGCATTTTAAAAATGATATAATGGAAAAAAGCCGCGCCGGCGGCGCGGCCTCTGTTTCTGCTACAGCCGGAAGGAGGCATACTATGGCACTTGTAATGGATGGATGGAAAAATCTTCTTGTGAACAATCAGGACGGCATCGTTACCGTGACGATCAACCGGCCGAAAGCCATGAATGCGATCAACTATGAACTGATGAAGGAACTGGAAGCCTTTTTCACAGGGCTTCAGGACGCACCGGAAGCGGACGTGATCCTTCTCACCGGTGCGGGCGACAAGGCTTTCGTCGCCGGCGCGGACATCAAGGAAATGGCCGTCATGGATTCCCATGCGGGCCGGGACTGGGCGCTGCTGGGCGAACGCGTCACCTCTCTCATCGAAAGAGCACCCCAGCCGGTGATCGCCGCCGTGAACGGATATGCCCTGGGCGGCGGCTGCGAGCTGGCGCTGGCCTGTGATTTCCGCTATGCCTCGGCCAATGCCAAAATGGGACAGCCGGAAGCCAAATGGGGCATCAACGCCTGCTTCGGCGGCACCCAGCGTCTGGCCCGCGCCGTCGGCGCCGCCATGGCGAGAGAGCTGCTGTACACCGCCCGCTTCATCGATGCGGAGGAAGCGCTCCGCATCGGCCTCGTGAACCGCGTCCTCCCCGATAAGGAAGCCCTCATGGCCGCTGCCACCGCCACTGCCAAAGAGATCCAGAGCTGCGGCAAATGCGCCGTGCGCTACACGAAGCTGGTGCTCAATAACGGCCGCGATGAAAATATTGACAGCGCCATCGCCGCGGAAGCGCAGTATTTCGGCCTCTGCTTCGACGATCCGGAACAGAAAGCGCGCATGACTGCCTTCATGAACAAATCGAAGAAATAACTTTTCCCACCAGAAAAGCCGTGAGATTCCTCTCACGGCTTTTTTATTGTGTCAGGACAGCTGCGCGAAGGCGCCGCGGGTCTTCAGCTCCACGTCCCCGTAGCGGCGGATGAAGGCATCCACATACCGGGCCGCCTCGAGGAAGGCCTGCTTTCCGATGCGCTGCGGGAAATCCCCCTGCCAGCGCCACTGCCGGAAGGCCCGGAGAAGCACGCCCGCCTCCGGAGACAGCCCCAGCGCCGCCATGGGCTCCGGCTCCGCGGGATCGCTCCCGGCAGCTGCCAGCAGCTGCACGGACAGGATGAACGCCGTCACCGTGGGATTGCGCTGCGCCCCCTGTACGGCCGCCGCCCCGAGGAGGGCATAGGCCGTGCCGTCGGCCTGCCCCTCCGGGAAAAACTGCTCCGCGATCTCCACGGCGTAGTACCACCGGGTGAGCTCCTCATAGGACAGGGCCGCCGTATCGAGCACCGCCGTCCCCTCATACTGAGTGAGGACCTGTACGGCGCCGCTTTCCGCCGCGCTGTACCGCAGAATGGCAAAGGGCTGGAGCAGCCCGGCCCCGCACTGCCGGAGCGTTCCCCGGGAGATGAAAGCAGTCTGCCGGCCCTCGGTGCGCGTGAAAAGGCGGACGCTCCGCCCGCCTTCTCCGGCTTTCCGCACGAAAAGCACGATGCCTTCGCCGCTTTTCAGCTTATTCGTTTTCATCGGTCTCCGCCGCTTCCTTCGGCGTTTCCCGTTCCTCCGGCGGCACAGGCTCCGCCTTCACCCGGATGATGCGGAAGCCCTCCATGCGGAGCACCGTAAATTTCCACGGGCCGATCACCACCGTATCGCCCGTTTTCGGAATGCGCTCCAGACGGTAGAAAATGTAGCCGCCGATGGTATTTGCACCGCCCTCTTCGGTGAATTCGATGCCCAGCCGGTCGGAAATGTCGTCCAGAATGACCAGCCCGTCAAATTCATAGGTGCCGTCGTCCTTTTTCAGGATCTCTCCCGGCGCGGTGTCCATTTCCTGGGGAATCTCCCCGATGAGCTCCTCGATAATGTCCTCCAGCGTGACGAGGCCGGCGGTGCTGCCGTACTCGTCCACCACCACCGCCAGATAGATCCGGCGCTGGCGCATGAGCTGGAGCAGCTTCGGCGTGGGCATCACTTCCGGCACGGTCAGGATATTGCGGATGATGTGCTTCACGTCGGTGGCGCCCACCGCGCAGTTCTCCATGAAATCCTTCACATGGATGTACCCGATGATGTGGTCCTTGTCCTCCATGCACAGCGGGTAGCACGTGTGGTGCGACTGGCCGATGACCCGGCGCATGTGCTCCATGCTGTCCCCGTAGTACAGCACAGTCATCTCGCTCCGGGGGATCATGATATCCTGCGTCATGAGATCGAAGAAATCAAAGGAATTTTTGATGAGCAGATTTTCCAGCGCGGACAGCTTGCCCCCGCGGTGGCTCTCCTCCACGATGCACCGGATCTCCTCCTCGGAATAGGTGAATTCCGCCTCATTCGTCACAGGCAGCTTCTTCATGCGGAGCACCCGCCGCGCCGTCAGGACGCCCAGCGCCGTAAAGGGATGGAGCACCCGGCGGATGAGAGAGAGCAGCCACGTGCGGCTGGCGAGCTTTTCCAGCGGATGGGACAGCGCCGCATCGCCGGGGATCCGCATGGTGAAGATCCAGTAGAGCAGGAGCGCCGCCAGAAGCAGCACCACTGCCGCGGCGGATTTCATCCAGAAGGGCAGCACGATGCCCCAGTGGGCGCCCACGGCGAGCACATTGCGCCAGCACTGGGCCAGCGCCAGAATATACACGGCGGTGCAGAGCATCCCCGCCAGCTGGGAACCGGCCAGCGCATAGGCGGGATGCCGGTAATACGGTGCGATCTTTTCAATGAGCTGCGGGTCCTGATCGCTGTTGTGGTCCACGTAGTCCTTCCGCACGCGGGCCATAGCCGAGTAGATGCCGACGCAGAGACCGTTCAGCACGGCCGCTGCCAGCGCGGTCAGCAGATATCCCACAGCCAGTTCTAATTGGGTGTCGATAAGTCATTCCTCCCGTTGGACAGGAAAAGGGAAATGGAAAATACGGCCGGAGCCGCTGCGCCGTTTCCCCTGCGGCGCGTTGACGGAAATCACCGGTGCTCCTTGTAGCCCAGCTCCCGCAGGACATAATCCTTATTCTTCCAGTCCCGCGTCACCTTGACCCACAGGTCCAGATAGACCGGCGCGCCGATCAGGCGCTGGATCTCCTCCCGGGCTTCCTGGCCGGCGGCCTTCAGCAGCGAGCCGTCCTTCCCGATGATGATGCGTTTCTGGGAATCGCGCTCCACCAGAATGGTGCAGCGGATGTAGACCTTGCCGTTCTCCCGTTCCCGGAATTCCTCCGTAAAGACGCCGATGGAATGGGGCACCTCGTCATGGGTGCGGAGGAGGAGCTTCTCCCGGACGATCTCCTGCACGATATTGCGCTCCGGCTGGTCCGTCACCATGTCGTCGGGGAAATATTTCGGCCCCTCCGGCAGGTACTTCCGGATCATCTTCGTGAATTCGTCCAGATTATCCCCCGTCACCGCAGAGAGCGGGATGATCTCCTTGAAGGGATAGCTCTGGCTGTACTGGATGATCTTCTTCATCAGCTGTTCCCGGCTGATGAGGTCGATCTTGCTCAGCACGAGGAAGACCGGCACCTGCTTGCCCTGAATGAGCTTCAGGATATACCGGTCCCCGGCGCCGAGCGGGTCATCGCAGGCGCAGAGGAATACGATGAGATCCACCTCGTCGAGGGCGTCCACCGTCGCCTGGCGGATCACCTCGCCCAGCTTCGACTGGGGCTTGTGCATCCCCGGCGTGTCCAGAAAGACCGCCTGGCAGTTGTCGCCGTTCCAGACGCCGGTGATCTTGGTGCGCGTCGTCTGGGCGTGCGAGGACACGATGGAAATCTTCTCGCCGAGCACGGCGTTCATCAGGGTCGATTTTCCCACATTCGGCCGCCCCACCAGAGCGACGAAGCCGGAATGAAAGGGCTTTGTTTTTTCAGATTGATTCATTTGTCTCCTTTTTCCGCATCCATGCCGAAGGCACGGGGCAGCAGCTCCTCCGCTGCCATAACGATATAATCCTCTTCGCTCCGGGCGCAGTAGACCACGGGCACCCGGAATTCCGCCAGAAACTGCCGGCACAGGCCGCACGGCGTGGTATAGTCCTCCGTGCTCCCGCACAGCGCCAGCGCCCGGAAGACGGTCACGCCCGCCGCCACGGCGCTTCCCACGGCATTGCGCTCCGCGCAGAGCCCCGCCGGGTAGGAGGCGTTTTCCACATTGCATCCCGTGAAGATCCGTCCGTCAGCGGTGAGCACCGCCGCGCCCACGGGAAAGCGCGAATACGGCGCATAGGCGTGGCGCCGGGCCTCCGCCGCATGGCGGATCAGCCGCTGGATCTCCTCAGTTTCCATCCATGACCCGTTCCAGCCCGCAGGCGGAGAGAATGGCCTCTTCCGTAGCGCGCATGGCCTTCTTTTCTTCTGGATCGTAGTGATCGTAGCCCAGAATGTGCAGGAATCCGTGCACCGACAGGTACGCCACCTCCCGCTCCCGGCTGTGGCCGTATTCCCGGGCCTGCTCCTCCGCCCGGTCCAGATTGATGACGATGTCGCCCAGCTCGGATTCCTCCTCCGGCACGTCGTCCTCCCCTTCATTCAGGGCGAAGGACAGCACGTCCGTCGGCGCATCCACATCGCGGTACGTCCGGTTCAGCTCGTGAATCACCGGCCCGTCGCAGATGAGCACGCTGATCTCCGCCGTGTCCGGCACCTTCTGCAGCTCTGCGCCCTTGGTGAGCACCTGCCGGATGAGCGCTTCCAGCTCCTCGCTGTAATATCCCATATTGCTGTAATTAATCGTGATTTCCATGCTCGGTCCCTTCTGCCTGTTTTCTTCTCTTTCCGTCTTCCTCATAGGCGTGGATGATGGCCGCCACCAGATCGTGGCGCACCACATCCTCCTCACTGAAACGAACCACTGCGATATCGGGGATGCCCCGCAGCACCCGCACCGCGTCGATGAGCCCGCACCGCACATGGGACGGCAGATCGATCTGCGTCACGTCGCCGTTGATGACCATTTTTGACCGGAAGCCCAGCCGGGTAAGGAACATCTTGATCTGCTCCACCGTGGTATTCTGCGCCTCGTCGAGGATGACGAAGGATTTTTCCAGCGTCCGTCCCCGCATGTACGCCAGCGGTGCCACCTCGATGGCCCCCTTCTGCTGCAGGCGCAGGAATTCCTCCGGCCCGAACATGGCGAGCAGTCCGTCGAACAGCGGCCGCAGGTAGGGATTGACCTTCTCCTGCATGTCCCCGGGCAGGAAGCCCAGCTTCTCCCCGGCCTCCACGGCAGGCCGCACGAGGATGATCCGCTCCACGTCGTGATTGCGCAGATAAAAGGCTCCCAGCGCCACCGCCAGATAGGTCTTGCCCGTACCGGCCGGCCCGAGGCCGAAGGTGATGGAATTTTTCCGGATGGCGTCCACGTAGCGCTTCTGCCCCGGCGTCCGCGGGTGGATGGGCTTGCCGTTCTTCGTCACATTGACGGCGTCCGACTCCAGCTCCTCGATGAGATGGCGGTTGCCCTCATCGAGAAATTTCATGGTCTGCCGCACGTGGCGCTCCGAGAGATAGATGCGCTGCTTGGACATGCGCCGGATCTCCTCCACCACGGCCGCGGCCTTCCCCACAGCCTCCTCCTCGCCGGCCAGCCGGATCACATTGCCCCGGCCCGTGACCTGACAGCCGTAGTGCTCCCCGATGATCTTCAGGTAGCTGCTGTCCCGCGCGAGGACCCGGGAGGCCTCGTGAAAATCCTCCATCACGATTTCCTGTACATATTCGTCAGAAATAAAACTCACGCCTTTCTCTGTTCAATGCGTATCCCCGCCGGTCCAGCGGCGCACCGCCTTTCCGTCCATATAATCGCACCGGTCGCCCTGGGAGATGTCCCGGAGGATCATCGCCTCGTCGATGCGCTTCTTCACTTCCCACCAGGGGTCGCCGCCGTTCACCGTGATCGTGTACGGACCGGACGCGCGCCCCACGATGCGCTGGATGATGATATCCTTCCGCAGATAAGACAGGAAGAGCAGCACCCGTTCGATGTATTCCGCCATGGGAAGCAGCGTAAGCTCCCCGGCCTCGTACATCCGGGCCAGCGCCGTGCCCTTCACGATATAAAGAGAATGGAGCTTCACCTGCGTCACCGGCAGAACGGACACCAGCTTCGCCGTCTCCTCCACGTCCGTGCGGTCGTCCCAGGGAAGGTCCGCGATGACATGGGCGCAGAGGCCGAAGCCATACCGCCCGATGCGGAGCGCTCCGTCGATGAATTCCGCCGCGGTATGCCCCCGTCCGAGGATCTTCAGGGTATGCGGATTCGACGACTGGAGCCCCAGCTCCACCGTGATGCCCACACCGTACCGGTCCGCCACCTCCTTCAGGATCTCCAGATAGACCTCATGGATGCAGTCCGGCCGGGTGGAAACGTCGAGCTCCACCACATCGGGATGACGGGCGGCCTCCTCCATCCATGCCCGGAACCGGTCCGGCGGCGCATAGGTATTGGTAAAATTCTGGAAATAGGTGATAAATTTTTTCGCCTTGTACTTCGGACCGATATGGGCGATGCTCCGCTCGAGCTGCGCCGTGATGGAAAGCCCCACGGCCCTCGTCTCGTAGTCAGCTCCAATGGAGCCGCAGAAAATGCAGCCCCCGCTGCCCAGCGTGCCGTCCCGGTTCGGGCAGGTCACAGGCAGCGCCACCGGCACCTTGTACACTTTTTCGCCGTACCGCGCCTTGAGCGCGTCGGAATAACCGCGGTATCGTCCCATATTACACTCCTTCAGAATATATAATACATCATATCTGCCGGCCGGAAAAGTTTTGCCGCCGTCTATGCTACAATAAAAGAAAGCATCATAAAGGAGACCTGTCATGATTCGGATCATCACCGCTCAGCTGGATATCCGCCCGGGACAAATCCGGGCGAACTGGGAGCAGATCGAGAAGGAAATCCGCCGCGCGAAGGACGCCGGCGCGGATATCCTCGTTCTGCCGGAAATGTGCCTCACGGGCTATCTCATCGGAGACCTGTGGGACCAGAATGCGTTCCTCCGGGAATGCGAAGCCTACAATCAGCGCCTCGCCGCCGCGGCGCAGGGCCTCGTCATCCTCTGGGGAAGCTGCGCCGTGGACTGGACGCGCATCCAGGACGACGGCCGAGTGCGGAAATACAACGCCGCCTTCGCCGCCGCAGAGGGCCGCTTCCTCACGCCCCGGGGCAGCCGCCGTCCCTACACGATCAAGACGCTCCTCCCCAATTACCGCCAGTTCGACGACCGGCGCTACTTCACCGGCGCCGCCGCGGCTGCCGCAGAGGACGGCCTCACGCTGGGGGATTTCCTCCGCCCCTTCGATCTCCCCGTGCAGGGCGGGACGCTCGCTGCGGGCGTCCTTCTCTGCGAGGACAGCTGGGATGAAAATTACGCGGTCCATCCCATGGACCTGCTCGCCGCGCACAAGCCGGACCTTTTCTTCAATCTTTCCGCCTCGCCCTTCACGCTCGGGAAAAATGAAAAGCGCCACCGCATGCTCACCGCCGCCACGGGCCGGCTCCACGTGCCCATGCTGTACGTGAATCACCGCGGGCTCCAGAACAACGGCAAGGACTGCTACACCTTCGACGGCATGACCGCCGCCTACAGCACGGACGGACAGCTCGCCGGCGAAGCCGCGCCGTACACCGAGGCCCGGTCGGCCTTCCTCTTCGATCCGGAAACACACGCGCTCACGCCGGAGCGGCCCATGCCGCCCCACACAGGCGATCTGCTCCTCCCGGCGCTCCGCTACGGCGTCTCTCATTTTCTGAAGGACATCGGCGTCTCCCGGGTGGTCATCGGCGTCTCCGGCGGCATCGATTCCGCGGTGAATGCCGCGCTGTACCGCTCCATTCTTCCCGCCGACCAGCTGCTGCTGGTGAATACGCCCACGCGGTTCAATTCGGAGACCACAAAGCATCTCGCCGCGGACATTGCAGAACGCCTCGGCTCGCCCTATGTGACGATCCCCATCGGAGACTTCGTGGACCGCACGGCGGAGGTGCTCGCGTCCCTCACCATCCGAACCGCAGAGGACGCAAAAAATCTGGCGCCCACGTCCTTCATGAAGGAAAATATCCAGGCCCGCGACCGGAGCGGCCGCATCCTCGCCGCGCTCGCCGCTTCCTTTGGCGGCATCTTCACGTGCAACGCCAACAAAACGGAATTCACCATCGGCTACGCCACCCTCTATGGCGACATGGCCGGGGCCCTCGCCGCGACGGCCGATCTGTGGAAGCATCAGGTCTACCAGACGGGCCGCGCGCTTAACGATTTCTTCGGTGAGGCCGTCATCCCCGAGGGCATCTTCACCATCCGCCCCAGCGCGGAGCTCTCTGACGCGCAGGCCGTGGACAAGGGACTCGGCGATCCCCTCGTATACGATTACCATGATTATCTCTTCCGGAGCTTCGTGGAGCCCTGGCAGCGCTCTACGCCGGAGGACATCCTCCGGTGGTACGCCGAGGGCACGCTGGAAGCGCACATCGGCACGCCTCTCGCCGTAAAGGACATCTTCCCCGATGCGGCGGCCTTCATCGCCGATCTGGAAAAATGGTGGAAGCTCTTCGCAGGCTTTGCGGTGGCGAAACGCATCCAGTCCCCGCCGCTGCTGGCGGTCTCCCGCCGCCCCTACGGCTACGACCTCCGCGAGTCCCAGCTCGCGCCGTACTTCACGGACGCCTATCTCGCTCTGAAAGAACAGCTCCTTACCCATTGATAAAAGGCACACAAAAAGACAGACCCTGAAAGGTCTGTCTTTTTTCTATCAGTCTTCCTTGAAGTACGGCTTGAACGACGTCTGATGTGCCGGACGGCGCGAACCGGCCACAGCGTTGTCGCCCCGGTTGGAGCGGCGGCGGTTCATGCGGCGTCCCTCCCGCTGGGGACGGCCGTTCTCTCCGTTGTCCTCTCTGCGTCCTTCCCGGCGCGGACGGTCTCCGCTGCGGCGGGGACGGTGTCCGTCGCTGCTGCGGCGCTTCCGGAAATTCGGCTTCTCCTCGGTGATGCGCACCGGCGTCACATCGGGCTGCTTCGTGAGCAGCTTGATCGCTGCGGACACCAGAGAAATGGAATCGTAATCATTCAGCAGCTCCTCCGCGATCTCGCGGTAGGTCTCAAGCCCCTCGCCCGCGGCGGCATTGCGCAGATTTTCGATGGCTTCCCGCTGGTTGCCTTCAATGACATCGGACAGCGTGGGCACCGCGCGGCGTTTGATGCGGCGGCGGATGAGCCGTTCAATATCGTGGAACTGGCCCATTTCCCGGGAGATGACAAAGGTGGTGGCCATGCCCGTGCGGCCGGCGCGGCCCGTACGGCCTACGCGGTGCACATAGCTTTCCGGGTCCTGAGGCATATCGAAATTGTACACGTGGGTGACGCCGCTGATGTCCAGCCCGCGGGCCGCCACATCGGTCGCCACCAGAATGTCGATGGTATTTTCCTTGAACTGGCGGATGACGGAATCGCGCTTGGCCTGGGACAGATCGCCGTGGATGCCCTCCGCCGTATAGCCGCGCTTCTTCAGCGCTTCCGTCACTTCGTCCGCGCGGCGCTTCGTCCGTACGAAAACGATGGCCAGATCCGGTTCCTGCATGTCGAGGAGACGGCACAGCGCATCGAATTTCTGACGGTCCGGCAGCTCGATGTATTCCTGCTCGATGAGGTCGATGGTGACCGTCGCCGCCTTGATCTGCACGTGCTCCGGTTCCTTAAGGAACGTGTCGGCCAGCTCCTGAATGGGTTCCGGCATCGTCGCGGAGAAAAGCATGGTCTGCCGTTCCTCCGGCATGGCCGCAAGGATGGTGCGGATGTCGTCGATGAAGCCCATGTCCATCATTTCATCCGCTTCGTCCAGCACCAGCACCTGCACGTTGGACAGGTCGATGGAGCCCCGCTTCATGTGGTCCATGAGGCGGCCCGGCGTGGCGACGATGATCTGCGGATGCTGCCGCAGCGCCCGGAACTGGCGGTTGATATCCTGACCACCGTAGATCGGCACCGCATGAATGGGCAGGAACTGCGCCAGATGATTGATTTCCTCGGCAGACTGCACCGCCAGCTCTCTCGTGGGCGACAGCACCACCGCCTGCGGCGCGGGCCGGGAAATATCAATGCACTGAAGAATGGGAATCCCGAAAGCGGCCGTTTTCCCCGTGCCGGTCTGTGCCTGACCGATGAGATCCCGGCCGGCCAGCGCGGAGGGGATCGCCGCCTTCTGGATCGGCGTGGGTTCTTCGAAGCCCATATCCTCCACCGCTTTCAAAATCTGCGGTACAATTCCCAGTTCCTCAAATGTTTCGTACATACGATGCCTCCATTTCAAGCGCCGATGATGGAAAAGCACGTATTTCTCCCGGAAATACGCGCCCCTGTTTCGGACAATAACTTTTTTATTATACCATGGTCCGCCCGCGGAAGAAATGAATACTTGAAAATCCTTAACGCGGGGAAATCCAGCACTACCGAATTGTCCTTATATCTTATTTATGTCAATTTACGCATTAATTCATAGAAATAGTGTTGAATAATAAGTGTTAAAATACAAGTAACCCATCTTTTTATATCACTAAGCAATGCATTTTTATAAATAAGATAAGATTTATCAGGAGGTCAAATGGACGTAAATATTCTAATTCAAAAATTAAAAAGCATGCGTTCTCAAATAATGGATTCTTACTGCATCGTAAATGGCGAACTTATTCCTTTTACGGAAATCCAAAATATGGGATACGATGAATTTAGTTTACGCGCTAGGAGGTGTATGCCATCAAAACTATATAAATACTTTCCCAATCGCGTGGATAATGGAAACGGAAAGGCAAAAAAATCAATCAATTATAGTATGCAAGCATTAAAAGATAATACGGTTTTTATGCAATCCCCCAGTTTATACGATGATATATTTGGCTCTGACATCACATTAGATTTTGGAGAATATCAAAAATTTCGCCTACTCAATTATTGTCAGCGTTGTGGATTGCATGTTTCTTCTACTATGTCGTTTGAAATCCTAAAAAGTCTTTTTCGACAAACAATTAACAATTCTATTCAACTTACAAAAAATTTTGATTTCATTTTTAAGCAACCGCCCGCATCAAAAATTGAAAAACTATCTAATGAATATTTTCTGCTGAGATTAAAAATAGCACTAGCTAAACATATAGATTTAGACGAAGCAATAATTCATATAATTACTGAAGATTTTAACCAATATTCAGTAAATTTAAAGACTATATTTCGAACAACTTGTTTTGCAACCACACCATATTCTCAATTAATGTGGGGCGGTACTTATGCAGATTGCCACAAAGGATTTTGTGCCGAATATACTATTCTTCCCAATAATCCCCAATATCAGCATTTATTTTACAATTTATTTCCAATGATCTATTGTAAAATTCGTTCTAACATAACCGAACGTCTTGTACAATTTGAAGATAAAGAGCCCACCGAAGAAAGTTTATGGGATATCTATTTCCATGGAGTATTACGAAAAAGTATTGATTGGGCATTTCAAAATGAATGGCGACTTTTACTTCCCCTGGGTCCGAATCGACAAAAACAGGAATATTGCATTCCATTTTTCCCTATTACAAAAATCTTTTTAGGAAATCAGATGTTACCCGATGCACAAAAAGAAATTATCGAAATCTGTCAAGAACGAAATATTCCCTATGTTAGCATGAAAAAAAATCCGCATATATTTGAAATGGAAGAATGCTCCATCGAACAATAAAAATTAATAAAAAGGCAGAAGGGTAACTAGTCCTTCTGCCTTTTATTTTTCAAAATTTCAAAATAAAAATCATGAAAAAAGTGTCCTTATAGCTTTTTACTGCTACAAGAACACTTTATATGGTGCCGGAGGCGGGACTTGAACCCGCACGAAGTTGTCCCCGTCAGATTTTGAGTCTGATGCGTCTGCCATTCCGCCACTCCGGCCCGTATTGACGGAATATATTGTATCATACGGTTCAGAAATCAGTCAATTTTTTCCTCGGCGATGTGCCGGACCTCGATGAGGTGCGCCATGTCGGTCTGATCCCACTGGATCGGGGTCAGCGTCACATAGCCCCGGTGCGCCCAGTATACGTCCTCATCGGGCGAGGAATTGCCCACCGGCGTTCCCGCCAGCCAGTAGCCGACGCGGCCGGACGGGTCCTCCAGTGCGCGGATCGCATTTTCATAGCGCTGGAAGCCGAGCTTCGTCACCTTGATGCCGGCCCAGCTCATGTCCGCCCCTTCGGGAATATTGAGATTCAGGATGCCCCTGTAATGGCGCTCTGCAAAATACCGGCGGATGATACGCCCTGCACAGGCCGCGGCGTCGGCGAGGAATTCCGGTTTTCTTGCGGTCTCCGCTGATACGGCCATGGAGGGAATCCCGAAAAAGGTCCCCTCCATGGCACCGGCCACGGTGCCGCTGTACAGGCAGTCGCTGCCCGTATTGTAGCCGTTGTTGATGCCCGACACCAGAAGATCCGGCCGGTCGTCCCGGAGCCAGTATTCCAGCGCCACCTTGCAGCAGTCCGCCGTGGTGCCGTTGCACGCAAAGACGCGGATGCCCTCGCCGTAGGAGGGCTTTTCCCACACCCGGAGATACTGGTGCAGCGTGAGCGAGCTGGAGCAGGAGCTCCGCCCGTGATGGGGCGCGAGCACGGTGACGCGCGCCATGGAGGACAGCGCCAGGGCCATCGCCCGGATGCCCGGTGCCTCCACGCCGTCGTCATTGGTCAGGAAGATATGCATCATTCGTCGATTTCTTTCTTTCTCGTGAGAGACGCATCCTGGAAGTGAATGTTCCGGGTGTGGATAGTGTGCACCCAGCCCTTCTTGTGCCGATCAAGGAACCCGAGGAAGGTCACCGGGATCCAGGAGTACATGAAGACCGGATAGAGCAGCCAGTAGAACCAAATCTTCTTCGGCACCTTGATCTGCAGGAGCACGATGAAGGGCAGGATGTACTGGAGCACCGTCACCGCCGTCCAGAACTGCGACGGCAGCAGCTTGTCGTTATACAGGATGACCGTGAAGCACGGATGGAAAATATTGATGTACGTCATGATCGCGTAGAACGTGGACAACAGCAGGAAGTAGTTCTGCAGGAGCTGCATGATCCCGTCCAGAATGCGGATGCTGTGGCGGCGGATGCCTTCCTTCAGCAGCTTCGGGATATACCGTTCCGCGCAGTCGAACTGTCCCTGTGCCCAGCGCTTGCGCTGACGCCAGGAAGCCATGAAGGTGATCGGTTTTTCATCATAGATGATGGCATCGTGCACCCAGCAGGTGCGGATGCCGTGGGAAAGGCACTTCATGGAAAATTCCATATCCTCAGTGAGGCATTCGCAGCCCCAGCCGTATTTCTTGATCACGTCCGCGGCGATGCACATGCCCGTGCCGCCGAGAGCCGTGGAAAGGCCGATGTTGTATTTGCCCAGATGCCACAGATGATTGACCGTCCAGAAAGCAATGGCAAAGGTGCCGGCCACCCAGGAGTCCGTCGGATTCTTGGCGGACAGATAGCCCTGCAGCACCTTCTGGCCCCGGAGGAGACGGCTGTTCATCTCCAGCAGGAAATCCAGATGGACCAGATTGTCCGCGTCGAAAACGCAGAAGGCATCGTAGCCCCGGTTCAGCGCGAAGATCTTCGGGAACACCCAGTCCATGGCGTAGCCCTTGCCCACAAGCTCCTTGTTGAACCGCTCGAAGACGTACGCTCCGTGTTCCCGGGCGATGTCTGCCGTGCGGTCCGTGCAGTTATCCGCGATGACGTAGATATCGTAGAGCTCTTTCGGGTATTTCAGGATCTTCAGATTATCCAGAAGCTCTCCCAGCACCATTTCCTCATTATGGGCAGGGATGACCATGGCAAACTTGTTTTTCGGAATGAGGATCTTCTTCTCCTTCGGATGCCACGTCCCAAAAATGGCCAGCACAATGTAATACGCCGTGAAGAAAATGACGATCCACTGCACCGGGAGCATAATGATATCCAGTGAATAATTCATAGTTCCTTATGATCTCCTGCGTTTCTTCTGCTTTTTCTCCTCTTTCTCTGTGCTTTGCGGCGATTCTGCCAGGTATTGAGAATCCCGAAAATAATGAAGGCCAGACACAGCGATGCGAACCAGGACGACGGCGCCAGGAAGGTCAGTACGCCGAAGAGCACGAGGCAGAAGACCAGTGCCTGCCAGTGCAGCTGATCGGCGCTGGCGCCCTTGTTGTCCGGGTAGTGGACTTCACTCACCATGAGATAGGCCACCAGCAGGATGAGCGCAAGAGTCAGCGGCTGCCAGAGCACCACGCCGGAAAGAATATAGCCGGCGGTGATCATGCCCGTCATCGGGCAGGGCAGCCCTTCGAAATAGCCGTGCACTTCGCCGCTCTTCACATTGAAGCGGGCCAGACGGAACGCACAGGACACGGCCAGAAGCGCACAGGGCACCGCCGCGACCAGTCCGTATTCCCGGAGCTGGGACGCATACAGAAGCGTTGCCGGCGCGATGCCGAAGGAAATATCGTCGCACATGGAGTCCAGCTCCACCCCGAGCGGTCCCGTGGTATGGAGCGCACGGGCGGTGCGGCCGTCGAAGAAGTCCGCCACCATCGATACAAGAATGCAGATGGCCGCGATGTCAAACGCTCCTTCTATAGACATGAATATGGACATGGCTCCGAAAAAGCCGTTTGTGGCCGTGACGCCATTGGCAATCCAGGATTTATTCACTTATTTCAGCCTCCCTACGATTGTGCTGCCCCCGCAGACTTTATCCCCCTTTTTGACGAGGATCTCCACGTCACCCGGCACGTACAGCTCTGTGCAGGACCCGAATTTGATCATGCCGTATAATTCCCCCTTACGGATGGTCTGGCCGAGTTCGCTCCACAGAACGACGCGCCGCGCAAGGATCCCCGCAATCTGTACGACGAGGACGGACCGCTTCGCCCCGGTGATGCCGATGGCGCCGCGTTCATTGTCATATCCCACTCCGTCCGCATAGGCAGGGCGGAAACGGCCCTGCGTATAGGACATGAGAGAGATCCGCCCCTCCATGGGCGCGCGGTTCGTATGTACGTTGAATACGGAGAGAAAAATGGTGATCTTGTGGCATTTCTCTCCGAGGAACATTTCCTCCATCACGCCGTCTTCTACTGCCATGACCGTCCCGTCCGCCGGGGATACGAGCAGATCGTCTCCCTCGGGGATGGTCCGTTTCGGACAGCGGAAAAAGTAGGCGAAATAGAGCATGAGAACAAAAGGCACGGCCGCTGCATGAAACCACCCGAGCCACGCGAAAAGAACCGTCACGGCCGCCGCCGCACCGATGAAGGGATACCCTTCATGAAGGATGAGCGGTTTTTCTGTCATCTTGTCCAACGGTCCTTCTCCTTTCTGCGCGGCACCGCCTTCATCAGCCATGCCGTTCCTTTTTCCATTTCCTGACTGCCGCCATATATTTAGGCAGAGCCATCATGCGGCCGATCCGGCTGGGCTGCAGAAAAAGGCGGTACGCCCATTCCAGACGATGCCGCTGCATCCACAGCGGGGCCCGCTGCAGGCGTCCCGCCATAATGTCGAAAACGCCGCCGATGCCCATACCGACCACCGGACCCAGCTCCTCCTTGTGGCTGCTCAGCCATTTTTCCTGCTTCGGAACGCCCATGCCCACCAGAAGGAGCCGGGTGCCGCTCTCCCGGATCTCCTGTATGATCTTTTTCTCTTCTTCCCTGTCGAAATATCCGTCATGGACTCCCGCCAGAGGGAAGTTTCCTTTTTCCGCCCTGAAGTGCGCCGCCGCCTCGGCCGCGACACCGGGGGCGCCGCCCAGGAAGTATACCGGCCACTGCTTTTCCTCCGCCAGAAGGAGCAGCCGCTCCGTCAGATCCGCCCCGGTCACCCGTTCGGGAAACGGCGTATGCAGCTGTTCTCCTGCCCAGAGAATGCCGGCTCCGTCGGGCACCACAAGATCGCAGTGCTGCAGGATATGCTTCAGTTCCCCGTCCTTCCGGGCGATCATGAGCATTTCTGCGTTGGCGGTTGCGATGCAGTGCGGCCGGCCGCTTTCTGCCATGGACGCACAGAGAGCCACGGCCTCCTCCATGGTGACCGCGGCAATCTCTACGTCCAGCACTTCATGAGCAGACTTGACAAGGTCTATCATTTCGCGCTGTAATTCGGTGCTTCTTTCGTGATGCTTACATCATGCGGGTGGCTTTCGCGCAGACCTGCATTGGTGATCTGGATAAACTGCGTCTTTTCGATCATCGCCTTGATGTCCGGTGCGCCGCAGTAGCCCATGCTGGCTCTCAGGCCGCCGATGAGCTGGAAAATAACGTCGGATACATGTCCACGATAGGGGATCTGGCCTTCGATGCCTTCCGGCACGAGCTTCTTGGCCCCTTCCTGGAAGTAACGGTCCTTGCTGCCGGACTGCATCGCTCCGAGGGAGCCCATGCCGCGATAGGACTTGTAATTCTTGCCCTGGTAAATGATCGTTTCTCCGGGGCTTTCCTCCGTGCCTGCGAGGAGGTTGCCCAGCATGACGCAGGAAGCGCCTGCGCCGATGGCCTTGGCGATATCGCCGGAGTACTGGATGCCGCCGTCAGCGATGATCGGAATGCCGTATTTCTGAGCGGCCTGTGCGCAGTCATAAATGGCGGTGATCTGCGGTACGCCGATGCCTGCGATGATGCGGGTGGTGCAGATGGAGCCCGGGCCGATGCCGACCTTGACAGCGCTTGCGCCGGCTTCGATGAGAGCTTCCGTAGCAGCGCCGGTGGCCACGTTGCCAGCGATCAGCTGCATGTGCGGGAAGGTCTCGCGGAGCATGCGGATGGTCTTCAGTACGCCTTCGCTGTGGCCGTGAGCCGTATCGATGACGAATACATCCGTCTTGGCAGCCATGAGGGCTTCCACGCGGTCCACCACATCAGAGGTGACGCCGATCGCTGCGGCAGCGAGGAGACGGCCGTCTGCGTCTTTCGCGGAGTTCGGATATTTTCTCATCTTCTCGATGTCCTTGATCGTGATGAGGCCTTTCAGATTGCCGTCCGCATCCACCAGAGGCAGTTTTTCGATGCGGTGTGCCTGCAGGATCTTCTTCGCATCTTCCAGAGACGTATTTTCAGGAGCGGTGATGAGGCCTTCGCTCGTCATGACTTCGCGGATCGGCTTGGACAGATCGGTCTCGAAGCGCATGTCGCGGTTCGTGATGATGCCTACCAGCTTGCCGTCTACCGTGACCGGCACGCCGGAAATGCGGTATTTGTTCATCAGATCGTCCGCATCGGACAGCGTGTTGTCAGGGCTGAGGAAAATCGGGTCAACGATGACGCCGTGTTCAGACCGTTTGACCTTGTCCACTTCCTTGCACTGTTCGTCAATGCTCATGTTCTTGTGGATGACACCGATGCCGCCTTCGCGGGCCATGGCGATAGCCATAGCCGATTCCGTGACCGTATCCATACCGGCGCTCATGATCGGAATATTCAGCTTGATGTCATTTGTCAGATAGGTCGTCACGTCAACTTCACGCGGCAGCACGTCCGAATGGGCCGGAATCAGCAGCACGTCGTCAAACGTCAATCCCTGTTTGCCAAATTTGTCTTCTCTCATCATATACCTCCCTCTTAAAATAACAGGACACCACATACCTATTTATTTCATTGTAATGCAAAAAAAACTTCACCGCAAGCAACGGCCCTTGGTGAAATCAGGAAAACGCCCGCCGCATCCGTCAGAAAATTCGTCGCCTCCGGCCCGGAGTTTCGGTCCGCCGGATTCAGCCAGTGCCCTGGTAATTGCTATATTATATACGGTTCCTCTGTTTTTTTCCAGTCCTTTCCTGCGGACAGGCCGGCAGACCGGCCCCGCCGTCAAAAAAAGAGACAGCTCCGCTGCCTCTCCTTTATATATTCTATTATTAATGGTAAATGCGCTCGAAGAATTTTCCGCCGAAGCGCCGCTTCAGCTCCTCCCGGCAGTCCAGCCCCGCGGCGACCTCCCGGCGGGCCGCCTTCCGCGCCTCCTCCAGCAGCGGCAGGTCCCGCAGGATATCCGCCGCACGCAGATCAGGCATGCCATGCTGATGATAGCCGAAAAATTCTCCGGAGCCGCGGATGAGCAGGTCCTTTTCCGCCAGCAGGAAGCCGTCCTGGATGCGGGTCATGAGCTCCATCCGGAGACGGGCCGTTTCGTTGACGCTGTCTGTATAGAGGATGCAGTAGGCCTGCGCACTGCCGCGGCCCACGCGTCCCCGGAGCTGATGCAGCTGGGACAGGCCGAACCGGTCCGCGCCGTACACAAACATGATGGTCGCATTGGGCATATTGACACCCACCTCGATGACGCTGGTCGCCACGAGGAGCTGCACCCTGCCGGTGCGGAAATCGTCCATCACCTGCTGTTTTTCCTTTTCCTTCATCCGGCCGTGCACCATGCCGCACCGGTAGCCCGGGAGCTCCTTCTCCTGCAGCTCCCGGTATACCTTCTCCGCCGCGGCCAGATCCTGCTTCTCGCTTTCCGCCACGAGGGGGCACACCACGTAGACCTGATGCCCCGCGTCCATCTCCCGCGCCATGAACCGGTAGATGCGGGGCAGCATGTCCCCGCCCACGGCGTAGGTCCTGACGGGATGGCGGCCCGGCGGCATGCCCCGGATGGCAGACACATTCAGATCGCCGTATACGGAGAGCGCCATGGTCCGCGGGATGGGCGTGGCCGTCATGATGAGCGTATGGGGACACTCGCCCTTCGTTTCCAGCGCCTCCCGCTGCTTCACGCCGAAGCGGTGCTGCTCGTCCGTGATGACCAGCCCCAGCCGCGCGAAGACCACCGCGTCCTCGATGAGCGCGTGGGTGCCGATGAGGAGATCGATCTCCCCGGCGCGGAGCGCCTCCAGGATCTGCTTCTTCTCCGACGCCTTCGTCGTCCCCGTGAGGAGCGCCGTGCGGATGGGCAGATTCTTATACAACTCGGAGAAGGTCTGGAAATGCTGCTGAGCCAGCACCTCCGTGGGGACCATGAGCGCGCTCTGGTAGCCGTTTTCCGTCATCTTCGCCACGGCCAGCGCCGCCACGGCGGTCTTCCCGCTGCCCACGTCGCCCTGCACGAGCCGCTGCATGGGCACGAGCCCTTCCATATCATCCTCGATATCCGCAAAGGCCTGCCGCTGTCCCTCTGTGAGCGTGAAGGGCAGACTGCGCAGCGCCGCCGCCACCAGCCGCCCCGACGGCGCGCACTTGATGCCCGACATGCCGGCCTGCCGCTTCTTCCGGAGCAGGAAGATCCCTGCCTGCATGAAAAACAGCTCCTCGAAGGCAAGACGCCGCCGCGCCGCCTTCTGTGCCTCCCAGGATACTGGGAAATGGATGGCCTCCACCGCTTCCCGGCGTCCCATGAGATGCGACTCCCGCAGCACCCGCGCCGGCAGATTCTCCGTGAGGTCCTCCGCCTTCTCCAACGCCTGCCGGATGAGCTCCTGCATCCGGGAGAGCTTCAGCCCCTCCGTGAGCGGATACACCGGCACCAGCTTCTGAAAGCCGGCCAGCGCCGCCGGCTCCACCAGCTCCGTGTCGGCATTCTGCATCTGGATCTTCCGGTAATTGTATTCCGCCCGGCCGTAGGCGAGCACATGGGCATCCATGGGGAATTCATCCCGCTTCCAGGGCTGATTGAAATACACCAGATTCACCGCGCCGGTCCCGTCGGTGAGCACCACCGTCAGGATGGACATATGCGGCCGGGGCCGCACCTCCTTCCGGTCCGCCACCCGGCCGTACACCGCCGCCTCCTCGCCGAAGACGAGCTCGTCCATGGGGGTGATCTTCGTCCAGTCCTGATACCGCCGCGGATAGAATGCCAGCAGATCCTCCACTGTGGCTATGCCGAGCCGCAGCAGCTTTTCCGCCATGCGGGGGCCGACCCCCTTAAGTTTCGTCACTGCATTCGAGAGTTTCATGCGCGCTGTCCTTTCCGTCATTTTCCGCTGCGGAGGGGCCTCTGCCTCCCCGCGGCGTTTCTTCTATTTTACCCTATAAAAAGCTTGCCTCGAAAATTATTTTATGATATATTATGAATGTTGCAATCACGGAAGCGCAAGGAGGTGTAGCACATGGCGAATTATTGCGAAGTATGCGGAAAGAAGACCGCCACTGGTATGAACGTATCCCATTCCCACCTGAAGACGAAAAGAACCTGGAAGCCGAACGTTCAGCGAGTACGTGTTGTCGTCGACGGCGAGGTAAAGAGAATGAATGTCTGCACCCGCTGCCTTCGTTCCGGCAAAGTCACTCGTGCTTAATCAAACCGCATCCAGAGGCCGGCCCGCGCCGGCTTTTTTGCTGCCCTTTTTCAGGGCGTGCACACAAAAAGAGCAGGAAGAAATCTTCCTGCTCTTTTTTATTTCCCTCAGCCCAGCTGATCGGCAAAGTTCTTAATGATGACGATCGGCGTTTTCTGGCTGGCATTGCCGAAAGGATTATCAATGAGGATCTTCGCAATGCGCTTCGGATCGAGCCCCTTGCTCTTCCCGAGAACAGCGGCACGCTTCAGGTCATTCACGTCGGCGATGACGGCCCCGTAGGCGCCGGTCGCACGGACGATCTCCTCGCACACATGGTCCGTATCGGCCGGTCCGTAGACGATGCATTTATCAAAGGGCGGCATCGTGCCCGTCACGTCGTCGCAGAGCGAGGCCTGGCGGCATTTTGCATAAAAGAGGCCGTTCTTTCCGACGATCTTGGCCGCGGCGGCGGCGACGAACCAGAACAGCATCCGCCATGCGCCCTCTTCCTCCATGGCGGCCTGCATCCCGTAGATGCTCGACATGGAGCCCTCTGCGGGAACGAAGCGGTTCATCAGCCGGGCCTGCCAGCACGGAGACAGTTCTTCCGGGCGGACATAGCGGTTCTGCGTGATGGCCACCACCGATTCGGCGGCGCACACGATGTCCCGGTTCGTGATCTTATTTCCGGCATATTCGCAGATCGCGTCCACAATATTATCCTTGTGCGTCAGAATCCGCGTCGGCACCGGCACCAGTTCAAGCTCTGCCATGTTCCATTACCCCCGATTTGTAATTGTACAGTGCATCCCGCAGCTCATCCTGCTCCAGATGGATGCGGCCCTTTTCATAGACCCAGTCGCTGCGCCCCACGATCTGATAGATGATGTCCATGGGCAGATCCGGGAAATGCTCCAGATCCTGCAGGATGCTGCCGGCCTTGGCGGTGAGCGTGATCTTCACGCGGAGCTCCACGGTCTTTCCGGGCTCCACGATGAGCGCTTCCCAGTAGTCGTCCTCTCTCGGACGGGCCGTATCCATGAGGATAGTCCGCACGTCCACCCGGTCATACTGTTCCTCCGGCATATAGGGACGGACGAAGGCGTCCATGATGGTCCCGTTCTGACGGCCTGCATTCCGGATCGGCACCGTGCAGGTGAGCACCGCCCGCGTCCGGTCCATGAATTCCACACGATAGGGAGACCGTTTTCCCTTCAGCAGGACGAACGCACAGTTCCCCTGCTTCCATGCGATGAACCAGTAGGCCAGAAAGCCGAGGCACACCAGCAGGATGAGCCCGGCTATAATCTGCATCAGTAAAAGTAACATAGACTGCACTCCTCACAATTCCGCCGGCCGCACCGGCATGGTTTTTCCAAAGACTTTTTCCGTGAGGGCGGCTGCTTCCTCCGCTGCCGCCGTGAAATAAAAGACATCGTCCCCGCAGGACTCCGCCAGCGCATCATCCGCCTCGAGCCGGCGCAGGGTCTCCGCCACGGTCTGCTCCGCGGGATCGCAGAATACCGTCTCCGGCATCAGCTCCTCGAACAGGGGCCGCACCAGCGGATAATGGGTGCATCCCAGCACCGCCGCCCCGGTGTCCTCCGCGCCATAGCGGCGGATGCATCCCTGCAGGATCTCCCGGATCTCCGCTTCCGGCGCTCCGGTCTCGATCGCATGGGCCAGCCCGTCGCAGGGCACCTCCGCGATAGCCGCTCCGGGCAGCGCCGCCTCCAGCCCCCTGCGGTGGGAATGGCTGGCGATGGAGGCCGGCGTGGCAAAGACGGCGGCCTTCTTCACCTTCGGCAGGGAGGAGAAATCGGTGCTCATGCCCGTCACAGGCACCGGTCCCTCATAGAAGGACCGCGGCGTATTGAATGTGATGGTATTGCACGCCACAAGGATCGCCTTGACTCCCTTCCCGATGAGAAAGGCCTTCATTTCCTCCGCGAACCGGGTGATCTCCTCCGGCGTCCGCTCCCCGTAGGGATTCCGCCGGGAGTCCCCGATATAGAGGATCGATTCCTCCGGCCGGACCCGCCGCAGCGCAGCCGCCACGGTGAGGCCGCCCACGCCGGAATCCATGATGCCAATGGGACGATTATCCATGATACTGTTCCTTATCCTCCTCGGACATCTGCAGGAGCTCGGCGATCTGCTCCTTCGGCACCCGGGCGATGCGCCCGTTGTCCATCCGTGTGAATGTCCCCACGGTCTCCGCCGTCACCAGCACATCCTCCGTGCCGTCCCGCACGATCTCGTAACGGAACACGAGCTTGGCCCGGTCCGCATGGGTGAGCCACGTGCGCACCGTCACGCAGTCGTCATAGCGGGCGGACTGGAGATACTTGATGTGGAGCTCCACGATGGGAAATACGATGCCCATATTCATCCAGTCATCCAGGACGATATGCGCCTTACGCAGATATTCCACGCGCGCCTCCTCGAGCCAGTTCAGATAATTGCCGTGATAGACCACGCGCATGCCGTCTGTCTCATAGAAGCGCACCCTTCTTTTTAATTCATACATGGGTTCTACCTCCGCTTACCCATCCATTGTACTACAGCGGTCTGAAATGTCAAAAACAGGCGGCCCCGTCTTGCCCGCACGGGACAAGGCGCGCTATACTTTTACAGATATCTCTGTGAAGGAGGCTCTTTATGAATTTTACAGTGATCTGTCCCAACTGCGGCTCCAGACTTCAGCTGTTCGATAGCCAGATCAAAAAGAAAAAGGGAACGCTCCGCTGCGTCCGCTGCGGCAGCCGCATCCCCTATGACCTGACCCAGCCGCGGCCCGTGCGCACCGGCTTCTGGCCCGAGACGGAGGTGCCCTTCAAGCCGGGCGCCCAGAAAAAATTCCTGTCCATCGCGAAGGCGCGCCAGAAAAATCCGGACTTCCAGCTCCGGCCCCTGGCCGAGCGTCCGCCGGAGGACCGCCCGGCGCCGGCTCCCTCTGCGGCCTCCCGCGTGCCCCCGGCCTTTGACCGTTCGCAGAACGCCTTTCAGAAATTTGATCTGAAAACGGGGCAGATCATAGGCAGCGCCGCACCGGCCGCAAAGAGCGCGCCCCGTCCGCAACCTGCATTGAAGGCCGTGCCCCATCCGCAGCCCGCACCGGAAACGGCGGCCCTGGCTCCCCGCTCGCGGAACATTCCGCGGGTCCCGGCTGACCGGAGCCGTCCGGCCAGGCGAAGCGGAACGCCGAAGCATCCGCTCAGCCGGGAATCCGTCCGCGCGGCCCGTCCTGCGGCGGCCCGTCCGGTCCGCGCACCGGGTGTGCTGTCCCGCCTCCGCTCCTTCTTTCTTCGGCTCTTCAAAAAATAAGCACGCAAAAAACGCCCGTCCCTTTTTCAGGGACCGGGCGTTTTTTTATGCCTTTTTATCGGTTATTTCCACCGTCTGACCAGTTTATTCCTTCGGTTCCACCGGCGGCTGGCCGTTTTCCGGCACCGGAGCCGCAGCACCGGTATCGCCGCCGTCCCGCCTGGCACAGTCCTCGGCACGGCGTTCTGCCGCGCGTTCCGCAGCCTTTGCCCGGAAATCCTCTGCGGCCGCACGAAGATTTTCCTTCGCTTCTCCGGCAGTCTTTTTCGCGGTTTCCTTATATTCCTTGACCTTGTCCTGTACCTTTTCGGACACTTCTACGGCGCGGGCCTTCGTTTCCTCAGCCTGCTCCTCCGCCTGCGCCCGCATATACATGGCCTTCACCCGGGCCTGCGCCATGCGGATGCGCGCCTCTGCCTTGGCCTGTTCCGCCCGGACCCGCGCTTCTGCGGCACGGATATCCGCCTCGCGGCGCAGCTTGCGGCTCTTTTCCTTCACCGCTTCCATCTGTTCCTTCGCCTGCGCGGAGAGCTCCTTCGATTTGACCTTCGCCTGCTGAGACAGCTCTTTGGACTTTACTTTGGCCTGTTCCGCCAGTTCTCTGGATTTTACCTTCGCCTGTGCGGACAGATCCCGGGCCGCCTCCACAGCGGTCTCCTTTGCCACCTCGGACACGCCGATGGCCATATACCGGGCCTGCTCGATCTGCTCATCGGTGACACCTGCCTTTTTCAGCGCATCCAGGAACCGCTCCGAAGCCAGTCCTGCGGCCTCGCTCAGCCGGCCGGACAGCTTGCCGAACGCCTCATGGGCCTGATCCGGATAGAGCTTCTTCGTCTCCGGTTCCTCGAAATGCACGGTTTCATCGCCCAGCGGCTGTTCCTTTTTCGGATTTTCCTTCAGTTCGTCCACGTTCTTCTCCCCTGCCTTCTTTTCTTCCTCGAACACTTCACGATAGGGCTTCACATCGTCGGGCATGCCGTCCTTGATCCATCTCTGCGCCGCCCGGCCGATGCCGTAGGTGACGCCCACCGCGATGGGCACCTGCATGACGGCAATGGGAATGAGCGTCGCCGCCAGACTCCCCGCAGCCGTACCGCCGAGGGAGCCGATGAAGGACAGCACCACCTTGTCGGAAAGCTTCACGCCGTAGGTCTCGCCGAGGCGGACGATCATGTAGACTTCATTGGCCATGAGCGCTGCCGTGCCGAGCACCGGCGCCACCACGATGAGGCCTGCCCGGGCCGCGGCCCAGCGGATGAGGCTTTCCGCCGCATCATCCCGGTCGTCGCGGATGTCCACTTCAATCTCCGCTTCCGGCAGATCAAAGGGCTCATCCATCTCTGCACGGCTCTCCGCCGCTTCCGCCTCAAAGGCCTCCTCCGGAGACGGTTCCGGTGCGGGCACCTCCGCCGGGACGGCGGACGGCTTCTCTGCCACTGCCGCTTCCGGCTTCTCCATCACGGGAGCCGCCGGCTTTTCCACCACCGGCGCTGCCGGTCTTTCCGCCACCGGAGCCGCCGGACGCTCCGCCACCGCCGCTGCGGGCTTTTCCGCCGGCAGAGACGGTCCGTTCTCTATGATTTTTTCATCGCTCATGTCTATCCCTCCAGACTTGCGTATAGTATCCATCGTTCCGAGGCCGGGTGCCTCTTCTGCTTTTATTATACCGGAAAATCGAAGCCTGTATACAGGTTTTACCAGTCCGTCAGACCGCCGTCCACGGGCAGCACGCTACCGGTGATGAAAGAGGCCTTCTCCGAGATCAGGAAGGCGATGGCCTCGCCCACCTCCTCCGGCCGACCGATGCGTCCCAGCGGATACTGGGCGGCCATGTCGTCCTCGGTGCCGCCGTACCGGGTCATCTGGGCCGCCAGCAGGGGCGTCCGGATGTCGCCGGGAGCCACGCAGTTCACGCGGATACCGTATACCGCCAGCTCCAGCGCGAGCGACCGGGACAGCGCCAGCACCGCCCCTTTGGTCGCGCCGTAGAGACTGCCCTGCACATTGCCCTGCACCGCCGCATCGGAGGCCACCGTGACGATGCTCCCCCCGTGGGATTTCATACGGGGAATGCACGCCCGCAGGAGATACAGCACGCCGCATACATTGGTGGCCAGACAGGTGCGAATCTCCTCATCCGTCACATTTTCCAGCAGTCCCTCCGTATACATGCCGGCGGCGGCCACCACGGCGCCGATGGTCCCTTCCCGGGCCGCCCGGGCAGCGGCCGCTTCCACGGAGGCCGCCTCCTGTACGTCGCAGGCAATGAACGTGCTCCCCGGCACAGCCGCTTCGGCGGCCTGCCCCTTCTCCGCATTCCGTCCGAGCAGCACCGTGCGCCACCCGTCCCGGGCCAGACACTGTGCCGCTGCCAGACCGATGCCCGACGTGCCGCCGGAGATCACCGCGATATGTCCGTCCATAGGTCCTCCTCTCAGTGCGTCAGAGACGAAGCGTATACAAAGGTGATGCCCTCGGCCTGCAGCTCCGGCACGATCTGCCGGAACGCCTCCGCCGTATGGGGCCGACAGTGGCCGATGATGACCACGCTGCCGCCGGAGGCCGCCATGCGCGCCCCCTTGCGGATCATCGCCTTGATCTCCTCCACGTCGGTGGAATTGTCCACGAAGAGCTCGTTACGCACATAGGGCACGCCGTATGCCGAGGCCGCCGCATCCGCGGCGGTGGTGCTGTTCGTCGCGCTGTCCAGGAAAAACATTCCCCGCGCGGCCAGCGCCTTCATCACATTGTTCATGGTCGTGCGGTGAATGGTCGCCTTCGAGCCCTGGTGGTTGTTCATGCCCACGGCCTGCGGGATCTGCGAGAACGAATCCTGCAGGACCGCCGCCTGCTGGTCCGCCGTCATTTCCGTGGACAGGAAAACCGGCTCAGCCGCCGCGCCCGACACGGATTCCATGGGCTGATGGATGATGACCGGCAGTCCCGCCGCCGCCCATTCCGCCGCCGCCTGCGATGTGGACGGCTGATTCGGCATCACCGCCAGCGTGAGGGGAATGCCCAGCGATTCATACACCCGCTGGGAGGCCAGATCCCGTCCGCCGTCATCGATGACCACAGCCAGACGGCCCGAGAGCCGCTCGCCGGACGAGGCCGCCGGCGCCGCTTCCGTCCGCTTCTTTGCCGGCTCCGCCGCGGTCTGCCCGGTCCCGCCGGACGTTTCCTCTTTCACCTTCTCCTTCACCGTCTCGGGGATGTCCTTCCCGACGATGCGCTTCACCGGAGCCGCCGCTTCCTCCGCGGTCTCCCGCACGGTGTCGAGCACCTGCTCCACCGCGCTCCTCGGCGCCTGTGCCACGGGGATCTCCTCATCCGCCGGCGCCTGCGACGTGAAATAAATAGCGGCCGCTGCCGCGGCAATAAAAAAGAGCAGCGAAAACAGGAATCGTCCGCCGCCGCTCTTCTTTTTCCGCGTGCGGCGCACCGACTTCCGTACTGCCGTTTTTCGTTTTCTTTCCGTCATAGAGACTCCTTCTGCCGCTGCCCGCGGCCTGTATTTCTCCTATTATAGCAAAGTTTTTCCCCCGCGGAAGGCCGCGCCCGCTGTGCTATAATGGGGACAGCTCCTTTTTATTTTGCAAAGAGGTGAAACCTATGTCTTTCAAACTCGCAGTCATCAATAAACTTTCACCGGAACGCATCGAAGCGCTGAAGAGCGCCGTTCCAGGTGCGGAAGTGGTGGCCTTCTCCTCCATGAAGGAAGCACTGCCTCAGCTGGGTGATGCCGACGCGGTCGCTATGTGGGGATTCCAGGACGCGGAGCCCGTGCTCGCCGCCGCTCCTCATGTACGCTGGGTGCACTCCCTGTCGGACGGTGTGGAAAAACTCCTCACGCCGTCCATGATGGAACGGCCCATCATCCTCACCAATTCCCACGGCGTCCATGACAAATCCGTTTCCGAACACACCATGGCCCTCCTCCTTTCCTGGTTCCACCGCATCCCTGAGGCGGTGCGCAATCAGGACGCCCACCAGTGGAAGCGTCCCAAGGGAGACATCCTTTACAAAAAGAAGCTCCTCATCGTCGGCTTCGGCGGCATCGGCCGGGCCGTAGCGGAAAAAGCGCGCGTCTTCGGCATGTCCGTGGGTGCGGTGAAGCGGAGCCGCACGGACGAGCTCTTCGCCGATGAGGTGTTCAGCACCGAGGACATCATGACCGCGCTCCCCGCAGCGGACGTCATTCTGGCCGCGCTTCCCGCCACGCCCGATACGGAGCGCTTCTTCGACGAGAAAAAATTCGCTGCCATGAAGCCCGGCGCGCTGTTCATCAATGTGGCCCGCGCCTCCGTAGTGGATGAGGACGCGCTCATCGCCGCCCTCCGGAGCGGCCGCCTCGCCGGTGCGGCCCTCGACGTATTCAGTAAGGAGCCGCTTCCGGCGGATCACCCCTTCTGGGATATGCCCAATGTGATCATGACGCCCCACACCGCGTCCATGACCCCGGATTTCTGGGACCGCCTCCTCGATCTGCTCCGGGAAAATTTCATCGCCTTCAGCCTCGGCCAGCCCATGCTGAACGTGATCGACAAGAAAAAAGGATACTGAAAATCAAAAAAAGCAGGAGAATAGATCTCCTGCTTTTCTGCTGCAAAAAAATCCCCTCCCGGATGGGAAGGGGATTTTTTATGGCCGTTCTCAGGCCTTGTAATTCTTGATGGCATCGCCCAGACGCTTGATGCCTTCTTCAATGACGGCTTCGTCATTGTAGGAGAAGTTCAGGCGGAAGTAGTTCTTCTTCTTCGAAGCAGGGAAGAAGCTGTCGCCCGGTACGAAGGCCACGTTGTTTTCAATGCAGGCCAGCAGCAGCTTGCGCGCATCGATGGATTCGTCCAGTTCCACCCACAGGAAGAGGCCGCCGTGCGGATAGGTGCACTTCACGTTTTCCGGGAAGTACTTCTTGATAGCTTCGCACATTGCGTCGCGGCGCTTTGCGTAGAGCTTACAGTTGTCTTTGATATGATCTTCGAATGCATAGTGGGTCATGTACATCGCGCATTCACGCTGGGTGACACACGGCGTGGACAGGTCGGTGGAGCCCTTTACGAGGTCCAGCTTTGCCATGATCTCATCATTGGCAACGAGCCATGCGAGGCGCATGCCAGGAGCGAGCGTCTTGGAGAACGTGCCGGAGTACATCACGAGATGCTTCGGGTCCATGGAAACCAGCGGCGGAATTTCATCGCCTTCGAAGCGGAGATCGCCGTACGGATTGTCTTCAAATACGGGGATCTCATACTTCGTTACCAGATCCATCAGTGCCTTGCGGCGTTCCAGAGACCAGCAGATACCGGTCGGGTTCTGATAGTTCGGAATGACGTAGATGAATTTGATCCGGTCGGTGGTGGTGATGATCTTTTCCAGTTCTTCCGGGATCATGCCCTGATCATCCGTGGGAACTTCCACGAATTTCGGCTGGTTCAGTGCGAAAGCACCGATAGCGCCCAGATAGGACGGGCTTTCGATGAGGACAACGTCGTCCTTGTCGAGGAATACACGGCCCACCATATCGAGGCCCTGCTGGGAACCCGTGGTGATCATCACGTGCTGCGGGTCCACCTTGTCCATGCCCATCGGACCATACATGCGGTTCATACGGTCGGCAATGGCCTGACGGAGGCCCATGAAGCCCATGGACGGGCCGTACTGCATGGCGCCTGCGCCGTCTTCTTCACGGACTTTAATGGCGCATTCGGTCAGTTCCTTCAGCGGGAACGTAGCCGGAGCAGGAAGACCCCCTGCGAAAGAAATGACTTCCGGTTTCGCGGTGAGCGCCAGCAGCGGACCGAGATCGGAGCCTTTGATTGCTTCCAGAGTGCTGGAAAAACGAATTGCCATAAGACATCTCTCCTTTATTTCAAGTTTTGGAAACCTTGAAACACCTTCCGTCCACCGGAAAACCGCCCGAAGCCGACGCCCCGCCGGCAGAATTCTTAAAACAGATAAATGCACCGGGATTTCCTTAGTAGTCCTATTGTAAAACCGGCCCCCGCGCCGTGTCAATTCTTTACCGGAGGAAAATCTCTTTCATTTTTCCGTCTCCTTTTCTGCACAGCAAAAAGCCCCGGAGGGAAACCGGGGCTTGTATCCGCTTGCGCGGCGATTCAAGTTGTCGTATGGGAGCCGGGATACCGGCGTGGATTACTGTTTTTCTACGAGTTTCAGATCGACGGCGATGTTCTTGTCCACCGCTTCGCCTTTGACGATCTTCTGCGCGATCTCTACAGCGACTTCGCCCATCTTGTCAGGCTGCTGGGCAATGGTAGCTGCCATGTCGCCGTCCTGAATGGCTTTGATGCCGTCTTCCGTGCCGTCGAAGCCGATGACAAGGATGTCCTTGGACGCGCTCTTGGCTGCGCCGATGGCGCCGAGAGCCATTTCATCGTTCTGTGCGAAGATGGCTTTCACGTCAGGATTGGCCTGGAGGATATTTTCTGCAACGGTGAGGCCCTTCGTGCGGTCGAAGTCTGCGGACTGTTTCGCGAGGACTTTCAGCTTCTGGTCAGCGACCTTATGGAAGCCTTCGCCGCGTTCACGGGTCGCGGAAGCGCCGGGGATGCCTTCCAGTTCAGCAACGGCTGCCTGTTCGCCCAGTTTCTGTACGATGTATTCTGCTGCCATTTCGCCGCCCTTGACGTTGTTGGAAGCGATGTGGGTGACGACTTCGCCCTTGTCAGCGGAGCGGTCGATGGTGATGACCGGGATCTTGGCTTCGTTGGCTGCGATGACGGAGTTGGAGATGGCTGCGGAGTCAACCGGGTTGATAATGAGCACATCGACCTTGGATTCGATCAGGTCGGTGACGTCGTTGGACTGCTTGGCCGGATCGTTCTGTGCGTCGACGATCTTCACTTCCACGTTGGCCTTGGCAGCAGCGTCTTCGACGCTCTTGGCCATGGTAACGAAGAACGGATTGTTCTGGGTGGAAACGGCAAAACCGATGGTGACTTTCTTGTCACCGGAAGCAGCGGCTTCCTTCTTATCAGAGGAACCGCATCCGGATACAGAGACGAGCGCTGCGCCGAGCAGGCAGGCGATAACTAATTTTTTCAGCAATGGAAACAACCTCCTTATTATTTCTTACGATCCATGAGAACTGCGAGCAAAATAACAATCCCTTTGACAACTTGCTGGTAGAAGCTGGAAACATTGAGGATATTCAGCCCGTTGTTGAGCGTGCCGATGATGAGGGCGCCGATGAGGGTGCCGGAGATGCGGCCTTTGCCGCCGGAAAGGCTGGTGCCGCCGAGGACGACGGCAGCGATGGCGTCCAGTTCGTAACCGGTGCCTGCCGTAGGCTGCGCGGAGTTCAGACGGGCGGTGAGGACCGCGCCGGCAAGAGCACAGAGCAGACCGGTGATGGCATAGGATAGGATCTTGATGCGGTTGATCTTGATGCCTGCGATATAGGAGACCTTTTCATTGCCGCCCACCGCATAGGTCTGACGTCCGAGAGGCGTCTTGTTCAGGATGAAGAGCAGAATGAAGAAGGCGATGAACATGAGGATCGCCGGGACCGGGATGCCTGCCACGTCGCCCTGACCGAGGCCGGTGAAGATGGGATCTTCGGTGAGGCCGCTGATCGGATTGCCGTTCGTATAGACCAGCGTGGCGCCGCGGTACACGGTCATGGTGGCGAGGGTCGCAATGAAGGGAGCCACCTTGCCGTAGGCAATGATGATGCCGTTCACCGCGCCGAGGCAGAGGCCGATGACGGCCGCCACGACGACTGCCATTTCCGGATTCATGCCGGAGGTGATCATGCTGGCCAGGAGTGCGCTGGAGAGCGCGAGGATACTCCCGACGGACAGGTCAATGCCGCCCGTAAGGATAACGAAGGTCATACCGAAAGAAATGAGCGCATTGATGGAGACCTGACGGAGCAGGTTGCTCAGGTTCGACGGAGAAATGAAGCGGTCGTTCAGCATGGCAATGACCGCAAACAAAACGATAAGTCCGATGAGAGGCCCCATTTCTCTCAGCAGATTTTTAGCTTTTGCAGAATTCATTAATTATTCCCCTCCAGTTGCCAGTGTAATGATCTTCTCCTGCGTTGCTTCCTTGCGGGAGAGAATGCCTGCGACCTGTCCTTCATGGATGACCATGATGCGGTCGCTCATGCCGAGGATTTCCGGCAGATCGGACGATACCATGATCAGAGAAACGCCTTCTGCGGTCAGTTCATTCATCAGATCATAGATATCCTTTTTCGCGCCTACGTCGATGCCGCGTGTCGGTTCATCGAGGATGAGGAGCGACGGATGCATGCCGATCCATTTGGCGATGACCACTTTCTGCTGATTGCCGCCGGAGAGATTTCTTGCTTCCTGATAGATGTCGGTGGTCTTGACGCCGAGCTTGTCGGCGAGGATCTGGCAGAATTCATATTCCTTCTGAGCGTTGATGCAGCTGTAGTTGGCAAAATTCTTTTCGCTCGGGAGGGCTATATTTTTCAGAATGGAAAAGTCGAGGATGAGGCCCTCGGTCTTGCGGTTTTCCGTGATGAAGCCGAAGCCCTCGCGGATGGCGTCCAGAGGATTCTTGATGTTGATCTCCTTGCCGTGGAGATAGACTTTACCTTCCTTGTGGGGATCGACGCCGAAGAGGGCGCGCATGATCTCCGTACGGCCGGCGCCCATCAGGCCCGCCACGCCGAAGATCTCCCCTTTCTTCACGGAGAAGGATACGTCCTGGAATACGCCCGGCTGGGTGAGGTGTTCCACGCGGAAGACCTCCTCGCCCGGCGTGACCGTGCGGATCGGGTAATATTCGGAGATTTCCCGGCCGACCATGTCCTTGACGATCTGGCTCATGGTGGTCTCTCCTACGGGCTTGCTGCTGATGGTCTGGCCGTCACGCATGACGGTGATGGTATCGCAGTTCCCGAAGACTTCCTCCATGCGATGGGAAATGTAAATAATGGCCACGCCCTGTGCCTTCAGCCGGCGCATGACCTCGAAAAGACATTCCGTTTCCCGTTCCGTCAGGGCGGCGGTCGGTTCGTCCATGATGACCACCCGCGCATCGAGCAGAAGGCTTCTGGTGATCTCCACCATCTGCTGCTGGCCTACGGAGCAGTTTCCTGCAATTTCATCGAGAGGCAGCTCAATGCCGATATCCTGGCATTTCTTTTCCGCGATCTCCCGCATTTTTTTGAAATCAATGAATCCGAATCTCGTTTTCGGCCGCTTCACCGGAAACAGATTTTCCAGCACGGACAGATTCGGCCAGATGTTCAGCTCCTGATGAATGAAGGCAATGCCGTGGTCCTCGGCGTCCTTGTTGTTCCGAAAGACCGTGGGCTTGCCGTCCACTTCGATCGTGCCGGCGTCCGCCTTGTGAATCCCTGTGAGGATATTCATCAGCGTGGATTTCCCGGCGCCGTTTTCCCCCATAAGCGCCTGGACTTCGCCGGAATGGAGATGCAGATTGACGCCGCGCAGCACCTGGTTCGTGCCGAAGGATTTGCAGATCCCTTTCATGTCGATTTCCATCTCAATACTCTTCCTTCCTTAACGTGTTTCCTCTGAAGAGGTCCGATCAGATGATGCAGCCGGATTCCAGCACCACATTGGAGAACGGCGTGTTTTCACCGGTGCGGATGACGGCCTTGGCGCCGTTTTCCATTTTCTTTAGCGCTTCATGGCTGTCGAGGACCGCCCATTCCACCTGATCTTCCGGGAATACTTCGTGGAGTGCCTTCCACTGCTCGGGATTTTCCGTTTCCGTTTCCGGAGCGACGTAGATCTTCTGGATGATCATGTATTTTGCCACTTCCCGGACGACGTCGATGAATTTCGGTTCGCCCAGACGGAGCGCCAGGTCGATCTTCGGCGTGCCCTGCGGCACCGGAAGGCCGCAGTCTCCGATCACGAGCTGATCTGTATGGCCCATATCCGCCAGTACCTTGGCGATGGAGCTGTTCAGGATTCCTATTTTCTGCATTTCAGTAATTCCTCCACTTCTCCGCGCCGGGGCATGCCGCCCTGCGCACCGATTTTTCCTATGGAAAGCGCCGCTGCCGCATTGGCAAACCGGACGGCATCCCGGAGGGGCATCCCCTCGCCGGCCGCCTCGGCAAAGGCGCCGTTGAACGTATCTCCCGCACCGGTGGTGTCCACCACGGGCACCTGGAAGCCCGGTACGGTCTCCGGTCCGTTTTCACCGCCGAAGGCCACGCCGTCTTTCCCGATGGTCATGAGAACGGTGCACGCCGGAGCGGACAGGATCTCTTCCCGGGACATGCCGGGGAACATGAGCGCCACTTCGTGTTCATTGGGCGTCACGTACGCTGCCTTTTCCAGAATATCTGCGGGGACCTCCTCAAAGGGAGCCGGATTCAGAAGCACTTTCAGTCCTTCCTCTGCAGCGCGGCGGATGACATAGCCGTTCGTCGCCAGAGGGATCTCGTGCTGGAGAAGGATCATATCGCAGCTGCGGATGGTCTCCCAGGCGCTGTCGATGCACGCTTCGTCCACGCAGTCATTGGCGCCCTTCACCACGATGATACTGTTGTCGCCCTCGGCGAGGGTGATGTGCGCCGTGCCGGTGGTCACGCCGGAGAGCACCTTCACATACTCGGTGTGGATGCCTTCCCGCTCCAGCGTTTCCAGCATCATCCGGCCGTTTGCGTCGTCGCCCACACAGCCTACCATCCAAACATCTGCTCCCAGACGGGCCGCCGCGACAGCCTGGTTCGCGCCCTTGCCGCCGGGGGAAATGATCAGTCTTTTGCCCATGACGGTCTCGCCCGCGCCGGGACGGCGGTCCGCCTCGACGGTGAGATCGACATTACAGCTTCCGATGACTGCTATCCGACTCATTGCTCCTCCTTGATTCATGCACACGGAAATAAGAAACCCGAAGCCTCACTTCGGATCTCTTATTTCCCTTCGGATGCGTTCTGTTTTAACTGAATTATTTTATCACAAACAGTAGTGTTGCAAAAGGTCCGGCGTCCTGCTGGACATTTTTCGCCCCACCTGCTTTTTCAGATACAAAAACGTCCCGCCTCCAGAGGGATTTCCCCCGGACCGGGACGCTTTTATGATCTGGCTTTTCTCCCCGGAACCATCGGGAAATACGGAGCTTTTACCGCTGCCGTTCAGCCCTGCCTCCTCTCCCGCCGCTTCGGGACGGGAGACCGGCCATGGGACATTTCCCGTCTCTGCGGCGCTCCGGAAACGAAATCGATCTCCGGAAACCGCGATATGGCGGGCGTTTGCAGCATTTTACTCATAGGAAATCAGACATCCTATGCGAAATTGATATTTTTACCGGTCCACATTCGTCATGGCCGCGGGCTGGACATACTTGTCATAGTCCTCTTCGGACACATAGCCCAGCGCCTGCGCCGCTGCCCGGAGGCAGGAGCCGTCTGCAAAGGCCTTCTTCGAAATAGCCGCTGCCTTTTCATAGCCGATATGGGGCGACAGAGCGGTGACGAGCATGAGCGAATGCTCCACCAGCTCCGCCATGCGTTCCTCGATGGGCTTCATCCCTTCCGCGCAGTGGATGTTGAAGGAATGGATGGCCTGTCCGAGAAGCGTGGCCGATTCAATGAAGGCATCCGCCATGACCGGCGCATACACGTTCAGCTCGAAGCGGCCCTGAGAAGCCGCCATGGAGATGACCGCCTGATTGCCGTGCACGCGGCAGGTCACCATGGTGAGCGCCTCGCACTGGGTGGGATTCACCTTGCCCGGCATGATGGACGAGCCCGGTTCATTGGCGGGAATGGAGATCTCCCCGAGGCCGGACCGGGGACCGCTGGCCAGCAGGCGGATATCATCGGCAAATTTCATGCAGTCGTCCGCCAGCGCTTCCAGCGCGCCGTGGATGAATACGAAATTGTCCCGGCCGGTGAGCGCGTAGAATTTATTGGCTTCTTCCGTGAAGGGCAGCCCGGTCTCCTCTGCAATGAGCGCCGAAGCACGGCCGCCGAATTCCTTCGGCGCATTCAGCCCGGTACCTACGGCCGTGCCGCCCAGCGCCAGCGGGAGCAGATATTTTTCGCCGTCCCGGATCATGGCGCGGCATTTCTTCAGCATTTCCGACCAGCCGGAAATTTCCTGTCCGAAGGTGAGCGGCACCGCATCCTGCACGTGGGTGCGACCGATCTTCACCAGATGCTTATATTTTTCTGCTTTTTTATCAAAGGTGGCGATCAGCTCGTCCAGCGGGCCGTACAGCGCGTCGTGGAGCACCTGCACGGCGGCGATGTGCATGGCCGCAGGAAAGGTGTCGTTGGAGGACTGGGATTTATTGACGTCATCATTGGGATGAACCTTCTTGTCGACGCCCCGGGCAGCCAGCTTTTCATTGGCCAGATGAGCGATGACCTCGTTCAGGTTCATGTTGCTCTGCGTGCCGGAGCCGGTCTGATAGATGACCAGCGGAAACTCCTCGTCCCATTTCCCGGCGAGGATCTCATCGCAGGCCTCGCAGATCACCTCCGCCTTGTCCGGATCGAGGCCGGACAGCTCCCGGTTTGCCATGGCGGCGCATTTCTTCATCACGGCGAAAGCGCGGATGATCTCCATGGGCATCCGGCGTCCGATGCGGAAATTGTCATGGGAGCGCTGGGTCTGCGCGCCCCACTTCCGGTCAGCCGGTACCTTCACGTCGCCAAGGGTATCATGTTCAATACGGTATTCCATACATATCTCCTTTACTGAGAAATCGGCAGTGCCTTCAAATTTTTTATATTGTACCATGCAATCCGATTTATAATCCACTGCAATCTGTTTTCGATATCACAGGCGTACCTCTTACCGATTTCCGCATACACTTGTCTCCTCCGTCTATCTGTGCTTCCGCGAAAACGGCCCGGCCTGCGGCGGCGGCCCTTAAAATTTTTCTCCTTCATTTGGAAATCCGCCCGCGATATTGTATAATAACTGTACATGGCTCTGCAGTTCTGATTTATGGCAGTCTCCGGGCCCCGTGCAATGAAATCCCATGAACCCTGTCAGGTCCGAGAGGAAGCAGCAGTAAGTGGACCTTTTCATGTGCCACGGTGCATCCTGGGGGCTGTCATAAATGAGGACTGCAGACTTTTTTATTGTCGAAATGAGGAATGGCTTATGGCATATCTCGCGCTGTACCGCAAATGGCGCCCCCAGACCTTCACGGAGGTGGTGGGGCAGAAACACATTTCGCTCCCGCTCAGCCGGGCGGTGGAGGAGGACCGGCTCGCTCATGCGTACCTCTTCTCCGGCCCGCGCGGCACGGGCAAGACGAGTATGGCAAAGATCCTCGCCAAGGCGGTGAACTGCGAGCACCGGAACGGTGCCGATCCGTGCAATGCATGCCGCACCTGCCGGGAGATCACCAGCGGCGCCTCCCTCGACGTGTACGAGATCGACGCCGCCTCGAACCGCGGCATCGAGGAGATCCGCGCCCTGAAGGAATCGGTGCGGTCGCTCCCCACGGTGTGCCGGAAAAAGGTGTACATCATCGACGAAGTGCACATGCTCACGAAGGAGGCCTTCAACGCGCTGCTGAAAACGCTGGAGGAGCCGCCCCAGCACGTGCTCTTCATCCTCGCCACCACCGAGCCGGAAAAGATCCCCCTCACCATCCTCTCCCGCTGCCAGCGCTATGAATTCCGGCGGATCTCCACGGAGGACATCCGGAATCACCTCCTATATATTGCAGAACAGAGCGGCTTTGGCCTCACGGAGGAAGCGGCGGACCTCATCGCTGTCCGCGCCGAAGGGGGCCTGCGCGACGCCCTGTCCCTGCTGGACCAGTGCTCCGGCGCCGCCGGCGGAAAGCCTCTCACTGCGGCCATGGTGTACGAGCTGCTGGGCCTCACCGGCAAGGACCGCATCCTTTCGCTGGCCGGCCATATCCTGCGCCGGGAAAGCGGCGAAGCGCTCCGCGACTTTTCCGAGATCCTCGCCGACGGGAAAGAACCCTCGGCGGTGCTCACGGAGCTACTGGCCCACTTCCGGGACGTGATGATCGCCAAGATCCAGCCGGACGCACCGGAGCTCTCCATCTACGGCGCCCAGAAACAGGACCTGCTGCAGGAAGCGGAATCGCTCTCCGAACCCTTCCTTGATGCGCTGTTTGCCTCGCTTCACGATTCCCTGTCGGACATGAAGCGCAGCGCCGCCCCGCGGATGACCGCGGAAATGGGACTGCTCCGCCTCTGCCGGCTCCGGGGAAGCCGCACGCTGGAGGGACTGCTGGACCGGATCGAAGCACTGGAGCGGCAGCTGCAGCAGGGCATTCCCGCCGCCATGCCGGCTCCTG
>JFBN01307352.1_pt1 | contig 38013 bp, 54 predicted proteins | sample 768741 | NCBI WGS metagenome assembly JFBN01 (sample SAMN01983846, study PRJNA193217) | chicken gut metagenome | biome: terrestrial biome; isolation source: ceca of Broiler chicken | host: Gallus gallus | place: United Kingdom: England | collected 2010-09-07
GTGCTTCGGCTTCGGCAGCCGCCGTCTCCGTGTCGGGCGTTTCGGCCTGCGGCTCGGCGTTCTTTTTCGCTTCCTGTTCGGGCTTTGCCTTTTTCTCTGTCTTTGCCATGGTTATTCCTCCACGTTGTCGGAAAGGACTTTCCCGACGATCTCGGTCAAATATTGCAAACTCGGGATCAGCCGCGCATAGTCCATGCGCGTGGGGCCGATGAGCCCGAGCGTCCCGCTCTCATGCCCCGCAATGGCGTATTTCCCGAAGATCATGCTCGAATTCTGCAATTCGCGGTAGGGGTTTTCCCTGCCGATCACAACGCTTGGTTCCCCGTTCGGCGCGTGCGGCGTTTCCGAAAACACACGATCCAGCGGTTCTGCGTGCCGCAGGAAATCCATCAGCTCAAAGGCGTTTTGCGCGTATTCGCGGTAGCCGAGCAGGTTGCTTTGCCCTTCTAAGAGCATCTGTGTGCGTTCGGTCGTCGCGGCGAGCTGGGCGAGCGTCACAAGCAGCGGCGTCATCAGCAACGCCTTTTCGCCCAAAGAAACGGCAAGCGTCTGGATCTTCGCCACCGTTACGGCGGCGGTGGGCTTGCCGAGGAAATTTTCGTTGACCAGATTATAAAACGTCTCCGCCATGTCCACGGTGATCTCGCTGTCCGTGCGGCACACGCGGCTTTTGATAAGTCCCGACGAGGTGAGCACCACGACCATTGCCGTGCGCGCGCCGATGGGCACAAGCTCCACGCGCCGCACCACGGCCGATGCGTCCGACGGGGTGGTGGAGACCGCCGCGCAGTGCGTCAATTCGGCGAGCAGGCTGCTTGCCGTTTCAAGCACCTGCCGTGAATCGCCCGAGGCGGTGCGCAGCTTGGCGTCCAAAATGCGTTTTTCGACGGGCGAAAGGTCATATTGCTTCATCAAATGATCGACATAATAGCGGTAGCCCGCGCCGGAGGGGATGCGCCCCGCCGAGGTGTGGGGCTGCTCAAGAAGCCCTTTGGCGGTCAGCGCCGCCATTTCATTGCGTACAGTCGCAGGCGAAACGGGCATGCCGAGTGCGTCCACAAGCGTTTTGGAGCCGACAGGCTCGCCCGTGGCAATATAACGCTCCACGATCGCAGCCAGGAGCTTTTTCTGCCGTTCCGACAGTTCCATGCGTTCCGCCTCCTTTTCCGCCGGTTCCCGAAAAGCGCTCGCCCAGGAAGACTGCTCGCTCGCTTTCCGTGCGTTAGCACTCTAAATGCCTGAGTGCTAATTTCAATATATACTATACCTTTAGCTTGCCGTTTTGTCAAGAATTTATTTGTAAACAATTTGTTAAAGCGGGAAAATTCGGGAGAAGGGCGGGGCACAGGGCTCAGACGTCAGAGGGCAGAAATCAGAATGCAGAGATTAGAAGTCAGAAGCGGCGCAGGAAGTTTTTATGAAAACCGAAAGATTGCGCACTTTTTCGGCTACGAAAAGCAACGAAAAATCCGTACAGTCCTGTAGGGGCGGGTTTCCGTGCCCGCCCGAGCAGAGTACGAGGATAAAACAACTTGCGTCTGTTATGAAAGCTGTAATTCTGATATTCTACGTGACCGATTACAAAATCCAGCTTCCTTACGGGCGGGCACGGAGACCCGCCCCTACAACTACAGGCTTTATTTCTTCTGCATAGCCGCGGCAATGCGTAAGACCGCCTGTACCGCATCTGATTTCTGACTTCTAACGTCTGACATCTGAGCAGAGCCCCGCCCCTACGGTTGTAAACTTTCATTTCCTGCGCGACCGCGGCTTTGCGTAAAACTCGCCCGTACCGCATCTGATTCCTGATTTCTAACGTCTGATCTCTGAAAAAGCCGCCCCTGTGCACAGGGTTCTGTGCACAGGGGCGGTTTGGTTGGTTATCGTTGCGCTTCGGCGTATTGCCTGCGCGTACCTTCGGCTTATTCCGCCTTGGCTTCTTCTGCTTCCGCAGGCGCTTCTGCCTTGGCTTCTTGTGCAGCCTCCGCAGGCGCTTCTGCTGCGGCTTCCGCCTTGGGCTCTGCCTTCGCTTCTTCGGCTGCTTCCGCTTTCGGCGCAGCCTTTGTTTCCGCCTTGGGCGCGGCTTTCGCCGTTCTTCTGCCGGCGCGGCGGGCGGGCTTCTTCGCAGCTTCTGCATCCTCTTTCTTTACAAGCTCGATGATGCACATTTCCGCTGCGTCGCCGCGGCGCGTGCCGGTCTTGATGATGCGCGTATAGCCGCCGTTCACGCCCGCATACTGCGGGGCGATCTCGTCAAACAGCTTTTTGACGACTGTATCCTTGGTGATATACGCAAACGCCTGACGCTTCGCGTGCAGGGTATTATCCTTCGCGACGGTAATCATTTTTTCCGCCATGGCACGGACTTCTTTCGCTCTTGTCACGGTGGTTTCCACCTTGCCGTTTTCCAGCAGGTAGGTCACCATACCGCGCAGCATCGCCTTGCGGTGATCCGTGGTTCTGCCGAGCTTTCTGGTTCCGGGCATCTAAATCACTCCTTTATCCTTATTCGTCGTCCTTGCGGAGCGTGAAGTTCAGCGACTCCAACTTGGCGATCACTTCTTCAAGCGATTTTCTGCCAAGGTTGCGCACCTTCATCATGTCCTCCTCGGACTTGCTGATCAGATCTTCCACCGTGTTGATGCCTGCGCGTTTCAGGCAGTTGAACGAACGCACGGACAGGTCAAGCTCCTCAATGGTCATCTCGAGGGCCTTTTCTTTGCCGTCGTCATCCTTGACGACCATGACCTCGGTGTTGCCCGCTTCATCAGAGAGCTCCACAAAGAGGTTGAGGTGCTCAGTGAGGATCTTGGCGCCGAGCGAGACGGCTTCCTTTGCGGAGATCGTCCCGTTCGTCCAGGCTTCGAGCGTGAGCTTGTCGAAGTCGGTGATCTGCCCCACACGGGTGTTCTCGACCGTGTAGTTCACTTTCAGCACGGGGGTATAGATGGAATCAATGGAGATCACGCCGATGACCGGCTGCATCATCTGCTTATTGCGCTCCGCAGACACATACCCGCGTCCGCGGTCGGCGGTCAGCTCCATATTGAGCGTTGCGCCCTCGGAAAGCGTCGCAATGAGATGATCGGGGTTGAGGATCTCCACCTCGGAATCCGTTTTAATGTCGCCGGCACGCACTTCGCACTTGCCGGAAGCCTCGACATACAGCGTCTTGGGACCGTCGCCCTGGATCTTCAGGATGACGCCTTTTAAGTTCAGCACGATCTCGGTGACGTCCTCTTTCACACCGGGGACGGTGGAGAACTCGTGCAGCACGCCGTCGATCTTGACGGAAGTGATCGCGTAGCCGGGCAATGAGGAAAGCAGCACGCGGCGAAGCGAGTTGCCGATCGTCGTGCCGTAGCCGCGCTCGAGGGGTTCCATAGTGAACTTGCCGTAGGTGCCGTCCTCGGAAAGCTCGAGCACTTCCACGCTGGGCTTGTCAATTCCTATCATTCAAAACCCTCCTATCGTTGGGTTCGGGCAAATGCCCGAAAAACGTATATTCTGTGTCAGAAACCTTTCGCTCTAACCGATTATTTCGAATAGAACTCGACGATAAGATGTTCTTCAACAGGAACTTCGATCTGCTCGCGGTCGGGCAGCTTAACGACTTTCGCGGAAAGCGCCTCGGCGTTTTTGTCCAGCCATTCCGGCACGGGACGGGAAGCATTCGCTTCAAGGACCGCCTTGAACTTTTCGCTGTCGCGGCTCTTCTGGCGGATGGAGACCTCGTCGCCCGCCTTTAACAGGTAGGAGGGGATATCCACCTTTTTGCCGTTGACGAGATAGTGGCCGTGCGTGGTCAGCTGACGCGCTTCGGCACGCGAGGACGCCCAGCCGAGCAGATAAACGACGTTGTCGAGCCGGCTTTCGCAGATGCGAAGCAGGTTTTCGCCCGTCATGCCCTGGCGGCGTTCCGCCATGAGGAAATATTTGTGGAACTGACCTTCCTGAATGCCGTAGTAACGGCGGGCCTGCTGCTTCGCACGAAGCTGCATGCCGTATTCGGAAGTCTTTTTGCGGCTCTGGCCGTGCTGGCCGGGGGCATAGCTGCGGCGGTCGACCGCGCATTTGTTGGTGTAGCAGCGCTCACCCTTCAAAAAGAGCTTTTTGCCCTCGCGGCGGCAGAGCTTGCAAGCCGCGCCTGTATATCTTGCCATAATTGCACCTCCGAAACTCAGACTCTTCTTCTTTTGGGCGGACGGCAGCCGTTGTGGGGGATGGGCGTGACGTCCTTGATCATCGTGACCTCAAGACCTGCGGTCTGCAGTGCGCGGATCGCAGCCTCACGTCCCGAGCCGGGGCCCTTGACGTAAACTTCGACGGTCTTCATGCCGTGCTCGATGGCGATCTTCGCTGCGGTCTCAGCAGCGGTCTGCGCAGCAAAGGGCGTGGACTTTTTGGAGCCGCGGAAGCCCATTTCGCCGGCAGAAGCCCACGAAACGGCGTTGCCCTGCACGTCGGTGATGGTGACGATGGTGTTGTTGAAGGTCGATTGAATGTGCGCGGCGCCCTTGTCGATGTTCTTGCGCTCGCGGCGGCGACGGGTGGTCGCGCCTTTTTTAGCAGTAGCCATTTACGAAGCCCTCCCTTATTTCTTCTTGTTCGCGATGGTCTTCTTCGGGCCCTTGCGGGTGCGCGCGTTGTTCTTGGAAGTCTGCCCGCGCACGGGAAGCCCCTTGCGGTGTCTTGTGCCGCGGTAGCTGCCGATCTCGATCAAACGCTTGATGTCGAACGCCACGTCGCGGCGCAGGTCGCCCTCCACCTTGACGTTATGGTCGATGTATTCACGAAGTTTCGCAACATCCTCTTCGGTCAAATCCTTGACGCGCGTGTCGGGGTTGACCCCGGTGGCGGCGATGATGTCGCTTGCCGTCTTTCTGCCGATGCCGTAGATATAGGTGAGGCCGATCTCGACCCGCTTATCTCTCGGTAAATCAACGCCTGAAATACGTGCCATTTACAGTTGCACCTCCATTTTTGATGCCAATACTTACAATCCGTTCGGTTTGTGAACGCACGGTTTCCGGAATGCACGGTATCGTTGCTTAGATCTTTAACAACGATACATCACAGCCCATTAGCCCTGGCGCTGCTTGTGCTTCGGATTCTCGCAGATCACCATGACTTTGCCTTTGCGCTTGATGATCTTGCACTTTTCACAAATCTTTTTCACAGAAGGTCTGACTTTCATTGTGTTACCTCCTTAAAAACTGCATAGCCCTGCGGCTCTTATTTGGTTCGCCATGTGATGCGCCCGCGTGTGAGGTCATATGGCGACATTTCGACCGTCACTTTGTCGCCCGGCAGGATGCGGATGTAGTTCATGCGCAGTTTGCCGGAAATATGGGCTAAAATTTGATGACCGTTGGAGAGCTCTACCTGGAACTGCGCGTTGGGCAGCGCTTCAACGACCGTACCTTCAATTTCAATCATGTCCTGCTTTGACATAAGCTATCGCCTCCGAAAAATCCTTCAACGCTTGCTTGAGTGCCCGGTTGGACTGCATCTGCCGTTCGCTGAGAACGTGCCCGATGACCGTCAAATGCTTTGGGTTCTTCGCCTTGGGGCGAGAGAGCGGGCGTTCTTTGCCGTCGCATAACAGCACGCGGTTTTCCGCCTGCCCCACGACGCACAAAAGCCTGCCCTTTTCACGCCCGCGCTCGGCGCGCACAAGCATGCCCTGCTTCCATTCCGCCATAGACGCCTCCGTCAAATCCTTGTGAGGATCTGCGGGCCGTCGGCAGTGATGGCAACGGTATGCTCAAAATGCGCCGCAAGCTTGCCGTCCCGGGTTTTGACCGTCCAGCCGTCGGGCATTTGCCGGATCGCCTTGTCCCCTTCCGTGATCATGGGCTCAATGGCGATGACCATGCCCGGCAACAGGCGCACACCCCTGCCGGGGGTGCCGAAATTCGGTACGCTGGGGTCTTCATGCAGCTTGGCGCCGACGCCGTGCCCGGTGTATTCCCGGATGACGCCGTAGCCGCGTTCCTCACAGTATGTCTGCACCGCAGAACCGATATCGCCGAGTCTGCCGCCTGCGACCGCCTTTTCAATGCCCTTATAAAGGCTTTCTTCGGTCGTGTCGCACAGCCGCTTCGCCGCTTCGGAAATGGTTCCCGCAGCGAAAGTGGCGGCGTTGTCGCCGTTGTATCCGTCCACCTTGGCGCCAAGGTCGATGCTGACGATGTCCCCCTCGCGGATGACACGTTTTTTGCTCGGAATGCCGTGAATGACCTCGTCATTTATGGAAATGCACGCGGTAGCGGGAAAGCCGTACAAGTGCAGAAAGTTGGGCTCGGCGCCCTGCTTTTTGATGTACTCGTAGGCGATGCGGTCGATCTCAAAGGTCGTGACCCCGGGCTTTACAGCCTCGCCCGCCACCTGCAATGCTTCCGCGGAAATAATGCAAGCCTTTCGGATGAGCTCGATCTCCCGTGCCGTTTTCAGCACAATCATGCTCAGTCCTCCAGCGCTTTCATGGTAAGCGCGGTCGTATCGGCGACCGCCTCCTGCCCTTCTACCACGCGCAGGTTGCCCTTCTTTGCGTAATAGTCTTTCAGCGGCTCGGTCTGCTCATGATAGGTCTTGAGCCGGTCGAGCACCGTTTCGGGCATATCGTCTTTTCTCTGCACCAGCTTGTCGCCGCAGACGTCGCAGACACCCTCGGTTTTCGGCTTTTTGTACTCGGTATGATAGGTCGCGCCGCATTTCAGGCATACGCGTCTGCCGGAAAGGCGGGCAGCGATCTTTTCATCGGGCACTTCAATGTCGATAACGCGGTCAATGCGCACGCCCATTGCGTCGAGCGCCTCTGCCTGCGGGATGGTGCGCGGGAAGCCGTCGAGGATGAAGCCGTTTTTGCAGTCGTCCGCCTGCAAACGCTCGCGGATGATGCCGATGACGACCTCGTCGGGGACAAGCTTGCCCGCATCGATAAAGGATTTTGCTTTAAGCCCCATTTCGGTACCGTTCGCCATGGCCTCGCGCAGCATGTTGCCCGTCGAGATTGCGGGAATGCCGAGCTTTTCGCAGATCTTTTCCGCCTGCGTGCCCTTGCCCGCGCCCGGCGCGCCGAGTAAAATCAGGTTCATAAAGTGTCTTTCCTTTCGTTAATCCAAGAAGCCCTTGTAATGGCGCATCATCATCTGGCTCTCGAGCTGCTTGACCGTTTCGAGCGCGACGCCGACCATAATGATGATGGACGTGCCGCCCATGGTCAGGTTGACCTGCTTGTCAAAGAGCGCCGTGATCTGCGAGAACAGAAGCGGGTACAGCGCCACGACACTAAGCAGCAGCGCGCCGAGCAGCGTGATCCGAGAGAGGATCTTCGTGATGTAATCCGAAGTGGGCTTGCCGGGACGGATGCCCGGGATCGCCCCGCTGTTGCGGCGGATGTTGTTTGCCATTTCAATGGGATTGTACTGGATCGCCGCATAGAAGTATGCGAAGAAGATGATCAGTACGAAATACATGAGGGTGTATGCCCAGTGGTCTGTGCTGAAGATGCCGAAGAAGCCGTCCCAGAACCGGCCCCAGCCGGTCGTGGTGTCGAGCGTCACGAACATTTCGACCGTGGGCGGCAGCGACAAAATCGAGGACGCGAAGATGACGGGGAGCACGCCGCACATATTGACCTTGATCGGGATGTGCGTGTTCTGGCCGCCGTACATTTTGCGCCCGACGACGCGCTTGGCATACTGCACAGGGATGCGGCGCTCGGCGTTGTCCATCCAGACGATGAAAGCGATCATCAGAAGCATGGAGACGAACGCGATCGGGATAAGCGCGAAATACGCGCCGCCGCGGTCCACATAGGTATACAGGTTGTAAAGGGTGGTGGGCATGCGCGAGACGATACCTGCGAACAGGATGATCGAGATGCCGTTGCCGATGCCCTTTTCATTGATCTGCTCGCCGAGCCACATCAAAAGCGATGCGCCCGCCGTGTAGCAGAGGATGATGACGATGGCCTGGAACACAGCCCAGAAGCCCGTGTAGGCAGCGCCGTTTGCATCGACGGTGAGGTAGCCCTGCGCACGGATGTAGAAGTAATACGCCGTGCTTTGCAGAGCGGCAAGCCCCACAGCGGTGTACCGCGTAATCGCCGACATCTTTTTGCGGCCCTCTTCGCCCTCTTTTGCCAGCCGTTCAAGCGCCGGGATGGCGACCGTCAGCAGCTGGATGATGATGGAGGCGTTGATGTAGGGCGTAATGGACATGGCGAACAGCGTACCGTAGTTGAACGCATCGCCGGTCATCATGCTCAGATACGTCATGAAGTTGTTGGCGTTCTGGTCTGTGATGATACCGTCCGTGATGTTGACGAAGGGAATGGGCAGCGCAGCGCCGATGCGGAAGATCAGGATGATAAGCGCCGTATACAGCAGCTTTTTGCGAAGATCCGCAATCTTCCAGGCGTTGATGAACGTCCGAAACATCAGCCAATCACCTCGGCCTTTCCGCCTGCCGCCTCAATTTTCTGCTTGGCAGCCTCCGAATATGCGTGCACGCTGACGTTCAGCTTTTTCGTAAGTTCGCCGTTGCCGAGGATCTTCACACCGTCCTTTGCCTTTTTCACAAGGCCCTTTTCCACAAGGGATTCGACGGTAACGGTCGCGCCGTCCTCGAACGCTTTATCCAGCGCCGCGACGTTGACCGCGGAGATCTCCTTGGCGAAGATGTTGTTGAAGCCTCTTTTCGGGACACGTCTTTGCAGGGGCATCTGACCGCCTTCGAAGCCGGCGCGCACGCCCTTGCCCGCGCGGGCCTTCTGGCCCTTGTGGCCCTTGCCCGCGGTTTTGCCCTGGCCGGAGGCTGCGCCTCTGCCGATACGCTTGGAGGCTTTCTTGGAGCCTTCTGCGGGAGAAAGTTCATGCAGTTTCATGTTCGCACCTCCTTACGCTTTCGTGACCTCTACAAGATGGGCGATCTTTCGGATCTTGCCCTGTGTCTGCGGGTTGTCGGGCTGTACGGCCGTATCCCCGATTTTCTTAAGACCGAGTGCGCGGGCGGTGGCAATCTGGTCTTTTTTGCTGCCGATCAGGCTTTTTTTCAGCGTAACCGTAACGTTTGCCATAATTGCCCCTCCTTACTCTAAAATCTCTTTGACGGTCTTGCCGCGCACAGCAGCGACCGTGTCGGCGTTGCGCAGCTTCGACAGCCCGTCGATCGTGGCGCGCACGACGTTGCAGGGGTTGTTGGAACGCAGCGCCTTGGAGCGGATGTCCTTGATGCCGACCGTTTCAACGACCGCACGCACGGGGCCGCCGGCGATAACGCCGGTACCGGGGGCGGCGGGCTTCATGAGCACAACACCCGCGCCGTATTTGCCGATGATCTCGTGCGGGATGGTGGTCCCCTTAAGCGCGACCGTGATCATATTCTTTTTGGCGTTTTCAATGCCCTTGCGAATGGCGTCCGGCACTTCGCCCGATTTGCCGAGGCCGAAGCCCACGGTGCCGTTCTTATCGCCGACAACGACCAGTGCGGAGAACTTCATGATGCGGCCGCCCTTGACGGTTTTGGAAACACGGTTGATCGCAACGACTCTCTCTTCGAGTTCCATTGCGGATGCGTCGATTCTTTTTGCCATTTCCGTTTCTCCTTTCTTAGAAGTTCAGACCGCCCTCACGGGCGCCCTCGGCGAGCGCGGCAACTCTGCCGTGATAGACATAGCCGCCTCTGTCGAAAACACAGTCCTTGATGTTCTTTTCGGCGGCGCGCTCGGCGAGCAGCTTGCCGACCGCACGCGCGGCCTCGACGTTCCCGCCGTAAGCCGTGAAATCCTTTTCGGTCGTGGATGCCGCAACGAGCGTTACGCCGGCGACATCATCGATAAGCTGTGCATAAATGTGCTGGAGTGAGCGGAAAACATCCAGGCGCGGGCACGCAGCGGTGCCGGAGATCTTCGCGCGGACTCTCTTATGGCGCTTTTGACGCGCCTTGTTGGTGTCGGGTCTGTTAACCATTTGCTTTCACTCCTTTACTTACCGCCCTTGCCGGCCTTGCCCTCTTTGCGGCGGATGTGCTCGTCGGCGTACTTGATGCCCTTGCCCTTATACGGCTCCGGCGGACGCTTCTCGCGCACCTCGGCGGCAAACTGACCGACCTTCTGCTTGTCGGGGCCGGAAATGATGATCTTGTTCGGCGCGGGCACTTCGATTGTGATGTCGTCCGTTTCGGACATCGTCACCTGGTGCGAGAAACCGATGTTCATGACCAGATCCTTGCCCTGCTTTGCGACACGGTAACCGACGCCGTTGACCTCAAGCTCCTTCTTGAAGCCCTCGGTCACGCCGACGACCATGTTGTGCAGCAGCGTGCGGGTAAGCCCGTGCAGGGATTTGTTGAGATTGCTGTCATCGGGACGGGTGACGGTCAAAGCGCCGTCCTCCATCGCCACTTGCATATTGCTGTGTACCGTTCTGGTAAGGGTGCCCTTGGGGCCCTTGACGGTAATCGTGCTGCCGTCGATCTTCACATCGACGCCCGCCGGAACAGCAATAGGCTGTCTTCCGATTCTGGACATACCGATTTACCTCCTTACCAGATATACGCGAGGACCTCGCCGCCGACGTTGGCCTTGCGAGCTTCGCGATCCGTCATAACGCCCTTGGATGTGGAGAGGATCGCAACACCAAGGCCGCGCATGACCTTCGGCATATCCTCGCAGTTTGTATAAATACGAAGACCGGGCTTGGACACTCTGCGCAGGCCCGTGATAACGGAAGCGCGGTTGGCGCCGTACTTAAGGGTGATCTCGATCATCCCCTGCTTGCCGTCCTCTTCCACCTTGAAATCCTTGATATAGCCCTCGTCCTTGAGGATCTGCGCGATCGCCTTCTTCATGTTGGACGCGGGGACTTTCACCGTGTCATGCTTTGCGGAACTCGCATTGCGAATTCTTGTGAGCATATCACCGATGGAATCCGTGATTTGCATACTGTTGCCTCCTTTGCTTGCTAACTTACCAGCTGGCTTTCTTTACGCCGGGGATCTGGCCCTTGTGCGCCAATTCCCGGAAGCAGATGCGGCATACGCCGTATTTGCGGAGATAGGCATGCGGCCGACCACAGATCTTGCATCTGTTATACGCTCTGGTCGAATACTTCGCAGGGCGAGCCTGCTTAACTTTCATAGATGTTTTGGCCACGATAATCCCTCCTTATCTCGCAAACGGCGCGCCGAGAAGCGTCAGCAGCTCGCGTGCTTCTTCGTCCGTGTTGGCAGTGGTAACAAAACAAATGTCCATTCCGCGCACCGCGTCGATCTTGTCGTACTCGATCTCCGGGAAGATCAGCTGCTCGCGGACGCCCATGGAGTAGTTGCCCCTGCCGTCGAACGAGTCGGGATTGATCCCGCGGAAGTCGCGCACGCGCGGAAGCGCGAGATTGAAGAAGCGGTCGAGGAATTCATACATTCTGTCGCCGCGCAGCGTCACCTTCGCGCCGATGGTCATGCCCTCGCGCAGCTTGAAGTTCGCAACGGACTTCTTCGCCTTGCAGGCAACGGGCTTCTGACCCGTGATCTGCGAAAGATCCTTCATGACCGCGTCGAGCACCTTGGAGTTGTCGCGTGCCTCGCCGCAACCGACGTTGATGACGATCTTGTCGAGCTTCGGGATTTGCATAACGCTTTTGTAGCCGAACTTCTTCTGCAGCGCCGGAGCGATCTCAGAAGTGTACTTTTCTTTCATTCTTGCTGCCATTGTGTTATGTCCCTCCCTTATTCAAATTGTGCGCCGCACTTTTTGCAGACGCGTTTTTTATCCTTGCCCGTGCCCTCGTGGCCGACGCGCGTAGGCTTGCCGCACTTCGGGCAGACGAGCTGGACCTTATCGGCATACAGGGCGCTTTCCGCCTTGATCAGTCCCCCGGGTTCGCCGACCTTGCGGGGCTTGACGTGCTTCGTGACGACGTTGACGCCCTCGACGATCACCTTGCCCTCAGACGGGGAGACCTGCATGACCTTGCCCTGCTTGCCGCGGTTCTTGCCGTTTAAGACAACCACGGTATCGCCGGTTTTCACATGTACTTTACTCATTTTTCGTTCCTCCCTTACAGCACTTCGGGAGCAAGAGACAGGATCTTCATGTAATCCTTGTCACGAAGCTCTCTTGCAACCGGCCCAAAGATACGGGTGCCTCTGGGGTTTTTGTCTTCTTTAATGAGGACGGCGGCGTTTTCGTCGAAACGGATATACGTCCCGTCGTCTCTGCGCACGCCGCTGGCCGAACGAACGACTACGGCCTTGACAACGTCGCCTTTTTTCACAACGCCGCCGGGTGCTGCCTTTTTAACGGAAGCGACGATCACGTCGCCGATATTGGCATACCTTCTGCCGGAACCGCCGAGCACGCGAATGCACATAATTTCTTTCGCGCCGGTGTTGTCCGCCACTTTGAGGTAAGTCTGTTGTTGGATCACAGGAATCCCTCCTTAGAAATTACTTCGCTTTCTCGATGATTTCGACCACGCGCCATCTCTTGTCTTTCGAGAGGGGACGCGTTTCCATGACAAGGACTCTGTCGCCCACGCCGCACTCGTTTTTCTCGTCGTGCGCCTTGATCTTGACCGTGCGGTTGACGATCTTTTTATACAGCGGGTGCTGGACTCTGTCTTTGATGGAGACCACAACGGTTTTGTCCATTTTGTCGCTGGTCACAAGACCGACCTGCGTTTTTCTCAGGTTTCTTTCGCTCATTTCGTGTGCCCTCCTTCGTTAAGACTGCGCGCCGTGCAGTTCAACGTCGCGCTGGATCGTTTTTACGCGCGCGATGTCCTTTTTGACGGCGCTGATACGCATCGGGTTATCGAGCTGGTTGACCGCCTGCTGAAAGCGCAGCTTGAACAGCTCATCCTTGAGCTCCGCGAGCTTCTTGTCAAGCTCCGAAGGGGAGAGTTTTCTCAGTTCACTTGCTTTCATGCCTGCTCACCTTCCTCTTCCTGCTGTGCCTTGGTGACAAACTTGCATTTCACGGGGAGCTTGTTGGCGGCAAGGCGCATAGCCTCACGCGCGGTCTCCTCGGGAACGCCTGCGATTTCGAACATAACGCGGCCGGGTTTCACGACCGCCACCCAGTATTCGGGCGAGCCTTTACCGGAACCCATGCGGGTCTCGGCGGGCTTTTCCGTGATGGGCTTGTCGGGGAAGATCTTGATCCAAACCTGACCGCCGCGCTTGATGTAACGCGTCATCGCGATACGGGCGGCTTCGATCTGGTTGGAGGTGATCCATGCGGGTTCCAGAGACACAAGGCCGTAATCGCCGTAGCTGACTTTGGTGCCTCTGGCAGCTTTACCGGTCAGACGCCCTCTGTGGACTCTGCGGTATTTGACTCTCTTGGGCAGCAGCATTATTTTGTGCCTCCTTCCTTGCGGGTTCTGCGGGTGTCGTGCAGGACCTCGCCCTTGTAGATCCAAACTTTCACGCCGATGCGGCCGTAGGTCGTTTTCGCCTCGGCAAAGCCGTAGTCGATGTCGGCGCGGATGGTCTGCAGCGGGATCGTACCTTCATGGTAATGCTCGGTGCGCGCGATTTCCGCGCCGCCCAAGCGCCCGCTGACCTGTGTTTTGATGCCCTTTGCGCCGAGCTTCATGGTGCGGCCGATGCTCTGTTTGAGCGCGCGGCGGAACGAGATGCGGCGCTCGAGCTGCGAAGCGATGTTCTCCGCGACGAGCTGCGCATTCAGGTCGGGCTGCTTGATCTCAACGATGTTGATATAAACATCCTTTTCGCCGCCGAGCATCTTCTTGCAGGTCGCTTTGAGCTTTTCGATCTCCGAGCCGCCCTTACCGATGACCATGCCGGGCTTGGCGCAGTGGATGTTGATGCGCACACGCTTCGAGTCACGCTCGATCTCTACCTTCGGAACGCCCGCCGGCGCGAGGGTTTTCAACAGGTAGGTGCGCAGCTTGTTGTCGGAAATGAGCGTGTCGCCGAAATCCTTTTTATCGGCGTACCAGCGCGATTCCCAGTTCTTGATGACACCGATGCGAAGACCGGTGGGATTCACTTTCTGTCCCATAGTGTACCTCCCCGCTTATTCCGCTTCCTTCAGCACAAGCGTAATGTGCGAAGTCTTCTTGTTGATTCTGTATGCGCGGCCCTGCGCTCTCGGACGGATGCGCTTGAGGGTCGGGCCCTGATCGACACGGCACGCGGCGACATACAGGCGCGAGGTGTCCATATCCTTCATTTCGGCGTTTGCCATGGCGGATTTCAGCAGCTTTCCGAGCGGTTCACACGCAGCCTTGGGTGTGTACTTGAGGATCGCCGCCGCCTCGTCACAGGGCTTGTTCCGAATGAGGTCCAGAACGATCTTTACCTTGCGGGGCGCAATGCGCACATGGTTCGCTTTTGCAATTGCTTCCATTCGTTACACTCCTTTCGGCTTATTTGCCGTTGTTCGAGGTCTTAGACCCCGCATGGCCGCGGAACGTCCGCGTCGGCGCGAATTCGCCGAGCTTGTGACCGACCATGTCCTCCGTAACGTACACCGGCACATGCTTGCGCCCGTCATGGACGGCAAAGGTGTGGCCGACAAAGTCCGGGAATATAGTCGAGCTGCGGCTCCATGTCTTCAGAACGATCTTTTCGCCGTTCTCGTTCATTTTCTGCACTCTGGCTAACAGCTTCGGTGCAACGTAAGGTCCTTTTTTAACGCTTCTGCTCATACTCTACACTCCTTTCGGCTTATTTGCCGTTACGGCGCTTGACAATAAACTTGTCGGAACGGTTCTTCTTGGCTCTGGTCTTGTAGCCGAGGGCGGGCTTGCCCCACGGCGTGCAGGGACCGGGACGGCCGACAGGCGATTTGCCTTCGCCGCCGCCGTGCGGGTGGTCGTTCGGGTTCATGACCGAACCGCGGACGGTCGGGCGCACGCCCATATGGCGCGTTCTGCCGGCTTTACCGATCTTAACGTTCTCGTGATCGGCGTTGCCGACGGTGCCGACGGTCGCGAAGCACTGTGCCGAAACGTTGCGAAGCTCGCCGGAGGGCAGACGAAGCAGGGCATAGGCGCCCTCTTTCGCCATAAGCTGTGCGGCGTTGCCCGCAGCACGGGCAAGCTGGCCGCCGCGGCCGGGATACAGCTCCACGTTGTGGACCATGGTGCCGGTGGGGATCGCAGACAGCGGCAGGGCGTTGCCGACCTTGATATCGGCGCTCTCGCCGGCCTCGATCTTATCGCCGACCTTTAAGCCCGCGGGCGCGAGGATGTATCTCTTTTCGCCGTCCTCATACTGCACAAGCGCGATGTGCGCGGAACGGTTGGGGTCGTACTCTAAGGTGAGCACGGTTGCAGGCATATCGACCTTGTCGCGCTTGAAGTCGATGATGCGGTACTTTCTGCGGTTGCCGCCGCCTCTGTGGCGGACAGTGATGCGGCCGTAGCTGTTGCGCCCTGCCTTTTTATTGAGGGGGGCGAGCAGGCTTCTTTCGGGGCCGTTCTTTGAAAGCTCGGAATAATCCGTAACCGACATATTGCGTCGTGCGTTGGTTGTCGGTTTGTAGACTTTGATCGACATTTTGTTCACTCTCCTTGGAACGATTTAGCGGAGCATGTCGGGCTCCATACATTATCGTCGGGATTTGGATGCACGCGGATGTGCGCCGCGCCTTACATCATCCCGTCGAAGAACTCGATGGTCTTGGAGTCCTCGGTCAGGGTGACGACCGCCTTTTTCCACGAAGCGGTGTAGCCTTCATACCGGCCGTATCTTCTCAGGTGGCTGCGAACGTTGATCGTGTTGACCTTTTGCACCTTGACGCCGAACAGCTGTTCCACAGCCGCCTTGATCTCGGGCTTGGTCGCGTTTTTATCCACCTTGAAGGTGTACTTTTTCAGCGCCTGGCCCGCCATGCTCTCTTCGGTGATGACGGGGCGCAGGATGATGTCCTGAGCAAGTTTCATTATGCGTAAACCTCCTCGATCTTTGCCACGGCGTCCTTGAGCACCACGATGGTGTTGCAGTTGAGGATGTCGTAGACATTCAGCGTGCTGACGAGGGTGACGTTCGTCTTGTCAAGGTTGCGTGCGCTCTTGTAAACGACGTCGTCCTTTTCGGGCAGGACGATGAGCGTTTTCTTGTCCGCCTTGACGGCTTCGAGCACCGCGGCGACGTCCTTGGTCTTGATCGCGTCAAGGCCGAAATCGTCGAGCACGATCATCTCGTTTGCCGCGACCTTCGCGGAAAGGGCGGACTTCATTGCGAGGCGCTTGACCTTTTTGTTCACATCGATGCCGTATGCACGGGGCTTGGGGCCCAGCGCGATACCGCCGTGCGTCCACTGGGGCGCTCTCGTGGAGCCCTGGCGGGCACGTCCCGTGCCCTTCTGGCGCCACGGCTTCTTGCCGCCGCCGGAGACCTCGGAACGAGTGCGGGTTGACTGCGTGCCCTGGCGCTGGTTGGCAAGGTAGCTGACAACCATCAGGTGCATGGCAGATTCGTTGGGCTCGATCGCAAAAATGCTTTCGTTGAGCTCGAGGTCGGAAACCTTTTTGCCGGCCTTGTCGAGTACTGCAAGTTTCGTCATTTAGAACACTCCTTCCTTATTTTTTCACCGTATCGGCAAGCACCACGATCCCGCCCTTGGGGCCGGGGATGGCGCCTTTGATGGCGATCAGGTTGTTTTCGGCGTCCACCTTAACGACGTCGAGGTTCTGGATGGTGACCCGCTCGGCGCCGAGGTGACCGGCGAGCTTCTTGCCCTTGTAAACGCGGGAGGGGTCGGAGCACGCGCCCAGAGACCCTGCGTGCCGCGCGACGGGGCCGGTACCGTGGGATTCCTTCAGGCGGCCGAAGTTCCAGCGCTTGATCGCGCCGGCGGTGCCTTTGCCCTTGCTGGTGCCGACAACGTCCACACGGTCGCCGACCGCGAACACGTCTGCCTTGAGGATGTCGCCGACGTTCACGCTCGCGGTGTCCGCAAGGCGGAATTCCTTGAGCACCTTTTTCGGGGCGACGTCCGCTTTCTTGAAGTGACCGGCGAGGGGCTTGTTGACGCGCGTGACTTTCACATCGCCGAAGCCGACCTGCACAGCCTCATAACCGTCGTTTTCCACCGTCTTTTTCTGGACGACGACGCAGGGACCTGCCTCTACGACGGTCACGGGGATGACCTTGCCGCTCTCGTCAAAGAGCTGCGTCATGCCGATTTTCTTACCGATAAGACCTTTTTGCATTGTTTTTTCCTCCTTTGGTTATTGGTTGGCTCTCGCCAACATGACCTTTGGGCGCACACTTGGAGATCAAAGCTTGATTTCGATGTCCACGCCTGCGGGAAGCTCAAGGTTCGTCAGCGCTTCAACGGTCTTATTTGAAGGTCTGAGAATGTCGATGAGCCTTTTGTGCGTTCTCTGCTCAAACTGCTCGCGGCTGTCCTTATACTTATGGACGGCGCGCAGAATGGTCACGACTTCCTTTTCGGTGGGCAGCGGAACGGGGCCGGAGACCTGTGCGCCGGTGCGCTTGGCGGTCTCGACGATTCTTTCCGCAGCTCTGTCCACAAGGTCGTGGTCGTAGCCCTTGAGCCGGATACGGATCTTCTTGCCTTTTGTTGCAGCCATGTTTTGTTGCCTCCTTGAAAGTTAGGGCAAATGCTTTTCTGCAACCCTGCCGGGTGTTTACAGCCTTCCGAACAAAAAACCGAAAAACCTCGGTTTTTCGGACGGCGCAGAAAAGCGCACAGTCGCTTTTGCGAACGCGCCTTCGCGCGCCCAAAAGCGGACAGTATGGGTCGCCCGGTTTGGAATCGGACATACTCCGCGGTAATTCCCTGCATCCGAGTGCAGCCACCTACCGCATCATCGCATATCGGTCGCATAAAAAAGGGCATGGCTCGCCCTTTTCCACACGTGCCTTGGTATTCTATCACACCCATTTGGAAAATGCAACAAGTTTTTTCAAAAAAGTTCGTGAAAAAAGCCGAAAATCAAAACTTTTTTCCGCGAATCGGTTTCGGCAGGATTTTGACCGCAAGATGTTGTGGGTGGGGCGGCTCAGACATCAGACATTAGAAGACAGAAATCAGATGTGGGATGGGCAAGCCGAAAGGCAGCAGAAACCCGTAGGGACAGCCCTTGCGGCTGGCCGCTTTCAGAATTCAGATTGCAGAGGGCAGAGGTCAGAAGCCGTGCAGGCGTATACCGTTGAAACCGTATGTTTGCAGAGCCTTTCGGCTGCGAAAACAATTAAAATTCTGCTGAACCCCGTAGGGGCGGGTCTCTGTGCCCGCCCGAGCAAAGTACGGTAATAAAACAACTTGTGTCTGTAAGAAAAACTATAATTCTGTTTTACGCCGTAACAAATTACAAAATCCGACTTTCCTGCGGGCGGGCACAGAGACCCGCCCCTACAACTACAGAATTTATTTTTCCTGCACAGCCGCGGCTTCGCGCAAACTTCCCAATCCCACATCTAATATCTAATGTCTAACATCTAAAATCTAAAACGGCCAGCCGCAAGGGCTGTCCCTACGGGCTTGTGAAAAGCCGTCCCCCGTCTCCTCCTATAGTATATATAATAGTATACCGCCGTCGCGGCCGCCTGTCGGTTCGCGGCGGCTTTTCTTTGTTTGCTTTGCCGGACACGGCATGCCTTTATAGGCATTATCCCGTTTGAAATTCGGCGTTTTGAATAAAAAGTTCAGGGGAATCGCGTGCGGCATATTGCATATTTCCGTTTTTATGCTGTTTTTGCATAAATCTTACAAAACGACTTGCAAAAATAATGGTTTTCCTATAGAATAAGGAACATATTTTTTAAAAATTGCAAGTTTTGTTTGTAAATCCTGCAATTTCCCCGGGACGGCACGCAGGATGTGCGGTCGGCGGCACGGCGGCCACGTTGCTTGCGGCGGCTGTGTGCCGCGCAGGGCTTCCCGTCCCGAAAATCCACAGCACAGGGTGTGAGGTAACATGTTAAAACGCGAAGGCGAGGTACGCATCCCCTCCGGGTGCGCCATTTCGGCGATCATCGACCGCGGCGGCGCGCGCTTTTCGGGGGCGGACATCATTGAGAGCATCGCGCTCATGCACGACCGCTCCAACGGCCTGGGCGGGGGCTTTGCCGCCTACGGCATCTACCCCGAGCACAAGGAGTATTATGCGTTCCACATCTTCTACGACGACAACGACGCGCGCGTGCGTACCGAGGAATTCCTCTTCCGGCACTTCGACATCGAGACCTTCGAGCAGATCCCGACGCGCAAGGTCAGATCCATTCACCATGCGCCGCTCATTTGGCGCTATTTCGGCATGGTGCCGCAAAGCAAGATGCGCAAGAACGACTACGACGCGGACGAATACACCGCACGGTGCGTCATCCGCATCAACAACACGATACCGGGCGCGTTCGTCTTTTCGAGCGGCAAGAACATGGGCGCGTTCAAGGCGGTCGGTTACCCCGAGGATGTCGGCGAATATTACATGCTCGATGAGTACAAGGCGCACACCTGGACCGCCCACGGGCGCTTTCCGACGAACACCCCCGGCTGGTGGGGCGGCGCGCACCCGTTCACACTGCTTGACTGGTCGATCGTCCACAACGGCGAGATTTCGAGCTACGACGCGAACCGCCGCTACGTTGAGCAGTTCGGCTACAAATGCAATTTGCAGACCGACACCGAGGTCATCACTTACCTGTTTGACCTGCTGGTGCGCCGGCAGGGGCTGACGCTGGAAACGGCGGCGAAGGTGCTCGCCGCGCCCGAATGGGACGTCATCGACCGCATGCCCGACGAGGAACGCGAGATCTGCACCGCGCTGCGGGCGGTCTACTCCGGGGCGCTCATCAACGGGCCTTTCTCGATCTTGGTCGGCTTCAAGCAGGGCATCCTTGCGCTCAACGACCGGCTGAAGCTGCGCTCGCTCATCCAGGCGACAAAGGGCAGCAAAACCTATTTTGCGTCGGAGGAGTCCGCCATTCGCGTGATCTGCCCCGACCCCGAATCCATTGCGGCGGTGGACGGCGGCACGCCCGTCTTCATCCCGTTTGCGGAGGTGGCGGAATGATGGACTACATGGTTCCCGAATTTGAAGTCGAGCGCAACCCGTCGCGCTGCATTTCGTGCGGCGCGTGCGTGCGGCAATGCTCGTATGAGGTGCACTATTTTGACGAGGACGGCAAGACCGTGCTCGCCGACGAGCGCAAATGCGTCGCCTGCCACCGCTGCGCGACCATCTGTCCGACACACGCCATTAAGATCAAAGCCTTCGACATGGCGTACAAGACGCATCACAACTGGACGCCCGTCGTCCAGCAGGAGATCCTCAAGCAGGCCGAAACCGGCGGCGTGCTGCTTTCGGGCATGTCCAACAACAAGCCGTACCCGATCTATTGGGATCACATCCTGTTGAATGCAAGCCAAGTGACGAACCCCTCCATCGACCCGCTTCGAGAGCCCATGGAAATTCGCACGTATCTCGGAAGAAAGCCGAAAAAGCTGGAGTTCCATAAAGACGGGAAGCTCAAAACCAAGCTTGAGCCGCAGATCAAGCTCGAAACGCCCATTCTATTTTCCGCCATGTCCTTTGGCTCGATCTCCTTTAACGCACAGAAATCGCTCGCGATGGCGGCAAAGAAGCTCGGCACGCTGTTCAACACCGGCGAGGGCGGCATGCACCCGGGGCTGCGGGAATACAGCGACTGTGCCGTCGTGCAGGTCGCGTCGGGCCGCTTCGGTGTATACAAGGATTATCTGGAGAATTCCCGCTTTATTGAGATCAAGATCGGTCAGGGCGCGAAGCCCGGCATCGGCGGGCACCTGCCCGGCGAAAAGGTGACGGTGGAGGTCAGCAACGCGCGTATGATCCCCGAGGGGTCGGACGCCATTTCTCCCGCGCCGCACCACGATATTTACTCCATCGAGGATCTGCGCCAGCTCATCTGGTCGCTCAAGGAAGCGACGCAGTATAAAAAACCCGTGGCGGTCAAGATCGCGGCGGTGCACAACTGCGCCGCCATCGTCTCCGGCGTGGCGCGCGCGGGCGCGGACATTGTGGTGATGGACGGCTTCCGCGGCGGCACGGGCGCGGCGCCTACGCGCATCCGCGACAACGTGGGGCTGCCCATAGAGCTTGCGCTTGCGGCGGCAGACCAGAGGTTGCGCGACGAGAGCATCCGCGGCACGGTCTCACTCGTGGCGGCGGGCTCGTTCCGCAATTCGGCGGACATCGTCAAAGCCATCGCGCTGGGCGCGGACGCGGTATATGTCGCCTCCGCCCCGCTCATTGCCATGGGCTGCCACATGTGCCAGCAGTGCCACACGGGCAAATGCAACTGGGGCATCGCGACCCAGCGGCCCGACCTCGTCAAGCGCCTGAACCCTGAGATCATGCACGAGCGCGTGGTGAACCTCATCACCGCGTGGAACCACGAGATCAAGGAAATGCTCGGCGGGATGGGGCTCAACTCCATCGATTCCCTGCGCGGCAACCGTTTGATGCTGCGCGGCATCGGGCTTTCCGACCGCGAGCTTTCGATCCTCGGCATTGCCCACGCCGGCGAATAAGGGAGGGAACAGACCATGAAAAAAGTGATCGCCAGAGAAGACCTTTGTCTCGACTGCAAGCTGTGCGAGGTGTTTTGCCGCACCGCGCATTCCGAATCCAAGGACGTGGTACGCGCGCATCTTCGCGAAGATCCCGTTCCCGTTTCCCGCATCACCGTGGAGGGCGACACACACGATTCTGTCGCGGTCAACTGCCGCCACTGTGATGACCCCGCCTGTGTGAACGCCTGCATCACGGGCGCAATGCAGAAGGACCCCGAAACGGGCATCGTCTTTTGCGACGAGTCGCGCTGCATCGGGTGCATGACCTGCCTTGCGGTCTGCCCCGTAGGCTGCATCAAGGCGGGGCGCACCGCCGTAAAATGCGACCTGTGCCGGGAGACGGGCGAGCCCGCATGCGTGAAAAACTGTCCGAACCGGGCGCTCGTCTATGTGGAAGTCGGAGGTGACACGGAATGAAACGGTATGCGATCGTCGGCGCTTCGGCGGCGGGGCTTTCCTGCGCAAAGACCCTGCGCACGCTGGATCCCGACTGCGAGATCACCCTGTTTACGGAGGAAGCGTATCTCCCGTATTCAAGGCCTATCATTTCTTACTATTTAAAGGATAAGGTCAGTGCAGACCGGATCTATTTGCAGGATGCTGCCTTTTACGAGAAAAACCGCATCACGGTGCGCACAAACACGCGCGTTGCCGCCGTGCAGACAGGGACGCTTACGACCGAGGGCGGCGAAACGTACAAATTCGATAAAATCCTGCTTGCAACGGGCTCCGTGCCCTTTGTGCCGCCGATGGAAAACGTCGGCGCGCAGGAAAACGTGTTTACGTTTCTGACCATGCGCGAGTCCGAGCGGCTCAAAGCCTTTGCCAAGCCGCAGATGCACGCGGTCATCATCGGCGCGGGGCTTATCGGCTTAAAGGCTGCGGAGGGACTGCGGCCGCTCGTCGAAAGCGTGACGGTCGTGGAGCTTGCCGACAAGGTGCTGCCCTCCATTTTGGATGACGCAGCGGCAAAGACGGTACGCGCCCACCTGAACGCAAACGGCGTGGAAACGCTGCTCGGCGACACGGTGGTGCGCGCCGAGGGGGAAGACAAGATCACCTCCGTAACGCTTAAAAGCGGCAAGACGCTGCCGTGCGACCTGTTGGTGCTCGCCGTGGGCGTACGCCCGAATACGGCGCTTGCAGAAAGCGCCGGCGCGCAGGTGAACCGCGGCATTACCGTGAACCATGAGACCATGGAAACGACCGTCCCCGGTATTTTCGCCGCGGGCGACTGCGTGCGAAGCTACGACATTTTGGACGGGCAGGAAAAGATCATCGCCCTGTGGCCCAACGCCGTGCGCGAGGGGGCGACCGCCGCTTACAACATGGCGGGGTGCGAACACAAGGATGCGGGCAGCTTTGCGGTCAACGCGATCGACTTTTTCGGGCTTCGCATCTGCACCTGCGGGCTCATCCGCGCCGAGGGCGCGACCGTGCTTTCGCGCGAAGGCGAAAATTCCGGCAAACGGCTTCTTATCAAAGATAACCGGCTGGTCGGCTTCGTGCTGTTAAATGCCTCTGAGCGCGCAGGCATCTACACGGCGCTCATTCAAAACAAGGTGGAGCTGAACACGCTTTCGGGAGATCTTTTGGACGAACCGGGGCTGATGCTCTATGCGCGGGACATCCGCACCGAAAAACTGACAGGAGGTGTGCGCGTATGAAGATCGTTACAGCGGGAAAACGCGGCTTCCGCACGCTGAACGCCGAGGTGCGCGAGGCGCTGGAAACGGAAAACGAGGTGCGCATCGAAGACGTGAACGGGCAGCGCTACATCGGCGCGGGGCTCGACCGCGGCAAACGCCTGGAAGTCCACGGCACGCCCGGAAACGATATGGGCGCGTACTTAAACGGCGGCACGATCGAGGTCTTCGGCAACGGGCAGGAGGCGGTCGGCAACACCATGGGCGGCGGTTCCGTCACCGTACACGGGCACGTGGGCGACACGCTCGGCTACGCCATGCGCGACGGCGAAATTTACGTCGAAAAGCGCGCCGGCTCGCGCGCCGGCATCCATATGAAGGAATTCCGCGAGATGCAGCCGGTCGTCGTCATCGGCGGCACGGTCGGGGCGTTCCTCGGCGAATATATGGCGGGCGGGACGCTCGTCGTTTTAGGGCTCGACCGTGCGGACACGCACCCGATCGTCGGCGCGCACTGTGCCACGGGCATGCACGGCGGCCGCATTTTCGTGCGCGGCGAAGTCCCGCAGGAGAATCTCAGCGAACACATTGCCGTGCTTGCGCCCGATGAAAAGGATCTCACGGACTTGGACCGCTTCGTGCGCGAATACTGCGCGCGCTTCGGCGGGGACGCGGCGGAAATTTTAAAAGTCCCGTTCCAAAAACTCGTACCCACCACCTCGCGGCCGTATGCGAATCTGTATACACCCAATTAGATTCTAGATGCTGGATGCCGGACATTAGATGTGCGGCGGGCGCTTTCAGACTTCAGATTTCAGCAGTCAGATATCAGATGCGGTGCAGGTAGGCTTTACGCATTGCCGCGGCTGCGCACAAATTCCCCCATCCAACATCTAATATCCGGCATCTAACATCTGCCATCTAAAACGGGCTTCCGTTCCATTTGGAACGGAAGCCCGTTTTTCAGGTCAATTCAAACTGCCCGGTATACAGCTGGTAATACCTGCCTTTTTGCGCAAGCAGGCTTTCATGGTCGCCGCGCTCGATGATCCTGCCGTGTTCAAGCACCATGATCGCATCCGCGTTGCGCACGGTGGAAAGGCGGTGCGCGATGACAAAGGTCGTGCGTCCCTGCATGAGTTTGTCCATGCCCTGTTCCACAAGGCTTTCGGTGCGCGTGTCGATGGAGCTGGTCGCTTCGTCGAGCACCAGCACCGGCGGGTCCGCTACGGCGGCGCGCGCAATGGCGAGCAGTTGCCGCTGCCCCTGCGACAGGTTCGCCCCGTCGCCCGTGATCACGGTGTCATAGCCCTGCGGCAGGCGCGTGATGAAATCGTCGGCGTTGGCAAGCTTCGCCGCCGCCACCACCTGCTCGTGCGTGGCGTCCAGGTTCCCGTAACGGATATTGTCCTCCACGGTGCCGGTGAACAGGTGCGTATCCTGTAATACCATCGCAAGTGAGCGGCGCAGGTCCGCCTTTTTGATCTTTTGGATATTGATGCCGTCGTAACGGATCTTGCCCTCGTGAATTTCATAAAAGCGGTTGAGCAGGTTCGTGATGGTGGTCTTGCCCGCCCCCGTTGAGCCGACGAACGCGATCTTCTGCCCGGGCTTCGCATACAGCGAAACGTCGTCAAGCACGGTCTTTTTGCCGTCGTAGCTGAAGGACACATGCTCAAACACCACGTCGCCCTCCAATTTTTTATAGGTCACGGAGCCGTCCGCCGTGTGGGTATGCTTCCACGCCCAAAGCCCGGTGTGCGCGTCACATTCCGTAAGCTGCCCGCTTTTGTCGTATGCGGCGTTGACGAGCCGCACATAGCCGTCGTCCGCTTCGGGTTTTTCATCGATCACCTCGAAAATGCGTTCCGCGCCGGCAAGGGCGGACAGAATGTTGTTGAACTGCTGGGAGAGGTTCGTCAGCGGCTGCGTGAACGAGCGCGTATACTGCAAAAACGACAGCGCCGTACCGACCGAAAGCGTTCCGCTGATCACAAACGCGCCGCCGGCCGCCGCAATGACTGCGTAGACGATGTGCGAGAAGTTGCCCATGATGGGCATCAGGGCGCTCGCATACGTGTTCGCAGACGTCGCCGCGTGCTGGAGCCCGTCGTTGAGCTCGCTGAATTCGGCGAGCACCTTTTCCTCATGGTTGAATATTTTGACGACCTTCTGCCCCTCAATGGTCTCCTCGATAAAGCCGTTCGCCGCACCCAGCGCCTTTTGCTGCGCGCGGAAATACTTGCCGCTCTTACTTCCCATGGCGCGGATGATGAGCAGCATGATCGCGATGAACACGAGCATGATCGCCGTCAGCCGCAGGCTTAAAAACAGCATCATGCCGAACGTTGCAACAACCGACACGAGCGACGAAATGGTTTGCACAAAGCCCATGCTCAGAAAATTTCGGACGGTATCCACATCGTTGGTGTAGCGGCTCATGAGCTCGCCGTGCGTGTGCTTGTCAAAATACGAGATCGGCAGATCCTGCATCGCATCGAACAGGTCGCGCCGCAGGATGTTGACCGTGGACTGCGAAAGCGTGAGCATGATGCGCGCGTAACCGAACGACGCGAGGGAGCTTGCAATGAACAGGATCGCCATGCGCGCAAGCATCCGCACAAGCGGGCCGAAGTCCGCGTTTTCGGGTCCCGCCGCGATGAGCGGCATCAAATAATCGTCCGTGAGCACACGGATAAAATACGCCGCCACGACCATGCCGAGGGTGCTGGCGAGCACCAGAAGGAGCACGAGCACCAAAAGCCATTTGCGTTTGGAGATATAGCCGAACAGCCGCCGCAGCGTTTTCCCCGTGTTTTTCGGGCGGGCGCCGGGTCTGCCGCCGCGCGGGCCGCCGGGATCGCCGGGGCCGCCGTGCGCGGGCCTTGCGAAATTCGTTTTTTTCTCTGCCATCAGTCCGCCTCCCCTAACGCCGCGCCGCCCTTTTGCTGGCTGTGATAGACCTCGCTGTAGATCGGGCTGCGCACGAGCAGTTCTTCGTGCGTGCCGACGTCGGAGAGCTTCCCGCCGTCGAGCACCACGATCTTGTCCGCGTCCTCCACGGAGCTGATGCGCTGCGCGATGATGATCTTGGTCGTGTCGGGGATCTGCGTGCGGAACGCCTCGCGGATCTTGCTGTCGGTCACGGTATCCACCGCGCTCGTGGAGTCATCCAAAATCAGAATTTTCGGTTTTTTGAGGAGCGCGCGCGCAATGCACAAACGCTGCTTCTGCCCGCCGGAGACATTCACGCCGCCCTGTCCCAAATCTGTATGGTAGCCGTCGGGGAACGCGCGGATGAAGTCATCCGCCTGCGCCGCCTTGCACGCTTCGACGATCTCCTCTTCCGTTGCGTTTTCATCGCCCCAGCGCAGGTTGTCGAGGATCGAGCCCGAAAACAGCACGTTGTTTTGCAGCACCATGCTCACGCTTTCGCGCAGCTCGTAGATCGTATAGTCCTTGACGTTGCGCCCGTCTACGAGCACCTCGCCCGCCGTCACGTCGTAAAGGCGGGGGATGAGGCTGACGAGCGTGGTCTTGGCGCTGCCCGTGCCGCCGATGACGCCGACCGTCTCGCCCGCCGCGATATGCAGGTTCACGGAATCGACAACGTTGCGCTTGCCCTCCGCATTGTATTTGAAGCTGACATTTTTGAATTCGATGTCGCCCTTTTCAACGTGCAGACCGGGATCGGCTTCGTTGTCATTGATGTCGGGCCTTTCGACGATGACCTCCCAAATGCGCGAAGCCGCGGCGCGGGACATCACATAGCTAACGAACATCATGGCGATCATAATGACCGACATCAAAATCTGCATGACATAGGTCAGCACCGTTGCAAAGGCGCCGATCTCAAGCGTGCCCGCCACGATGTCGGTGGAGCTGATATAAGCGATCGCGAGGATCGTGCCGAACATCGTGAGCATCATCAAAGGCTGCGCCGCGACCATGAGCTTTTCGGCGGAAACAGCCGCCGCCATAAGGTCGTCGTTGGACTTTTTGAATTTCTTTTTCTCATAGTCCCCGCGCACGAACGCCTTGACCACGCGGATGGCGATCAGGTTTTCCTGCACCGAGGCGTTCAAGCCGTCAAACATTCTGAGCATTTTCTTAAAGCGCCGCATGGCGATGGGTCCGAAGATTGCAAGCGTCACGAGGATAAGCGGGATTACGACCAGAAACACGTCGCCGACCGTCGGGTTGAGCCGGAAGCTCAGGAACATGGCGCAGACGAATTGCAGCGGCGCACGAAAGAACATGCGCAGCATCATCTGGTACATGTTCTGCACGGTGGTCACGTCGGTGGTCATGCGCGTGACGAGCGACGCGGTGCTGAACTTGTCGATATTCGAGAACGAAAAGGTCTGGATGTTTTTATACATCGCCTCGCGCACACGCGCGCCGAGCCCCATGCTCGCTACCGCCGCGAGCCGCGCCGCAAGCCCCCCGCACATCAGCGAGACGCCCGCCATCAGGATCATCATGCCGCCCGTGCGCAGCACATACTGCATATCGCCGTTCGGGATGCCCACGTCCACGATCCTGCCCATGTAATAGGGTATGAGCAGTTCGAGCACGACTTCCCCGATCATTAAGATCGGGCAGATCACGGATTGGATCCAATAGGGCTTTGCATAGCGGATCAGCTTTCCCAAGGCAGCTCACCTCCGTTTTTGCTTCAGATTCAAAAGCAGTCATACCAAATCTTATTGTAAGCCGACACGCAGGGATTTGTCAACCGAAAACGGTTCGACAAACGATGCGTTTTCGGTCGAAACCCGGCAGGCGCGCGAGATAATTGACAGATTTTATTTTTGTGTTGCATGGAAAAGCCGACATTCCCGCCCGCTTCGCCCTATGGATGAAAGGGACTTTTCAAAAGGCCTTAATTTAGGAAAAGGAGAAAAACGCATGCGTTCAGCTCTTTCCGCAAAGCAGCTTTCGTTCTGCCGCCACTTCGTGCGCACACGCAACGGACGGGAGGCGGCGGCAGCGGCGGGCTTTGCACTGTTCCCCGAGCGCGCGGCACAGCGGCTGCTTGCAGACAAACGTGTACGCACGCAGATCGAAACGCTTGAAAAGGACGTCGCCGCCTCGCGCGCGGAGCTCGTGGCGGGCTACCGGCGGCTCGCGTTCGGGAGCGTCTCGGACGCGGTGCGGCTGCTGTTGCACGAAGCGGGCGATGAACCGCTCGACCTCGACCGCCTCGACTTGTTTTTGGTGTCCGACATCAAGCGCCCGAAGGGCGGCGGCATGGAGATCAAATTCTTTGACCGCCAAAAGGCGCTCGAACGCCTTGAGGAATTGCAGGCGGGCACTTCGGACGGCGCGCTGCCGTTTTACCGTGCGCTGGAGCGTTCGGCGGCGCTGTTTTCGCCGGAAGGCGGCGAGAACTGATGCAGCTTTCCGATTTTCATGCATTTTCCCAAAAGCAGCTCGAGCTGCTTTCATGGTGGTGCGAAGAAAGTCCCTTTCATTCGTATGACGCCGTCATCTGCGACGGGGCGGTGCGCAGCGGCAAAACCGTTTGCATGTCGCTTTCGTTCGTGCTGTGGGCGTTCTACCGCTTTTGCGACCAGTCCTTTGCGCTGTGCGGCAAGACCGTGACGGGGCTGCGGCGCAACGTCATCACGCCGCTTTTGCCGCTGCTACATGATCTCGGCTTTTCCTGCCGCGACTTAAAAAGCCGCAATCTGCTTGAGATCACGCGCGGGACGCGCCGCAACCGTTTTTACCTGTTCGGCGGCAAGGACGAATCCTCCGCCGCGCTCATCCAGGGACTGACGCTCGCGGGCGTGATGCTCGACGAGGTCGCGCTCATGCCGCGCTCGTTCTGCGAGCAGGCGGTGGCGCGCTGCTCGGTGGAGGGCTCGCGGCTCTGGTTCAACTGCAACCCCGAGCACCCTGCGCACTGGTTCTACCGCGAATGGATTTTAAAGTGCGCGGAGAAAAACGGTTTGTACCTGCATTTCACGATGGAGGACAACCCCGCCCTTTCGCGCGCCATGCGCGAGCGGTACCGTTCGCTTTACAGCGGTGCGTTCTACAAGCGGTTCGTGGAGGGCAAGTGGACCGCGTGCGACGGGCTGGTGTACCCGTTTTTCGACGAAACGTTCGTGTGCGACGTGCCGAGGAGCTTTTCGCGCTTCACAGTCTCGTGTGACTACGGAACGGTCAACCCCACCTCGATGGGGCTTTGGGGACTGCATGACGGCTGCTGGTACCGCATCGACGAGTTCTACCACGATTCAAAGCAGAAAGGCTTTCAGATGACCGACGAGGAATACTACGGTTCGCTTTGCAGGCTCGTCGGGAACCGTTCGGTGGATCGTGTCATTGTAGACCCGTCGGCGGCGTCGTTCCTCGAATGTATCCGCCGCCACGGCAGATTCAACGTCGCGCGCGCGCAAAACGACGTGCTCGCAGGCATCCGGCGCACGTCGGACGCCTTAAAGTCGGGACGCATCCGCATCTGCCGCACCTGCCCGAATATCCTGCGCGAATTTTCGCTCTACCGCTGGGACGAGAGCGCGCGGGGCGATGCAGTGAAAAAGGAGAACGACCACGCCATGGATGACATGCGTTATTTTGTTTCCACGGCGCTCGGCGAGCCGTCCTTAGACGGCTTCGCCGTCGCCATACCCAGAGAAAGGGGGTGACTTTTTGCCGATATTCAAAAAGCGTACCGAAGCCTTCTCCGCACCGGTCGGCACGCCCGCGCTCGCAGCACCCCGCCGCGGAGAACCGCAGAACGGGCTGTTTGCCGTGCCGCCGCCCGCGCTCGCCGGCGACCTGTACCGTGCGCTGCGCGAGGCGGTGCCCGTCATTGACGCCGCGATCTATAAGCTCCTGCGCCTGACGGGCGGCTTTCGGGCAGTCTGCGAAAACGAGCGGTTCCAGCCGCTTTTGGACGATTTTTCGGCTCAGGTGCCCGTAGACTGCGGCAGCCGTTCGCTGCAATCCTTTGCCGACTGCTTTTTTGAGCAGCTTCTGACCTACGGCACGGCGGTCGCGGAGATGGTGCCGGACGAAACGGGCGCGGTGCGCTACCTTTACAACGCACCGCAGTCGGATTACCTGCTTCGCCGCGCAAAGGACGATTTTTCGACAGTGGAGATCTTGCGCAACGACGGTGTTTCCGGCGCTCCGCTGCCGCAGCAGGAAAACCTGCTGTACGTCGCGCTCAACGCCCCGCCCGGATCGCTGTACGGCACGTCTGTGCTCCACGGGCTGCCGTTCGTCAGTTCTGTTTTGATGAAGATCTTCAACGCCGTCGGGCAGAATTGGGAGCGCGTCGGGAACGTGCGCTTCGCCGTGACCTATAAACCGGCGGAAGATGCGGGCTCGCGCGCCTATGCCAAAGACCGCGCCATGCAGATTGCCGAGCAGTGGAGTGAGGCGATGCGCAGCCGTGATGTGCGGGATTTTGTCGCCGTGGGCGACGTGGATATCAAGGTCATCGGCGCGGACAACCAGATTTTAGACAGCGACGTACCCGTGCGCCAGATGCTTGAACAAATCGTCGCCAAACTCGGGCTGCCGCCGTTCATGCTGGGGCTTTCGTGGTCCACGACCGAGCGTATGGCGTCCGAACAGGCGGACATCCTCACCACGGAGATCGAATTTTACCGCCGCGTGCTCACGCCGGTGCTTCTGAAGATCTGCCGCGCGCATCTGCGCGCCTTCGGCTGCACGGACCGTGTGGAGATCGTTTGGGATGATATCACGCTCAAGGATACCGTAGATGCGGCGACCGCCCGCCACCTCGACGCGCAGACCGACGAGATCCGCGCCGCGCTGGAAAACACGGACGGCAAAACAGACGGAAAGGAGGGAAATCATGCAGAAAAACTTTGAAACGCAGCCCGCAAACCGGGGCGTGACGGACGAAATGCTTCGGGAGATCAACAAATACACCCGGCAGGACCTCACGGCGGATGACGTATTCGTTTTTTCCGTTCTCCTGTGCGACAACGAGGTTGACCGCGACTTTGAACGGTTTTCGCAAAAAAGCCTGCGCACGCTCGCCGAGCTGTTCCGCGGGAAGACCGCCATTCAAAACCACAGCATGGACAGCGCCGACCAGAGCGCGCGCACCTTTTTGACAGAGGTGGTCACGGACGAGACGAAGCGCACGTCGCTCGGCGAGCCGTATACCTATTTAAAAGCGTACTGCTATATGCCGCGCATCGAGAAAAATGAAGCGCGCATCGCCGAGATCAATGCGGGCATCAAAAAGGAGGTCTCCGTGGGCTGCGCGGTGCGTTCGAGCATCTGCTCGATCTGCGGCGCGGACGAGCGCATCTCCCCCTGTAAGCACCGGCGCGGCAAGACCTACAACGGCAAGGTCTGCCACTATGTGCTCGAAGACCCCACGGATGCCTACGAATGGTCGTTCGTCGCCGTGCCCGCACAGAAAAACGCGGGCGTGACCAAGCATTTCTCGGCAGCGGCGCAAAAGCTCGGCACGGCGCAAAAGGGCGTGACGCTCACCGCCGCCGAGGCACGCGCGCTGCACGACTCGCTCGAGCGCCTGCAAAAGGACGCAAAGGCGGGCGAACAGTACCGCAGCGACCTTTGCGAGACCGCTTCGCGCGGGCTGCTGCGCGCGCTGCCGGCGCTCTCGGCATCGCTTGCGAAATCGCTTTGCGAAGGGCTTGACTGCTCGCAGCTTCGCGCGCTCTCGCTCGCGCTTGCCGAAAAAAACGCGCCGCGCACACCGCAGCTGGCAAGGCCGGCCGATACGCGCCGCAAAGCCAAAAACGAACGCTTTAAGTTTTAAGGAAGGAGAAAACCCTTATGGAAAATTTTGAGACCATCCGCCTTGATAAAGGGCTTTACAGTTCCCGCAAAGGCTTTACCGCCGAGCTCGAATCCATTGACCCCTCGGAAAACTACAAGGGGACGGAGCTGGAGGGCTTAGACGCCTTCGAGCGCCAGCTCAAGCGCTTTGACATTCAGATCCACGGCGCGGCGAGCGACTGCGTGGAAAAATTCTTTGCCACCACCGACTCCGCCGCCCTCTTCCCCGAATACATCGCCCGCGCGGTGCGCAAGGGGCTGGAGGAAGCCGACCTGCTGCCGTACATCGTCGCAACGAAGACCGACATCAACGGCCTCGACTACCGCACCATCACCTCCGTTCCCACAGAGGACGAAAAAGAGCTCAAGGAGACCGAAGAGGGCGCAGCCATCCCTGAGACCGTCGTGCACACGCAGGAAAACCTCGTCACGCTCAAAAAGCGCGGGCGGATGCTGGTTGCCTCGTACGAGGCGCTGCGCTTCCAGCGGCTCGACCTGTTCACCGTCACGCTGCGCCAGATCGGGGCGTACATTGCGCGCACACAGCTGAAAGACGCGGTGAACGTGCTGCAAAACGGCGACGGCAACTCCAACCCCGCGCCGACGTCCTCGCTTGCCGGCGACAGCGTGACCTATGCCGACCTTGTGGACTTCTGGAATGAATTTGACCCCTACCGGCTCAACACGATGATCGCTTCCCCCGACATGGCGGCGGCGATCCTCAAGCTCTCCGAAATGCGCGACGCAACGGCGGGGCTCACCTTCCATGGCAGCGGCAAGAGCGTGACGCCCCTGGGCGCAACGCTTCTCAAAAGCAGCGCCGTGGAAGCCGGAAAGCTCATCGGCCTTGACCGCACCTGCGCTTTGGAAATGGTGCAGGCGGGCGGCGTGACGACGGAATATGACAAGCTCATCGACCGCCAGCTCGAACGCGCCGCGATCACGCAGATCTCGGGCTTTGCCAAGATCTACACCGACGCTTCGCGCGTACTCTCGTAAGAAAAAGGAGGCGGGACGATGGATGAAGTAGAAGTCCTGCGGCAGCTTCAGACCGTGTACGGCCACGAGCCCGCCGCGCTGCAAACCGCGCGCTCGACGATCGAAGCGGCGTGCATCGAAATGGCGGCGCGCCTGAAAAAGCCCGAATACGGCGCATACCCCGCCGTAGTCAGTGCCGCCGCGGCGGTTTGCCATTTCCGGCTGCTGCTGCAAAGCGAGCAGTTTCGCGACGGCACGACCGTCTTTAAGGCAGGCGACGTCTCGGTGCAGATGAGCCGCGCCGCCATGCTCGAAGCCGCCGAATATATGCGTGCGGAATGCCTTGCGGCGGCGGCGCCCTATCTTTACGACGACGGCTTTTTGTTTGCGCAGGTGACGGCATGAACGTCTGTTTTGAAAAATTCGGCAGCTCCGTGCGCCTGACGGACGGCGCGGGGTGGTATTCGCCCGTATACAAGGCGTTTTTGCAGCCGCTGCGCTACAAGAACAAAATGTACTTGGAGGGCACCTACACGCCCATCGGGCGCGACAGCACGGGGCTGTATCTCTACATCGGCCCCGCTTCGCACAACGTGACGCGGCTGCCCGAAACAGCGCGCATCACGGATGGGGACGGCAGGAAATACGTCATCCAGCGTGCGGAGGAAGTCAAGCTTTCGGACAAGCCCTTTTATTATTGGGCGGTCGTCAAAGAAGTAAGCGAGGTGAATTTATGACAAGCGTACACGAACGTGTCGAGCTGATCGTGCAGAACCTGTCGGCAAGCGGGCTGATGCCGGAGGAGTGCAGCATGGTGATCGCCTATGAAAACGACATCAAGCCCTACCCCGTGACAAAGCCGATCGTCGCCTTTGCCGTGGACAAGATCACCATCGGCGAACGGCTGGTCTCGATCGGCGAGGACGGCTCGCAGACCCAGACCAAGAACCGCACGGTGGACAGCGTGATCAAGGTGAGCTTTTTCGTCCCGTATGCTTCCGGGCCGGAAACGTGCTTTTCGCTGTTCAACAGCCTGTCCTCCGCGCTGATGTTCAACACGACCTTGCATGAAGCGGAAATCACCGGCTTTCACTGCTACGACTGCAACTACGTGCGCGACTGCGGCGCGCTGGTGCTGGAGTCGGATTTCACCCTGCAATTTACCGCTGCGCCGTAGCGCGCGAAGGCGGCTTTGCCGCCACGCAAAAACGCCCTGTGCAAATGCCCGGTGCTAATAAGGCAGTAAAAAGTAGAGAAGATGGTGTAACCCGATATGTGGCGGGTTACACCGTTTTCTTTTTATGCGGTGAGCTGTTTTGGGAACTGTGATGTACTTCGTATCTGTTCCATCATTTTTCGGATTTCCTGCTCGTCCGGCAAACTCACCAGTCCCACCGCTGTAAAATAGATGTCGACCTTTACTGATTTTCGAGCGTGCTTCTTCTCAGGATTATGCACCTCAATGCGACGGATCAGCTTGTTGACGATCGTCGGCGTATCCCATTCGGATCGTTATTCAGTTTTCAAGGTACAATGAAAAGGTCTTTCACTTATTCCCACTGGCAGAGGTCAAATGCCCCCCTAAACGGGAAAATATTTCTGAATGAAAAAACCTCTTCACTCATTTGGACAAAGGGTGCCGAAATGCACACCCAATTTCAGGCTTTCTCCAAAAAATTTTTTGAGAAAATTTATCCCCTCACTTGTTCCCACTGGCAGAGGACATTTGGGGATGTCAATCTCAAAAAGCAAAAAACAGCAGGAACTCAGCAGCAAAGCCGCTGAGTTCCTGCCTGTAAAACGATAAATAAAAAATTTTCAAATTTATCGCCATTTTACTTAAGTTTTCAAAAAAGCCGTGTTACAATGCAGAAAACGAACGAAAGGAGGAAGCAAAATGGCGAACAAAGTGGATATCAAGGATTTTTACGGTCGTGTGATCGGAACGGTCGTTGAAGAAAGCAACGGCGACAAGACCATCAAGGACTTCTACGGCAGACCGCTTGGGTACTACAAGAAAAGCAGGGATGTGACCACCGATTTTTACGGTCGTGTTGTTGCGTCCGGCGATCAACTGGCAATGCTTTTGAACGCAGAAAAATGAGAGGAGGATTAAGCATGAAAAAACGATATGAGGTCCATATGGGAGATCCCGGAAAATTGCCGCACATTAGTTTTATTGTTCAGGCTGAGAATGAATTCGAAGCGGAAAAATTGGCAAATAAGAGGTATCCCAAATTAGAGATTTGTTCCATTAAAGAAAAATAGTTATAAAAGACCTCTTGCAAAAATGCGGGAGGTCTTTACTAAAAGAATAAACAATTTATTTGTGTTTTTGGATTTTGCAATATACAATTGCTGAAAAGGGAGCGAGAACGATAACAAAAGAGTGTTCGGCGGAAGAACACAAAAAGCGTATCAACACGCAGGTTTCAATATATCTTGAAAAGCGGTGATTGAAATGAAAGACTACATATATGTTCATGAAGCGCAGATTCGGCTTCTCGGCGATATATTCGGGAACAAGGCGGTAATAAAAAGTCTGGAAAGCAACCGAAGAAAAGCGGAGAATTCTATTCAAAAGGCGCTGATTCGGCTCTCGGAAAAGCAGCGGCTGATGGTTTTATATCAATATGGTTTTACAGATGGGAACGCACATACGCCGGAGGAAACCGCCCTGTATCTCGGTATTGGGCAAAAGGAAGCCGGGCAGATGGGAGCGCTCGTGCTTCGGACTCTGCGAAGCCCGCCGTGCTCCAAAGAGCTGAAAAATCTGCTTTCTCTGCTGTAATGCACCGTTTTTGCCGCACAGAACAGGATATAATCAATATATAAAAAAATAGAAAGGTCGTAAAGCAAATGGAATACACCTCTGCAGAAGCAAACAAGCTTTTAAAGAAACTGAACGATGCGCATCAGGCACGGCTTTATGAAGAAGAGCAGTGCAGCACATTTCTTGCCGCTATGGGCGAGGAGCCGGAATCGCTGCGCCCGGAATATGATTATACCGCCGCGCAGGAAAAGCTGCGTGAGCTGGAAGAAAAAATCATGACGGTAAAGCACGCGATCAATCTTTTCAACACGACGCACACCGTGCCCGGCTTTTCTATGACGATCGACCGGGCGCTGGTCTATCTGCCGTTTCTGTCGGCGCGAGTCAAAAAGCTGGGTGAAATGAAAGCGCGTCTGCCCAAGGCGCGTGAAAATCACGACCGTTACGACGGTTACGGCAATCTTGTCGATTACCGCCATATAAACTATGACCGTTTTGAAGCCGCAAAGGATTATGACGCGGCGTTTGACGAGCTGTCCCGTCTGCAAACGGCGTTGGACGCCGTCAACAACAGCGAAAAATTCAGGATCGATATTTAAGCGCTTTCCGTCGCTTTTCTTTGCGCAAAATTTCCATGTTTGTGTACAGCGTTTCGGTTTGTTTGAAGTGTTATTTGTTATCGGTTATCCCGAAAGGTATAAGGCGCTTTTTTACAAGCACGATACAAAGAAAGGCGTAAAAACTTTATCCGATGCGGCGGAAGTTCGGTTTCAGGCCGCATAACGATTTTCATCAATACATTTGAACGGAGGGCTGAAGCATGACCTGCTGTTTTACCGGACACCGGCATTTCCCGTGGGGAGATGATGCCGAATCTCCGCATCGGAAAGATTTGTTAGCCGGGTTGGAAAATGCAGTCGATCACGCGCTTGCCGAAGGTGTCACGCATTTTATCTGCGGAAATGCCGTGGGCGTTGATACCCGGGCGGCGGAAATGGTGCCGAAAAAGAAAAAAGCGTATCCAGGAATTTTTCTGGAAATCGCCCTGCCCTTCGCTGGGCACAACGCCGATGAGCCTGCTTGCCAATGGGTGCAAAGGCAAGCCGATCTTGTGCATACCGTCGGTAAGTCCAAGTACAGGAAAGCAGCCTTTTCCGAGCGAAATCAATATATGGTCGACCACAGCGATTTTCTGATTGCCGTATACATGGAAAGCCACCCGCGCAGCGGTACGGCAAAAACAATGGAATACGCAAAAAAGCAGGGGCTTAAGCTTATCGAAATATCTGTTTGAATTTTGTATGCTTTGGGAAGCGTTTTTTATGGAAAAGGGAATCTTTTGGGCGCGCAGGGACGCGGACGGAAAAATTGAGCTGCTCACGGTGAAGACGCCCTGCGACGAAAACGGCTCGGCGCTGTGTCCGGTTTGCTATACTTCCAAATCCGGCGATAATTTCAATCACAAAGCGGAGTGGAAAAATCTGGATCGCAGCGTCACCCGGGGACACGCTTACAACACTTATCCGCGCGGGCGTGTTGAGATTAAAAATGGAAAAGTCACGGTCTATGCCAACCCCGTACTTTTGCGGGAAGACATTCGGCTGTTTATTATACAGACATTTCGGTTGGCTCAAGCCACAGCGCAAGGCAAGGTTCGGTTCTGCGCGGACGGTTCTGCGCATTATCGGTTTTTTACGGAGGAGGAATTTTGATGTTGTACCCTGTTTTTGATTTTTCAGTCTATAGTATCAAAACACCAATCAAAAATATCAAGCATTTCCTGTTCGATTTGAAATGCTGCCGTGACCGTATATTGAAGGGATACTGCGAAAAGGACGCATGGGATATGGACCGCTGGTTTCTAGAGGTCGTTCCGGGTGTGCTGGACTGTCTGCGGGAGCAAGTGAATTCTTATCCCTCAGATCTGCCGGACAAACAAGTCTCGGAAAACGGCGGGGCATCCTGCGGCGCTCAAAGCATCTCTTTGGAGGATGACGGCCACCTTGCCGAGTGGAAGGGTATCCTAAAGGAAATGGCAGATGCGTTCCGCGCCGCCGATAAAAACTGTGCGGATTTCGTTATTTGCCCGACTGAAAAAGCGATTGCCGAACGGAAACGGGCAATGGCGCTTTTGGACAAGTATTTTGACGACCTTTGGAATTAGAAAAAATTTTTGCACTTTATTTGTGATTTCAAAAATGCCGTGTTATCCTTTAGAAAAATATGATAAAGGAGTTTGATGATGAACA
>JFBN01432885.1_pt1 | contig 37868 bp, 27 predicted proteins | sample 768741 | NCBI WGS metagenome assembly JFBN01 (sample SAMN01983846, study PRJNA193217) | chicken gut metagenome | biome: terrestrial biome; isolation source: ceca of Broiler chicken | host: Gallus gallus | place: United Kingdom: England | collected 2010-09-07
TAAACTATTATACTGCTTTAGAAGATTATCCGGTACAACAGGTAATCATTAATAAAAATGCTCTCTTAATACAGAATACATCTGTCAAAGAGAGCATTTTCATCAATAGATTAACTTTTTTCTAATACTTTAGCAAAACTTATTTTAAAGCTTCAGCTAATTTAGCATTAGTTTCACGTGCGGAAGCAACGCTTGCATCGAACTGTGCTTTTTCTTTTTCGTTGAGGTCGAGTTCAACGATCTGTTTGATACCGCCTTTGCCGAGGATAACAGGAACACCAGCGCAAACGTCTTTTTCGCCGTATTCGCCGTCGAGGTAAGCGATACCGGAAATCTGCAGGCCGCTGTCTTTAGCAATAGCTTCAGCCATTGTAGCAGCAGTCGTGCCAGGAGCATACCAAGCGGAAGTGCCGAGTAATTTAGTTAAAGTACCGCCACCAACTTGAGTTGCATGTTCGATTTCAGCAAGTTTTTCTTCAGAAAGAAGTTCAGTAACAGGTCTGCCTTTGTAAGTTGCGAAACGAGTAAGTGGAACCATTAAGTCGCCATGAGCACCGATTACCATTGCATTTACGTCGCGAACCGGGCATCCGATAGCTTCTGCGAGATAGTATTCGAAACGGCTACCGTCTAATAAACCGCTCATACCGATTACGCGATTGCGTGGAAGACCGCTGTCTTTCAGTGCAAGGTAAGTTAAAGTATCAACAGGGTTGGAAACGATGATGAATACTGCTTCTGGAGAATGTTTTAAAGCCTGGTCCATAACGCCTTTAACGATTTTGGAGTTAACACCGATAAGGTCGGAACGGCTCATGCCTGGTTTACGAGGCATACCGGAAGTAATAACAACAACATCAGAGTTTTCAGTTGCTTTGTAAGCTTCGTCAGCTTTAGCAGCATCGTCAACAGGTGCAGTTACACCGATGATTTTAGTGTCGATATGCATCATCTGTGCAGTCTGCATCATATCCATAGCTTTACCTTCAGTGAAGCCAGGTCTGATATCAACCATTACCACTTCTGTTGCAAAATTTTTGAGTGCAAGTACGTTAGCGCAAGTAGCACCTACGTTACCGGAACCAATAACTGAAATTTTCATAAATGAACATCTCCCTAAAAGTGAAATTCTATTTATCTTTAGTTTAGCTAGATAAAGTTAAAATGTCAACCATAATGTTGTAAATATTCATCATTATAGCTAATATTTATAACTTTTTTTATTATTATAGTTTTGATATATCCTGCAAAGAAAAATAAAAAAGAAACCAGCCGGAAAACTGATTTCTTTTTACCCATTGTACTAGTAAGACATTGAGCTTTTAAGCCAGCAGTATAATAGTTTATATTCGTTCGATGTTATCACTTAACCTCACTAAATATAAACTATTATACTGCTTTGGATAATCAACTAGCACAATAATTTTTTAGGGTAAATTATTTTTCAACAATATCGTAATTTACAAGTTTAACGTCGAAAATACCGTTCATGTTGATAATCTGCTGCATTACACTGTCAGGCATTTCGTTATCTATTGTGAGCACCATCATGCTCGTACCTTCGATTTCCGTTTTGCCTACCTGCATGCCGGAGATGTTGATATTGGCATAACCGAGCAGCGAGCCGATTGTACCGATAATGCCCGGACGGTTGATATGCGGGCAGATTAAAATGCGCGCATGCGGGTCTACGTCCACACGGTAGGAGTTAATCGTAACAATACGTCCTTCATCGCCGAACAGTGTTCCCTGCACCGTCTGCGTCTTGCCGTGAGCGACAACGGAAACGGTAATCAGATTGGCAAAGTTTTCAACCGATTTATCTTTGATTTCCTTAACTTTGATATTGCGTTCCTTCGCCAGGCTCGGCGCATTTACATAGTTTACATTATCTTCCAGAATTGGATTTAAAATACCTTTTACGACAGCAATCGTAATCATCTTCGTGTCGACATCGGCAATTTCACCGTTATATTTGATTTTAACTTCGCTTATAGCTCCGTCAGCCAGAGAACAAGCCGTGCAGCCGAGTCGTTCCGCCAAATCAAGATACGGTTTGATGACTTTCATCGTCTGAGCGGAAACAGGCGCCATATTAACGGCAGTCGATACCGGTTCACCGTTTAACGCTGTCACAATGCCCTGCGCTACATCTACGGAAACGCCGATTTGCGCTTCAACGGTAGAAGCTCCCAGATGCGGCGTGAGCGTTATGCCCGGTACGCCGAGCAACGGACTGTCAGCCGGCAGCGGTTCATTTTCAAATACGTCGATTGCAGCTCCTGCTACATGACCTGCTTTTACGGCATCAGCCAAATCCTTCTCGTCAACGATACCGCCGCGCGCACAGTTTACAATGCGCACACCTTTTTTCATTCTATAAATATTATCTTTATTGAACATACCTTTCGTTTTCGGCGTCAAAGGCATATGTACCGTAATGAAATCGGCCTGCTCAATAAGTTCGTCCAGCGAAACAACTTTAATACCCAGAGAATGAGCGCGCTCTTCATTGACGTACGGGTCATAGCCGATTACGTTCATATCGAAAGACAGTGAGCGCGTAGCCACACCACTGCCGATACGGCCGAGGCCGACAACACCGAGCGTCTTGCCGCGCAGTTCCACGCCTGTGTATTTTTTGCGGTTCCATTCGCCTTTATGCAGCGTTTCATTCGCCACGGCGATATTTCTTGCCATCGCCAGCATCATGCCCATCGTATGTTCTGTAGCAGCAATAGTGTTGCCACCCGGTGAATTGATTACCACGATACCGTGAGCCGTAGCGGCGGCAATGTCGATATTATCAGTACCGACGCCGGCGCGGCCGATAATTTTGAGATTTTGCGCACGTTCAATTACTTCTTTCGTAACTTTGGAAGCACTGCGTACGATTAAAGCATCAAACTGCGGAATAATTTCCAGAAGTTCTTCCGCCGGCAGTTTGTCTTTAACCACGCATTCCAATCCTGCCTGCTGCAAAATTTCAATGCCTTTAGGTGATACACCATCAGCTACTAATACTTTCATCTCTAAATCTCTCCTTAACAAAAATCGAGCTTTAAAAAATACAATTGTATAATAATATTGTATATCTAACTATTCTATTGTGTTCAGTTGAAATCGTCAAGCAAAAAAATTTTTTCACCAGGTTTATCATATTTTAATGGTATTCTAATAAATTTTATGCGCTTTTTGGTGTATAATTTTAATATGCAATGCCCTGTAGTGATGATAATCACGTATTTACCGGTAAAATATCCAGCTTATAGCGAGCAGCATACATCAGTACAAGGCATTAGTATAAAAATCAAATGAAAGGATATTACAATGGTCAATTCTAAATTAAAAACCTTAGCAATAATCTTATCCCTCTGTATCGGCATAAATGCGCCGGCGGCTCAGGCGGCTTCGCTTTCCATCAATGATGCCGTCGATATGGCGCTTGACCGCAACAACAGTATTAAGATTGCCGTTCAGGACGAAAAAGTCGCCGCTGCCAATCTGAAAGCCGCCAAAGGCGCTAACGGCGTTTCCGTTTCTCTAAGCTCCAATCTGTCGGGCAGCGACGGTGCCATGAGCGCTTTTGAACGGGGCAACTCCAACGGCATCTCCGCTTCCATCCCGGTTTATACCGGCAACAGAAATGAACTCAACATCGACAACAGCGAAGCTGATTTGCTGAAGACACAGCTCGAGCTGGAACGCACGAAGGAAACGGTGCGCTACAACACCATCTCCGCCTATTACGATATTTTAGAAGCTCAGCACACTGTCAATGTCGAACAGGAGTCCGTCGACAATTATCAAAGTCATCTGACCGATGTGCAAAATCTCTACACGGGCGGCGCCGTTCCGCGCTCCGACCTGCTGCGCTCGGAAGTCGCTCTGTCCGATGCGCGCCAGTCACTGATATTAGCTCAGAATACATATGATATTAATGTCAGTACGTTCCGCAACATCATAAAAATAGACCGTGCCGAACCGGTAACCTTGACGGACGATTTCTCCTATCAGCCGGTAAAAATGTCCTTAAACGAATGTCTCGATTACGCCCTAAGCTCCCGTCGCGATGCCATGGCAGCAAAGCTTGATTTGGATATTGCAAAAAACGATATAGATATTGCCAAAGCCGGTTATCTGCCGACCGTCAATTTTTCCATCAGCACGAATTGGGATGAACAGCCCCTGCCGAGCTCTGACGATTATGATTACAGAGCCACCGTTTCCGCCAGCTGGAATTTATTCGACAGCCATATAACCGAGGCGAATGTAGAAGCGGCTCAGGCAAATTTCGATAAAGCCGGCTATACTCTTTCAGAAACACTCGATAATATCGACCTGGAAGTAAGACAAGCCTATCTTAACATGCGTGAAGCGGAAAAACGTTTTAACTCTACTGCTCTGGCCGTAAAACAAGCAGAAGAGGATTATTTTATCGCTACGGAAAAATACCGTGTCGGTGAAGGCGTTATCCTCGATATAATCGATGCTGAATTTGCCCTGTCGCAGGCAAGACTCAATTACATCAGCGCTCAATACGATTATGCCCGCTACAAAGCAAACCTTGAATATGCTATAGGTGTACCGGAAGGAGAATCAATAGATGGATAAGACCAAATTAAAAAAACGGCTGAAATGGATAATTTTACTGATAATCATCATCGCCGCCGGCGCATTCGGCTACAATTATTATCAACAGCAGCAGCAAATGGCCAATAAACCGATTATCGAAACCGTTCCGGCAAGATATATGAGCATGAAATCCGTCGTTTCCGCCACAGGTACGATAAAACCGCTGGAATCGGTAGAAGTCAGCTCCAAAATCACGGCCCGCGTAAAACAGGTCCTCGTTAAGGAAAACGACCACGTAACGGCAGGACAGACCGTGGCGCTTTTGGACGGCAAGGACTACGAAACACAGCGCGAACAGGCGGAATTCACTTTGAACAATGCCAAAGTAAAATATGAACGCACCAGCTACCTGTACAATATCGGCGCAAAATCGAAGGAAGAACTCGACGATGCCCAGTACAACTATGATACGGCGGAAAGCAAACTCGCCGAAGCAGAATCGAACTTATCGGAAACAGTCATCGTTTCGCCTATGGACGGCGTTGTCATCGGCGAACCTGTAACGGACGGCACCATGGCGGTACAGGGCAACAGCAATCCTACCGTTATCATGCGTATCGCCGACCTGTCCCAAAAACAGATTACAGCCAAAGTCGATGAAACGGATATCGGCAATGTGCGCGTAGGTCAGAAAGCTACATTCACCGTTGACGCTTACAATGGCAAAACATTTACCGCCACCGTTTCCAAAATCTCGCAGACAGACCTTGACAACAGCTGGAATACGAGCAGCACAAGCGGCAGCTCCAGTTCCTCCTCCGCCGCCGTTATCTACTACAGCGTAACGCTTGACGTAGACGACCCGGAAGGTCTTTTAATGCCGTCCATGACTGCCCGTGTGGAAATCGAAACGGCCAATAAGGACAACGCTCTCGCCGTACCTCTCTCCGCACTCAAGACGGACAGCAACGGTTCTTACGTTGTAATCGTGAAAAAAGACGGCACGACGGAAAACCGCTATGTGGAAACAGGCATTTACAGCGATGACAACGTGGAAATCGTCAGCGGCCTATCCGAAGGCGAACAAGTTTCCGTTGCCATGGCAAAGAAAACAACCACTGATAACAATAATAACCAAAGAAGACAGGGCGGCCCGCCTCCTCGCTTCTAACAACTACTAATTAAAGAAAGGAATTAATGGTATGGACACTCAGGAAAACATTACTATTGAACTTTCTGGCATAAAAAAAATCTATCAGGTAGGCACGCAGGAAGTAGCCGCTTTAAACGGTATCGACTTAAAAATAAAACGCGGTGAATTTGCCGCTCTCATGGGCCCGTCCGGTTCCGGCAAATCCACGCTTATGAATATCTTGGGCTGTCTCGACCGCCCCACTTGCGGCTCTTATAAATTGGACGGCAAGGAAATCGCCCACTTAAGCGATGACGAGCTGGCGAAAACCCGCAACAAAAAAATCGGCTTCGTCTTTCAGAATTTCAACCTGCTGAGCAAAATCACGGCGCTGGAAAACGTAGCCCTGCCGCTCGTTTATGCCGGTATCGGCGCCAGAGAACGCGCCGAGCGGGCACATCATTATCTGAAAGCCGTAGGCCTTGATGACAGGGCCGACCATAAACCGAACGAACTGTCCGGCGGCCAGCGCCAGCGTGTAGCCATTGCCAGAGCACTCGTAAACAGTCCCAGCATCATCATGGCGGATGAACCGACCGGCAACCTCGATACGAAATCCACGAAGGAAATCATGGAAATTTTCATCGGTCTGCACGAAGAAGGCAAGACCATGATACTCGTAACACATGAACCAGACATCGCCGCCTGCGCTTCGCGCCAGCTGCTCGTAGTCGACGGTGTCATTACCAAAGACGCAGGTAAGGGGGTCGTTATGGATGTTGTTTAAAGAAACAGTCCAAATGGCAATTTCCGCCCTCTGGTCGAATAAAATGCGTTCCCTGCTCACCATGCTCGGCATTATCATCGGCGTCGGCGCCGTAATCGCCATGGTATCAATCGGTATGGGCGTACAAAAACAGGTCGAAGACTCCATCGCCAGTCTCGGCAGCAACATGCTCATCGTCAACGCCAGCGCAACGCGCAATGCAGCCGGTGTAAGACAAGCGGCAGGCTCGAACGTCCGTCTGAAACTGGAAGATGCCGAAGCCATCAAGGAAAAAATTACAGATGCGGAATACGTTTCGCCATCCGTACAGAGAAACTATCAAATTGTAAACGGCAACCAGAACTGGAATACGCAGGTTGCCGGTGTTACGCCTGATTATATGTATATCCGCTCGCTCTCCATCGCCAACGGTACCTTCATCACGCAGAAGGACGTTGATACGCGCTCGCGTGTAGCCGTTATCGGTACGACTGTCGCTGAAAACCTGTTCGGCGAAGGCGTCAACCCTGTCGGCAAAAACATCCGTATCAACAACGACCCGTTTAAAGTCGTCGGACTGCTCGAGAGCAAAGGCCAGTCCTCCGTCGGTCAGGACCAGGATGATATCGTCATCATCCCGATAACGACCGCCACCATGCGTGTAATGGCGATTAACTACATTCAGTCCATAAGCGTCCAGGTCGTATCCGCCGATAAAATGGACCAGGTGCAGGCGGAAATCGAAAATCTCATGCGCCAGCGCCACCGTATAACGGGCGATAAAGAAGACGACTTCACTGTGCGCAATCTCACCAGCATTATGGAAACAATGTCCAGCACCAGCACCATGCTGACACTGATGCTCGCCAGCGTCGCCGGAATATCGCTGCTCGTCGGCGGTATCGGTATCATGAATATCATGATGGTGTCCGTAACGGAAAGAACGCGCGAAATCGGCATACGCAAGGCACTCGGCGCTACCTACAACAATATCATGTTTCAATTCCTCATTGAAGCCGTATTTGTCGGCATAATCGGCGGTATCATCGGTATCGGGCTCGGTATCGGCCTTGCCAGCGCCATATCCCAGTTCGGCGGCTTCAATACGGTAATCACCGCCACACCGATTTTAATATCATTCGGCTTCTCTGTCGGTATTAGCCTGTTCTTCGGCATTTATCCGGCAAGAAAAGCAGCCCGCCTCGACCCGATTGAAGCACTCCGCTACGAATAATCAATAAACACATATAAAATAAAAAGCTATGACAGATGAGTTTTCTCAATGCCATAGCTTTTTGTCATGATTGTCTTTATTTTTTCTTCTTTTTCCTTTAGAATTAAAAGTTATACAGGATAATACAGTCTTTTAGTCGAATTATATTCATATAACATTTTCAGATTTCTATGAATGGAGGGTTATTATGTTGAAAAAATTATTTTTCATATTCATGGTTTTGGCAGCGTTTCATACTACAGCTTTCGCTTCTTGTGATATCGACCTTCGCGAATATCAGCAGTCGCCGCAAATTCTCAATGTAATGGCTGCTCCGTTTGAAGACGACAATTTCTACATCGCCACATTCAACTTTGACCGAAAACAAAGCGGCGATAAAATCGATTTTTATCAGGGAACCTGCCTAATCGACAAGACAAAAAACAAATTAAATCCGTTGACAGTGAAAAAAGTTGTCGGTACGGACTCGCAGATTTCGGAAATCGTCCTGAACAAACAGGGCAAAGTCCCGCATAAGCAGGATTACCGCAAAGTACAGACGAATTCACCCGAACCGCAGATGTATCTCGGCGGCGACAGTGACAATATCGTCTATCTCGGCAAATTCAAAATCGTCACGGCAGCCGGAACGTTCGACGACTGCATCGGCGTGAAAATTTACAATGACAAAACGGGCGAAGGCATGGTGCAGTATCTTGCTAAAGGATACGGCGTCGTTTATATGGAAGGCATTAAAGCCGACGGCAGCCGGCAGGAAATCGCTCATCTAGAAGAAATCCAGCCGCTCCATGAAGAGGATATTTCTTCCTTCAAAACAGAATTCTTTGCTTAAAATAAAAAATCCCCGACAGCTGTAATAACTTGCTGTCAGGGATTTTTTTATTCAGCTTTGGAAATATCTTACGATACCGTTAAAAATACCTTTTGCCGCTTTTTTTATACCGTCTTCCGATTTTAAAATAGCTTCTTCGTCTGGATTGGAAACAAACGCCACCTCAACGAGCGTTGCCGGCATTTCCGTATTTTTAACTACATAGAAATTACATGTCTTGGCGCCGCGGTCCGGCGTGCCAATCTGTTCAATAACGCCGTCTTTAACATACGTTGCCAGTTTCTGGCTGTCATAACTGCCGTTTACATAATAATATCCCGTCGTTCCCTGCGCGGAAGGAGCTGTGAACGAGTCTAAATGGATACTTACGAAAATATCCGAATTTGACCAGTTGCCTACATTGCAGCGCGCCTGAAGCTCAGCCGTCGCCGAAGCATTCGGTCCGTAAACGTCCTTGTCCGTTTTACGTGTTATATATACTTTTGCGCCCGATTTTTTAAGCATTTCCGCCACATTCAGACCGATTTTGAGCGTAGCCGTTTTTTCGTAAAGACCAGAAGGCCCCACGGCTCCCGAATCACTACCGCCATGCCCCGGGTCAATCGTGATGACTTTTCCCTTCAGCACGCTTTTAGCACTGCTGTCCACGCTGATATTGCTCGGCTTGTAGCTATTGCCGCTGTTTGAAGCGGATGAACTGTTGCTTCCTGTGGAATAATTGGAACCGGACGAACCGTTCAAATACGATATCTGCCCGAAATCCATAGCCACTCTGTAGGCGCTGCTTCCGCCGACGATACCGAATACGTCGTAATCATTGCGCTTCACCGGTGATTCTACGACGATGCGCACGACATCTTTTTCGAATTGAGCAACACGAACTTTTTCCACATAACGATTATCTACATCAATTTCTTTTGATACATTCCTACCCAAAGTAGCATTACTCAAATCAACTACAATTCTGTTCGGCGAAGATAATGCAAAAGACTGGTAATCCACTTCCTTGTCCGCATCGGCCACGATACGCACTTTGTCGTCGCTCGTGCTGATGCGCAAATCCTCTATTGTCGCTAGGTCGCTTGCCGCTAAAACAATACTTTGAAACCAAATTAATGTCAAACACAAAACGAAAGAAAATACAGCTAACCGTTTATTCATTGTTTTACCTCGTGTCTTTTTTAATTAATCAAACTTTAATGTTGTATCTGGCTTCCAGCTTTTTAAAACCCCATGTCAAAATGAAAGTCATGAATAAATAAAATACTGCCGCCACCAAAAACGGCGTCATATCGAATTCCCTCTGCACAATGGAACGGGCTACACGCAGCAGGTCGTTCATTGCCAGAATGTAAATGAGCGATGTGTCTTTTACGAGATTAATCGTTTCATTGCTTATCGGCGGTAACACCATGCGGATAACCTGCGGCCAGATTACATGGCGCATCATCTGCGGATATTTCATGCCCAGTGCCTTCGCCGCCTCATACTGTCCGTTATCGACCGACTGTATGCCCGCTCTGAATATTTCCGCAAAATAAGCCGCATAGTTCAGGGAAAATGCCAATAGCGCCGCAGCTATGTCCGGCAGTCTGATACCGACCATCGGCAGAGCAAAATACACGAACAGAAGCTGCAACATCAGCGGCGTACCGCGCATCAGCCAAATATAAACTTCAGTTATGTATCGGATTGGTCTTACGGAAGACAATCTCGCCAAAGAAAACAACATGCCCAGCGGCACGGATAAAATTAACGTAATGAAGAATATCTGCAAGGTTACCTGCGAACCCTCCAGCATCGGCATTACTATTCTCATGATACTACTATCCAAATTCATCAACTCCAAAATATATTGAAAGATACTTAGTAATATTTTACAACAAAGACGCATAAAACTCAAAGCTAAAATTAAAATTATACAAAATTAGTAGAAATTATAATTGCCTTAGCCATAGAAAAAATTATATAATTAACATGTACGAAACTTACACTAATTACCCGTTGTGCTAGTAAAACATCATGCCTGTAATCAGCAGTATAATACTTTATATTCGTTCGATGTTAGCACTTAACCTCACTAAATATAAAGTATTATACTGCTTCAGGAAATCAATTAGCACAATAAGTAATAATTTATGTTCAAATAGAAAGAGGTTAGATTATTGAGAAAAAACATCAACAACATTGTAAAAAACAGAGTTGAACTTTTAACTGCTCCGTTCATGACTTTTTTCCGTCATGAAGCCTCCAGTGGTATCATTCTGCTGTGTTTTGCCATACTGGCTCTGATTTTGGCCAATACTCCGGCTGCGTCTTTATACAATGAGGTTTTAAACACGAAAATCGCGCTCGGCCCTGCCAGTCTGCACCTGGATTTATCCGTACTGTACTGGATTAATGACGCACTCATGGCCGTTTTCTTCTTCGTCATCGGGCTGGAAATCAAGCGCGAATTTCTGTTCGGCGAGCTGAAATCGCTCTCCGCCACCATTTTGCCTATAAGCGCCGCTATCGGCGGTATGATTGTCCCTGCCATTTTGTACGCACTCGTCAATATGGGACAGGACACTATCTCCGGCTGGGGTATTCCTATGGCGACCGACATCGCCTTTTCGCTCGGCATTCTCGCTATCGCCGCCAGCAATGCTCCGCGCAGCATCGCCATATTCCTGACGGCGCTTGCTATCGTCGACGACCTCGGCGCTATCATTGTAATCGCTATTTTTTACAACTCCGATATTTCCTTTGCCGCGCTCGGCATCGGTCTTGTGGCGCTGCTCGGCGCATTTATATTGAACCGCCTGAACTGCCGCAATTTCCTTCCTTATTTATTCGTCGGCCTAATCGCCTGGCTCGCCTTTTTAAACGCCGGCATTCATCCGACTATCGCCGGAGTTGCTCTCGGTATGCTCATTCCTGCCGATAATAAAAATCAAACATCTTCCCTTTTGCACAAACTGGAACACACTCTTTCGCCGTGGTCGGCTTACGTCATCATGCCTGTTTTCGCTCTTGCCAATGCCGGTGTTACCGTGGAAGGCGGTCTGTCCGATATCCTGTCCCCAATCGGTATCGGCATCATTTTAGGCTTATGTATCGGCAAACCGCTCGGTATCTGCGGCGCAAGTTTTCTTTTGTTCAAACTCGGTCTTGCCAAAATGCCGGAAGGAGCGAAAAACATTCAGCTCATCGGTGCCGGCTCGCTCGGCGGTATCGGTTTTACCATGTCGCTGTTTATCGCCGCTCTCGCTTTCGATAATCCTGCCTACCTTGCCAGTGCGAAAATCAGCATTTTATGCGCTTCCGTCTTATCAGGCATCCTGGGTATGATAATATTTAAAGCTTCCGCTCTATTCAAAGCGCAAAGATTGTGATAATCTAATACTAAATACTTTTTAAGAAGGTGCCTCTGTTGAATGAAATAACCAATGAGATTAAAAATGCCATCGTTAATATAAAAATTATCGGTATCGGCGGCGGCGGCAACAACGTCGTCAAGCGCATCGCCGACATCTCCAATCTTGATTTGGATTTAATCGCCGTCAACACCGATATCAAACAGCTGAAATCCTTAAACAGCGAAAAAATTTCCAAAATACAAATCGGCGCCAGCCTGACGAAAGGGCTCGGCTGCGGCGGCAATATCAATCTGGCGCGCCAGGCTGCCGAAGCGGATTATGATACTTTGAAAAAAGCACTGGCCGGTGCTGACATGGTCTTTCTGACGGCCGGTCTCGGCGCCGGTACCGGTACGGGTGCACTGCCCATCATCGCCAAAATTGCGCATGATTTAGGCATTCTGTCTGTAGGCGTCGTTACCGTTCCGTTCAAATTCGAAGGCTCCCGCAAACAGAAAGCCGCCGAAGCCGCCATTGCCGAAATTGCGCCGTATCTGGACGCATTGATTGCTGTGCACAACGACAATCTTTTAAAACTCAAATCCAATTCCAAACTTACGCTGATTAACGCCTTCCGCATGGCGGACAATGTTCTGCTGCAAGGTATCCGCTGCGTATCCGAACTGATTTTAACAGTCGGCATCATCAATGTCGACTTTGCCGACGTCAAATCCATATTCCAGCAAAGCGACCATCCGGACGCCCTCTTGGGTATCGGCGAAAGCAGCGAAGACGCTGTCGAAGCCGTACAGCAGGCTGTCAACAGTCCGCTCATCGAAAGAGATTTGGCCGGTGCGCGCGGCATTATCATCAATCTCAGCGGCAACAAGGATTTGCGCCTTTACGACGTAAGCGAAGCTACCAAATATATCTATGAACATACCAATCCTGATGTAAACATCATATTGGGTACTGTCGTCAACGATGAACTGGGCGACAAAATCCGCGCCACCATCATCGCTACCGACTTCGCCGACAGTGTGCCACTCAGCGAAAAACCGGCTGAAACGACAGCGAAAACCACCGACAAAAAACCAGCAGCACCACAGCCAAAGAAACCTGCAGACGAAGACTTGAGCCTGCCTGATTTCATGAAGCCGAAAACGGAAAATAAATCGAATAATTTCTCCGCTTTTTCCTTCTTCAACTTCAACAATAAAAAATAACGCGAGGTATTTATGCTAAACCGTTTCAGCCGCAGCGAACTGCTGCTCGGCACAGACAACATCCAGAAACTTGCCCAAACTAAAGTCGCCGTTTTCGGTATCGGCGGTGTCGGCTCTTTCGTCGTGGAAGGACTGGCGCGCGGCGGCATCGGAAAATTCGTGCTGATTGACAGCGACAATATTTCCCTTACCAATATCAACCGCCAAATTCACGCGCTGGAAAACACCGTCGGACAGAAAAAGACGCTCATCATGAAACAGCGTATTCTCGCCATAAATCCTGCTGCCTGCGTCCAAACGATTGACGAGCTTTATACACCGCAAACGGCCGATTTATTCTGGCAGGACGATTACGACTACGTTGTCGACGCCATTGACGATATTAAAGGCAAAGTGGATTTAGCCGTTCAGGCGCAAAAGCGCGGTATTCCCATTATCAGCAGCATGGGCACGGCCAATAAACTAGACCCGCAGAAATTCGCCATCACCGATATCTACAAAACGTATACCTGTCCGCTAGCGAAAATCATGCGCAAGGCTTTAAAACAGCAGGGCGTGAAAAAATTGAAAGTGCTGTTCTCTACGGAAGAACCGCACAAAAACCATATAGTTGATTTTACGGAAAACACTTCCCGCGAAAATCAGCCCGCCTCCAGCCGCAAACAGCCGCTCGGCACGATTTCCTTCGTACCGTCTGTCGCAGGACTTTTAATCGCCGGTGAGGTAATCAAGGATATCTGCAATATCAAAGAATAAAACAAAAAGCTTAATTCAGGTTCTTCCCGAATTAAGCTTTTTTATTTGCAGATTTCACAATTACTGCAACCGTTACAGATTATTCGGCTAGCGCATTGTTCACACTTTGCGCCGAATTTCCTCTCATACAGCCTGTCTTTGCCAATTTGCCTGCCGAACTGGTCGTACAATTTAAAATCAATCGGTTTTCCCGTATAATTCATGCCCGATTTGTACGCCATCTCGCTTTGCAGTCTTTTCGACGGCAGATTGTATGCTTTCCTGTCTTTGATGAACAATGTACCTGTTTCCATGAAGCAAAACGTAACATTCGCCTCGATACATTCTTTTTGCAAAGATTTCACCCAGTCGAAATTGCACGGCCTTGCACCGTTGTAATTTTCGCCGCCGCATATTACCTGCTCTATCTGACCGTCCGCCAGATATTTTTTTATACTCACCGGTCCTAAAAACGGGGCGCAGATTATCCCTTTATGTTTAAACGGCAAAGCTAAAAGCTGCGGTATGCGTTCGTCCGCCCGCTTCTGGTTTTCGCACGTTACCGTCAGAAAAACATTCTCCCAGCCGCCATTCCAATTTTTTGGCAGACATTCCGCCACTCTGTGGATGCGCTTCGTTATTAAAAGAAAAACGACATCGCTCCTCGCCCGCATAATTTGCCACGCTTCTTTCCGCCAGATATCGGCTCTGTCCAGGAAAAAATCTGACGTCATACAGACGCGCACCATCTCGCCGCTTTTGATTTTATAATTTCCCTGCCGGTCTTTAGCCAGCGGATAATAAAAATTATTCTTCACTTTGTAAATCTGCGCACCGCTTTGACCGCGCATTTTATCGAGAAAATACATATAGCAGTTCTGACAGCCTTCACTGAATTTTACGCAGCCGTGCCACGGGTTCCATATATCGTGCATTTTATCACCGCCAATCATAAAAAAGCACAACTTCCCGTATTGCAGGAAATTGTGCTTTTCAGTCTAAGTAATATTATTTGGACAGTACGCGTGCTAAACGAACAAGTTCCGGGTCCAGTGTTTTGTTGTTGTTTACGGAATCATGCAAATCGATAGCAACTACTTTACCGTTATTGAAACCGAATACTACGTTGCGCTGACCGTCGATGAGTGCAAGCGCTGCTTTTTCACCGAGCATACTTGCTTTTACGCGGTCTTCAGCTGTCGGCGAACCGCCGCGCTGTACATGGCCGAGCACTGTAACACGAGTATCAATACCCGTTTTTTCACCGATAACTTTACCGATATCAACAGCGCTGCCAACACCTTCAGCTACAACTACGATACTGTAGCGGCGGCCGTTTTCATAGGATTCTTTCAGTTCAGCGCACATTTTATCAAGGTCGAATTTAACTTCCGGAACGAGTACATATTCTGCACCGCCGGCGATAGCAGCCATCATAGCCAGCCAGCCGCAAGTACGACCCATAACTTCCAATACAACGATGCGGCGGTGTGCCGATGCTGTATCACGCAGTTTATTGATTGCATCAAGAATGGTATTGAGCGCCGTATCTGCACCGATGGTATAATCGGAGCCCCAAACGTCGTTATCGATTGTTCCCGGCAGACCGACAATCGGAATACCGTATTTACTCAAAAGAGAACCGCCGGTAAGACTTCCGTCGCCGCCGATAATTACGAGACCTTCAATGCCGTGGCTTTTCAAAATCTGAGCTGCCACTGCGCGCGTTTCTTCCTGTTTGAATTCCGGGCAACGTGCTGTGCCGAGGAATGTACCGCCGCGCTGGATAATATCGCTAACGCTCTGGGAATTGAGTTCCACGATGCGGTCTTCAAGCATTCCCTTGTAACCGTCATAAATACCAAATACTTTTACGCCTTCGTTGAGAGCTGTACGGACTACTGCACGAGCAGCTGCGTTCATTCCCGGGCTGTCTCCGCCACTAGTCATGATTGCAATGGATTTTAACATATCAAATTACCCCTTTTCTTCTTTGATATATGCAATAATGCGAACGTATATCTGTTCCGCATTATGAACGATAGATAAACTCTCTTCTTCACTCTCATATCTCTATTTTAACTCTAAAAAAAGATAAAATCTATATTTATTCATTAACTTCTGCATTTGTCAATGAATGATTTATTTTTACCAATACACGTGTGATACGGACTCTGTCCACTTCTTCGACAAAGAACTCATCATCGCCGAATGCCGCTTTCTGTCCTACGCGCGGTGGTGTATCCACCTGCGTCGACAGCCAGCCGCCGATTGTATCAATATTTTCCTCTTCAATATTGGTACCGAAGCGTTCATTTAAATCATCCAGCAGCATTTTTGCATCGACTGAATAAAGTTTATCCGTTCGCTTTTCCACAATCGGGCGTTCTTCGTCGAATTCGTCCTGTATTTCACCGACAATTTCTTCCATAATATCTTCAAGCGTTACCATACCGGCCGTACCGCCGTATTCATCTACGACAATAGCCAGCTGTAAACGTTTTCCCTGCATTAGCTTGAGCAAATTCCTTACCGGCATGGATTCAGGCACAACCGTTGCTTCACGCACCAGCGGTCTGATATCTGTCTTTTTCTTCGTATAAAGCGAATTGAGCAAATCCTTTATATGCAGAAAACCGATGATGTTGTCCTTATCCTCAATGCAGACAGGATAGCGTGTCATCTGTTCATCTAATGCCTTTTTCACGTTTTCGTCAAACGAGTCCTCCAGATACAGACAAATCATATCCGTACGCGGTATCATGATTTCCCTTACGGTCAGGTTGGATAAATCAAACACATTGTCAACGAAAGTAAGCTCCGTCTTGTCGATATAGCCGTGTTTATGACTTTCTTCCATAAGCAGACGGATTTCCTCTTCACTGTGCGCTTCTTCACCCTCACTTGCCACTTCAAAGCCCAGATGAATAATCACCCAGTTGGCAACGTGGTTTAACAGCCATACGGCCGGCCACATCAGACGGTGAAAAATAATCATCGGTATGGAAATATTGAGCGCCACCGTTTCCGCTTTCTGAATAGCCATGGATTTCGGCGCTAATTCACCCAGTACAATGTGCATTGCCGTGATAATCGAGAAACCTACGACGAGCGCAACGGAATGTGCCATCTCCTCGCCAAAACCGAAAAAGCCCATGACAGGCACCAAAAGAGCGGCTACCGCCGGTTCGCCGACCCAACCTAAGCCCAGTGAAGCCAATGTAATGCCGAGCTGCGTGACGGAAAGCGACGCATCCAGATGGTCAGTGAGTTTTTTCGCATATTTAGCGCGCGTATTGCCATCCTGAACAAGCGTTTCCAAACGGGAGGCACGGATTTTTACCAAAGCAAACTCCGCCGCCACGAAGAAACCGTTCATAAACACCAAGAAAACAACCAAAATCAATTTAAGCAGAACTTCAATTAGCTCCAAATTTAAATATTCACTCCTATATTTTTTAACAGTATTCCGTGCTGTTCACGGTTTATTATTTATTATTTTCTCAAATAATCGCAGTATTGTCAATCCAATAGCACAATTCATCCCATTTCCTACAAGATAAAAAATTTCCGCTTTATCGCTAAAAAAACGATACTGTTTACACTGCGCTTACGCAAAATTTACCAAAATTTATCCATTGTGTTAGTTGATTTCTCAAAGCAGCATAATAGTTTATATTTAGTGAGGTTAAGTGCCAACATCGAACAAATATAAACTATTATACTGCTGTCTACAGGTTCGATGACTAGCACAACGGATAAATTTTATAATACGGGCATTCCATTATTGTCATCATACGTTGCCGTACAGTGCGGATAATTGGAGCACGCCCAGAACCAACCGTTTCTGCCATGAATACGCCGCAGATTGCCGTCTTTGCAGTGCGGACACAGATATTTGCTGCTTGCCTGCTGTTTAGCCTGTTTTTCCAGCGGCATAGCGGAAAGTTTCGGTTTAGCTGCCCTGTAACCCGAGCTGTTTTGCAACACCAAATCCCAGGCGGAAATTATACCGCTGTCTGTTATCGCTTCATTTTCGCCCGTATAATTTGCATTATAATTCGGCATGAAATTACTGCGGTTTCCTATCTGTTTTGCCTTCATATCCGGCTTGCCGTCAACATCATTACAGGTCATGCGGCAGGCAGGAAAATTGGAACAGCCCCAAAAAGCGCCGTTTCTGCCGTTGCGCTTCACCATAATACCGCGGCCGCAGCGCGGGCATTTATATTCGTTTTCACTGGCAAGCACTGTCTTGTTCGCTTTGGCACACAAATCGCGCGTAAATTTCGCCTGCATCTGCAGAAATTCCTCTACGCTGCCCTCGCCTTCCGACAAAGAGTGCAAGTAATCTTCCCATACGGCAGTAGAATCAGGATACGTCATCTCGTCCGGCAGAGCGTCAATCAGCATATACGCCGTCTGCGTCGGTATCAGATATTTTTTCCTGCCTTCCGTCTGCAAAAAGCCGCGCTTGATTAAATCTTCGATAATCGAGGCGCGCGTCGCTTCTGTGCCGATACCGTAAATATCCTTCAGTTTCTTTTTTACTTCGGCATCTTTTACGTATTTATGAATTTCCTTCATACCGGCAAGCAGTGTCGCACTCGTAAAACGCGTCGGCGGCTTCGTGGATTTTTTCTCGTATTTACCGGCGGCATAATCCACCATATCGCCTTTTTTCATTGCCGGCAGCGAAGCATTCTCTTCTTCCTTATCGCTGTTTTCACCGTCATTATCCTTATTTTTATTCCTGCCGCTTTGCATATACAGTTCCTTCCAGCCCGGCTGCTTCACAGTACGCCCGCTCGCTGTAAAAATCTCCTGCATATACTCAACTGTGATTTTCGTCTGGTCGTAAATATGCACCGGATAAAACTGCGCTATATACGCCTGCGCAATCAGAAAATAAATATTGCGCTCAACTTCTGCCAGCGCATTTAAATTCACTTTCACCTTCGTCGGAATAATCGCGTGGTGCGCTGTGACTTTCTTATCGTTCCAGGCACGCGACTTTATTTTCAAATCAGCTTTCTGCACCCACATGCTCAGCTGATTTTCACCGCAGCCGAGCAGATTGTGCAAAATGACTTTGCTGTCGCCGTACTGGCTTTGCGGCAGGTATTCACAATCGGAACGGGGATATGTCGTCAATTTCTGTTCATACAGTTTCTGCGCCGTATCCAAAACGAGCTGCGGGTCGTAACCGAAGCGTTTTCCCGCCAGCACCTGCAAAGTCGAAAGCGAAAACGGCAGCCGCTGCGCCTCTTTTTTCTGCGCTTTCTGATAGGCAGTTATCCTGCCCTGTTCCGCTTTCGTGTTAAATTTGGCGATTAAATCCTTCGCTATCTGCTCGTCCAAAAGCCTGTTTTCACTGTCCAGCCCCTTTTGCGTATCCTGCGGCTTCCATGTCGCCGTAAATTCGCCGTTTTCGTGAGCAAACAGCGCCTTTATCACAAAATAATCAACCGGCTTAAAATTTTGCAATTCGCGTTCCCGCCGCACGACGAGTGCCAGCGTCGGCGTCTTTACACGCCCTATGGCGAGCACTTCCTTTTTACCGGCGCGCCTTGCCGCCAGCGTATACGCCCTCGACAAATTCATACCAATAAGCCAGTCGGCTCTCGCCCTTGCCAGAGCCGATTTTTTCAGATTGAGAAATTCCGTATTTTCCCGCAGCTGCGCATTGGCTTTTTTTATACTCTCCTCATCGAGCGCATTTAAGAGTATTCGCTTCACCGGTTTTCGGCAATGCAGATAATCGAGCACTTCATCGATTAAAAGCTGCCCTTCCCTGTCCGGGTCGCCCGCATGAACAATTTCATCGGCTTTATCAATGAGATTTTTTATGATACTGAACTGTTTTTTGCAATTTTCATCAATAATCATTTTCCAGTTCGACGGAATAATCGGCAAATCATCAGCATTCCATTTTTTATATTTTGCATTGTATTCTTCCGGTTCCGCCTGACGCAGAATATGACCGAATGCCCACGTAACAATTCCGTCTTTCGTCACCAGATAACCGTCCCTGCGCTGCACGGGACCTGTCAGGCATTTGGCGATTTCCGCCCCCATGCTCGGTTTTTCCGCTATATATAAACGCATTTTTCTCTCCTCAATTAAAAATAAAATTGTAAATCGCCGTCAGCACGAACAACGTCCACGCTATCAGCAAAATCCCGCCGACCGCCAGTATATACGGCAGCTTCGGCACAAGATAATCGGCTCGCTTTTCACTCGCCTCCCGCACCTGCGGCGGCAGAAGCTGCGTCGCCATATACAAAAGTCCCGGTACAAGCAGAGCATCGTCAACCAGCCCCAGTCCCGGGATTATATCTGGCAGAAAATCCACCGGACTGATTAAATACAAAAACGCGGCAATTATCATCGTCCTGATAGCTCGCGGCGTCTCCCGATTGAACAATGCCGTAAACAGCATGAGCAAATCCCTGCGGCGCGAGGAAATAAACGACCAAATTCTATAAAACATGCACAAATTCCTTTCAATTTAAACAATATTTTTAAACAATATTTCTTTATATTGTACCATATTACGCCCACAAAAAAACAGCCGTCGAAATACAACGGCTGTCAAGAAATAAGGACTAACGTTAAACGTCAGCCCCTTTTTCCAATTTTTTCGCGATTTTTAAAGAAGAGGGCTGCCGCACCACACATCAGTCAATCTCTTCTTTTATTTGTATTATACATCAATACCGTGAAAAAATCAAAACAATACTAGTTTTCTTTCTGTCCTACCTGAATATCCGTTTCTTCTGCCGGGAACACAATATCGGCTTCAAACATTCTTTCCCACGGGAATTGTATCTGCGCATCCTTTACATATTCTTGTCCGGCAAAATCCGCCAAGCCGTACTGCGCTATCTTTTCGCGTAGAAGCTTTGTCGCCAGTTCCTGTGCCAGAACGGTACGTGTTTTCGTATTACCGTAATCGCCTTCACCCGGCATGGAGTTTAATCTGTTGGCTACAATCTGACGGATATTCGCCTGATACAGCCAGTCATCGAGATAGCGTACTTCCAGCATTTTCAATATGCCTTCTCTGTCCGTGTAATTGGAGCACATTCCCATAGCCAGCGCATAGCCGGTGCTGTTCGTCGGCGTGTTCCAGCCAGAATAAGCGTTTAACTTGTCGAGCAGTTTGGCATTGTACAGGCTTATCATCAATGAATTGTCCGCGCCGTTGCCGAAGGTGATATCGCCGATACCGACTTTTTTGCCTTCGTTTACGGCTTTATCCACCTTCTGCACGAAAGCCGTAACATTTTCATTCGGCGTATACGTGTTGTTCAAATCATTTGCCGCGCCGGTCGTGCCGTCAAAATTCGTATTGACCATGAAAACTAAATCGGCCCGTTTGTCGCTCGTTACCGGCAGACCGCCCGCCATCTTGATATGCGTCTTTATCGAATTTTTTATCGGCTCGTTGGAATATGCCGGTATGGTGTCCGCTCCTGTTCCGTCGGCATAATGCACGCTGACGAACGGAATGTCGCCCTGCATATTGTTTACGCAGCGCGTAAGCAGAACGAAGCCGATTTCATCAATGCCCGCCACGGACTGATAACGGAGCGAGCCGAGCGAAGCGGCAAAAGCGTCAAGTTCCCGGCGTTCCATATTCGTCTGCGAATATTTGGCATTGTCGTCGCAGCCGAGCGCCAGATACGTTATATCGCCTTTTTTCGCCAGTTCTATCAATTTTTTATTCGTCGTGAAGTTCGTATTTCTGCGGCCGATCCAGTCTTGCAGAGCTTCCGGCGGAATATTTGCCTCGTACTCTTTCAGCTGTCTGCGCTCAGCACGGTTGAGCCCATCCTGCTCTTTTTTATCCGTCAGTGCCGTATAACGGGCAATATCCGTGCCGTACTTTGCATAATAGCTGGCATCCTCACTGCCGGAGGCTTCGCTCGTCTGCGGCGTACGCATGATGGAAGCAAATACGTATAATTTCAGATTGGGATTGGCTGCGTGAATACGCGAAAAATTGTTTACCCGCTGCTGCGCCGTTTCGACAGATAAATCGTGTTTGCGCGAAGCCACCAGACTGCCGTAAACAATCGAGTCGGCAGAAATCACAGCGGCATCGGCTTTTTTAGCATTGGCGACTACCCAGTCCGCCAGCCCTTCAGGATTGCCCTGCGGTTTTTCCCTGTTGCCCAGAAGTTCTTCCGGCGGCGTCAATACTTCATAGCCCAAATCGCGGATATTATCCGCCGTCTGCTTGAAGGAAATCGGACGGTTGTCATGCGGCACGAATAAAATCGTCTTATTCAGATGCGCCCATGCCGTATTTCCCGCCATGCAGAAAACACACACCAAAGTCAGACATGCCGCCGCTGTTTTTTTCAAGAAACTCATTACATTCACCTCGTATTTTCACTAAAATTAAAGCCTGCCGAAAAAGCAGGCTTATTTTTTTAATATCCTTTTAAATATTTTTTCAGTACCGTATCGTCATATTTGCCGCGTTCCAGATTGATATTGGCCTCAAATATGCGGTCCCACGGCATTGTTATGGATACGTCTATCGCTTTGGCGAACAGACTCAGATTGGCTCCGGCGAAATCGCGCATGAGCTTCGTTCCGTATTCTTCCGCATGCGGCAGTTTTTGGTCGCCGATAGTCAGATAATCGCCTTTACCCGGCAGCAGATTGATATAGGAGTTTACATTCTGCCTTATATTGGCCTGATACACCCAGTCATCAAGGTAGCGCGTCAAAAGCAGTCTGTCGCGTTTTTCCTCGCTTATCCTGTTGGAAACTACCCCCATGGCGAGCGCAAAACCGGTGCTGTTCGTAGCCGTATTCCAGCCAGCATAGCCGTAAAGCTTGTCAAGCAAATCTCTTTTCTGCAGCAGGTTCATCAGCGCATTGTCTGCACCGTTGGCAAAGGCAATGTCACCAATGGATACGTGATAGCCGCCATCCACCATTTTTTGAATGTCATTTATAAAATCGAGCGTATTGTAGCGGAGCTGCAATGTATTTACCGGCGTATTGGCATCATACGTCCAGCCGCTGCGGTTCGTATTCACCATTAAAACGAGATTGGCTTTTTTCAAATCATACGTTTTTACCGCACCGATTGTCGATATCTGGTCTTCAATCGTCTTGTCTATCGGTTCGCTCGAATAACTCGGCACCGTCGCTCCGCCAAAGCCCGGCGCATATTTCACGTAAACGTACGGATGATAGTTGTCCAGTTTATTTACCACTCTCGTCAGAACGAGCAGTCCCACTTCATCCAGACCGGTCATCGTATCAAATTTGTCTTTATCGAGCCCGATGCTTCTGGCATACCGTTCCAGCTGGTCGCTTTCGTTCTGCGTCAAAGAAAATTTCGCGTTGTCGTCCCTGCCCATCGCCATATATTCGATATTGCCGTTTTTCACCAAATCGATTAAACGCTTGCTCACTGCCAGATTGGTCTTGCGCCGTCCGAACCAGTCGCTCAAAGCTGCTTCCGGCACACCTTCACGCAGCGCTACCTGATAACTTTCATCCAGCCCCGACGTATCGGCGTTATCTATCTTCGTGTATGTCGCTATCGTCTTGCCGTACTCTACGTAATATTCCGGCTCTTCCGTCCCTGAAGACGCTCCGTCGCGCGGTGTGCGCATTACGGATGAAAATACGTATACCGGCATTTCCGGATGAATTTCATGCAGTCTGCCGATATTGTTCACGCGTCTGAGCAACATGTCTTTCGGAATGTGATGCTTGCGCGACGTTACCAGACTGCCGTACGTGAGCGCATCCGAGGATACGACCGCCACTTTATCTTCACCGCCATTTTCCACCAGCCACCGGTTAAGCTCTTCCGGTCTGCCGTTTCTGTTTCTGTCGCCCAATAAATCCTTCGGTGGCATTTCCACCGTATAGCCGAGCGAACGTATTACATCGGCCGTCTGGTCCGACGATATCGGCCTGTCGTCCTGCGGCACGTACAAAATAACTTTCTTTTCGTCGTCTTTTTTCGCAAAAGCTACATTTGTAAGTGCTACGAAACAGAACAGCATTGCCATCAAAAGGCAGATTTTATTCCAACTCCTACAATACAAAACGTACACCTCTTATTCTCTACTCTTTCTTTCCTTCTTATCTTTATTTTTATCCTTGTCTTTATGTTTATCGACTTTTATTCCCGCAGCTTTCAAATCCTCCGGCTTTACCTGGTCGGCGATTTTTTCCAGCAGTTCTTTTCTGTGCTGCTGTTCATATTCCAGTATGGCCTGATAAAATTTATAATCCACGTTTCTAGGACTCATTGTCGTCATATCTTGAGTTGGTCTTTCATATTCAGCATAAAGCGAATTATATCCCTGGTCCAAATAAATACAGTCGGTGTACTCCACCGTCTTTTTCTGCAAATCAATGCGCAGATATTCCGCCGCGCCGACAAGCTCATTGAAGCGGTACGTGCTCAAGTTGCGCCACTGGCGTTTCATAATGATATCATCAACCTGCATATTATCATACAGTTTCACCGTCGGTACCAGCAAAATATTCGTGTCGGCATAGCCGTCTGCTCCTATCTCGTACGTCATCGCCTGTTTGTTGAAATAATAACTGGAGCGCGCCGTCGCCTGCACCCACTGAAATTCATTCTCCGGCAACGGGTCAAACGGCTCCGCCGCCCAAGCTCTATTAAACGGTCCCGCCCAAAAAGCGGTCATCAATAATATACCTATTAATATAAATCTGCTCACGCAATTACCTCCTACGTTAATATACAGTTCTTTTACTACCCAATTATATAATAATACCATATTTAATCCTTATTTTAAAGGAAGTTTATCATTCGATACTCAAATTGGTACTAAAAAAATTTTTTCATTTGTGGTATTATAGGGAGGAATATTCTATTCACTACTTTATTGTGCTAATTAAATTCCTAAAGCAGTATAATAGTTTATATTTAGTGAGGTTAAGTGACAACATCGAACGAATATAAACTATTATACTGCTGGCTAAAGGCTCTATGTCTTACTAGCACGATGGGTATTAACTATAAAATTATAATTTCAGAAAGGTTTTCCTATGCAGCTAAAAGAATATTTTAAATTTGAAGAACGCAGCACCAGTTACTCTACGGAAACCATCGCCGGTCTCACGACATTTTTGACAATGGCTTATATCGTCATCTTAAATCCCAGCGTCCTGAGCAAGACAGGCATGGATTTCGACGGTGTTTTCTTTGCCACAATCATTGCTTCCGCCGTCGGCTGCCTGATTATGGGAATATTTGCCAACTATCCTATAGCCATAGCGCCCGGTCTTGCCATGAACGCCTACTTTGCCTTCGTCGTCGTAATCTCCATGGGTATACCGTGGCAGGAAGCACTCGGCGCCGTATTCATCTCCGCACTTATTTTCCTGCTATTGTCGCTGACCACGTTCCGGCAGGCCGTCATAAACGCCATACCGTCTTCCATGAAAGAAGGCATCAGCGCCGGTATCGGTCTGTTCATCAGCTTCGTCGGTCTGCAAAGCGCGCATATCGTCGTCGCTTCGCCCGCCACGCTCGTCACGCTCGGCAATTTCACCGACCCCGTTACGTACATGTCGCTAATCGGCCTGTTCATCAGCATTATTCTCGTCATAAACAATGTCCGCGGCGCGCTGTTTCTGGGCATGATTATAACGTCCGTCATCTCGTTTCTGTTCGGTTATATCTCGCTGCCGGATACGATTTTTGCCGCACCGCAGTTCGGCGATACCTTTATGCAGATGGATGTTGCCGGAGCGCTTTCCAGTAATTTATTCACGATTATTTTCACATTTTTCATAGTTACACTCTTTGATACTACGGGAACTATGCTCGGCATCGCCAAACAGGCGGGACTCATGCAGGGCGATACATTTCCGAATGTAAAAAGCGCACTTTTGGCCGACTCCGTTGCCAGCCTCATCGGTGCCGTATTCGGCACCAGCCCGACCTCAGCTTATGTCGAGTCTGGCTCCGGCGTAGCCAGCGGCGGACGCACCGGTTTTGTCAGCGTAGTCGTGGCACTATTATTCATCCTCATGCTGTTTGCCGCACCGCTCGCCAAAGTGCTGGCAGAAGTCCCTGCCGTTACGGCACCGGCACTCATCATCGTCGGCTTTTACATGATGAGCAGCCTATCGCGCATAGACTGGAACGATATGCAGGAGGCTCTTCCCGCTTTTCTCATCGTTTTGATGATGCCTTTATCCTACAGTATCACCGACGCCGTCGGCATCGGCATTATATCGTACTGTTTAATCAAAATCTTTTGTGGTAAAATTAAACAGGTTCATCCGTTACTTTACGCATTTATGCTCTTGTTTATTATCCAATTTGTGTCCTTACACATTTAAACACAGCTAAAATTTACAACTCAAAACAAGGAGGTCTTTCATCTTTTTATGTTTTTTCACAAATATAAACACTTCTGCGGCTCTCTGCTTGCCGCTGCCTGTCTTACCATAGCGGCGCCGTCCGTGGCGACCATGACACCGGCTCAGCACGGTAATATCACGCTCCGAGGATTAAGCCAGCACCAGCAGCGCGACACGACCGCTGTAATAGCACTTTCGCAAAACACCTTTGACGACAAAAAAACGACTGCTCCCGCCGCTGGCAGCATATCCGACAGAATTAAAGCCATCTTAAACGGCGAAAATTCTTCCACGGATAATCGCCGTCCCGTCTTGAATTACGGCAGCGATGCCATTATGGGACGCGCCATCGCCACACAGGAGCAGTGCGTAAAATACCTGCTGGACATAAATCCGCATCCGCAAATCAGCGTTTCACCGGAAGAGCTCGTCCGTTACTACTATGAAGAAGCCGGTAAAGAGGGCATCCGTCCCGATGCGGCATTTGCACAGGCACTCAAGGAAACGGGCTATTTCAGCTACGGCGGCACGGTTACACCCGACCAGAACAATTACTGCGGTCTCGGCACGACCAGTGCTACAGTAAAAGGCGCTTATTTCTCCTCCGCCCGCCTCGGCGTGCGTGCGCATATTCAGCATTTGCTGGCTTACAGCTCCGTCAGACCTCCGCGTGAACGCATTGTAGACCCGCGCTACACACTCGTACGTTCCGCCTACACCACTTCAACGATTGATACATGGCAGGGACTGAACGGCCGCTGGGCAGTTCCCGGCAACAACTACGGTCAGGAAATACTTCAGATTTTGGATAATATAACAAGGGAATAAATATAAAAGAGCTGCAAATCGGCAGATATAACCGGTTTGCAGCTCTTTCATTTAAGAAAGCATAATTAAACGTGCTGTATTTCCCATTGATTTTTGCTATAATAAATATAAAATTTACTTGTTGTCCTAATTGATATCCTAAAGCAGTATAATAGTTTATATTTAGTGAGGTTAAGTGACAACATCGAACGAATATAAATTATTATACTGCTGATATAGGTTCGATGTTTTGACAAGAAATATAAAATTTTATTGTTAGAAGGTGCTATTGTGCTTAATATTCCTACGAAAACAAAATACAGTTCAACGCACCGTCTGCGGGAAATGATTATCGTCCTGCGCAAGCATAATATCCTTCGCGGCAATATGACGCCGGAAAAAATGCGTCTTATCTTGGAGGATTTAGGTCCTACTTTCGTCAAACTGGGGCAAATTCTCTCTTTAAAGCCGGGATTTCTGCCGGCCGATTACGCTCTTGAGCTGACGAAACTGCAAACGAGAGCCAATCCGCTCGATTTTTCCATCATCGAAAAATGCCTTGAGGACGAATACAATAAAAAACTCAGCGAAATCTTCGAATATATCGACCCGGATGTGCTCGGCTCCGCCTCTATTGCGCAAGTGCATAAAGCCGTTTTAAAAAACGGTGAAAAAATCGTCCTGAAAGTTCAGCGTCCCGGCATTTACAATATAATGGCCAAAGATATCGTTCTGTTAAAACGCGCCGTTTCCCTTTTGCAGATGTTCAAATCTTCGCCGGGCGTTCTCGATTTCAACGCCATACTGGATGAAATGTGGAGCATCACCAAACAGGAAATGGATTTCATGACGGAAGCGGAACATATTGACGAATTCCGCCGCCTGAACTGCGATGAAACGTTCATCGACTGTCCGTACGTAAAACATGAACTGACTACGGCGCGCGTGCTGGCTATGGAATATATCGACGGCATCCGCATCGACGAAATCGAAAAGCTGGAAGCCAAAGGCTACAATGTCGAGGAACTCGGCTTCCGGCTCGGACAGAACTATGTAAAACAGATTATCGACGACGGCTACTTTCACGCCGACCCGCATCCCGGCAATATCTGGATAAAAAACGGCAAAATAATCTGGCTCGACCTCGGCATGATGGGCAGGTTGTCGCTCAAAGAACGCGATGCACTGAAAAAAGCTGTATTCTCGCTCGTCCAGCACGATACGTACGAGATGAAAAACGCCGTCCTGACGCTCGGCTCGCCGCAGGCAAAACTTGACCACATCAAACTGTACGAGGATATCGACATACTGATGAACCGCTACGGCGACGCCAATTTCCAGACACTGAAACTCAGCGAGCTGGCGCATGATATAATCACCGTATCGCGGCGGCACAAAATCGCCATAAATCCGGGACTGAGTATGTTCGCCCGCGGCGTCGTTACGATTGAATCAGTGCTCAAAATCTGCTGTCCGAACATAAATTTCATTGACATTTTCTCGTCTTATATGAAAGCCGATTTCAAGCGCAATTTCAGCTGGCGGCAGGAATTTATGAAATTTAAACGCGACAGCTACGTAATGCTGCAAAAATCCATGCATATACCGGAGCAACTGTCAGATATCCTGAAGATGACCATGAGCGGCCAGACGAAAGTCAATCTCGACCTGACCGGTTCAGAAGAGCCGCTGCGCCGCCTCGACAAGATGATTAACAAACTCATTCTGGGCATAATCTGCTCGGCACTGCTGCTCGGTTCCAGTATAATCTGCACCACCAACATGACACCGCAGATTATGGAAATCCCTATACTGGGCGTCGTCGGCTATTTGGCCGCCGTATTTCTGTCATTCCGCCTGATGATAAATATCTATAAGGAAAAATAACTCACGTGCCGATTGATGAAATTAATCGGCACAGTACATAAATACATAATAGAAAGGAAGTTTTATCATGCAAGGTATACGAGGTGCCATCACCGTAGAAAACGACGCAAAGGAGGAAGTTCTCCACGCCGTACAGGAAATGATAAATACCATTCTGACTGAAAACGATATCACCAGCGAAGATGTCGGCGCTGCCATTTTCAGCGCTACCGACGATATTAAATCGCTCTTTCCGGCATTTGCCGCCCGCCAGTTGCCAGGCTGGGATTTAGTCCCGCTCTTTGATGCCCAGCAGCTATACATTGAAAACAGCATACGCAAATGTATCCGCGTACTGCTCCTGGTCAATACGGATAAAACACAATCGCAAATCAGACACGTTTATCTCGGCAGAGCGGCCGCGCTCCGTCCTGATATAAAAAAATAAATTCCGCAAATTTTCGAGTTTAGATTAATCTAAACTCTTTTTTCATGCCGCAAAAAGATTTTGCTAAATAATCGGCAAATGATATATAATGAATTTATCATACTTGTAGGATTATAGGTTGCCTTATTAACCTAAATATTTTACCCGAGGATTTCACATGGAGCGATTATTTTTCATCTTTATTGACGTTTTCTTGCCGCTCATTGTCGGTTACTTTTTTCACAAATACAAAATCATTTCCGTCGATACATGCAATCTGCTGTTGAAATTAAACATCCGTTTCGTCACGCTAATTACGGGGCTCGGCAGTTTCTGGCTGATTAATATCGACCAGAATATTTTTCTTTTATCCTTCGTCGGCTTCATTTTATGTTCAGTAGTGCCGGGAATGCTCGCCTATCCGTATGCTCATTTTAAAATAAAAAGCCTGCGCGGGCACGGCGCATATCTCATCAGCAGCACCATGTCCAACATCGGCATCTTAGGCGGATTATGCGCCTTCATCGCTATGGGCCAGCTGGCCTACGCCTATGTGCAGGTTATTGCTATGGCGCAGAATATTTTCACACTCATTTTAGGAATTCCGCTGGCCGAATACTTCCATCAGAAAATCATGGCCGGTCCGAAAACGGTCAAATTCCAGCCGCATTGGCGTTCCATCCTCATCAGCTGGAACCAGATAGGCCTCATCAGCATGTTCATCGGCGCCGTCTTGAATGTAAACGAAGTTGCGCGTCCGTTCTTTTTTGATTATGTATTCAACGCCTTTGTACATATCGGCGCATGGTGCGGCATCCTGCCCGTCGGCTATCTTCTGAATTTCAAAGCGGCGCGCATATACAAATACATTGCCGCGTCCGTGATACCGATACGATTTCTAATCATTCCCGTTCTTTCGTACATCATCGCCGTTTTCTTTACAAGCGACCCGCTGCTTATCGCCATCATCACCCTAATCGGCTGCTGCCCAATCGGCATAAACGCCGTCGTCGTAACACAGCTGTATAATTTAAACACCGGCATTGCCGAAGCTATGTTCGTCATGACAACAGCTGTTTTTATTTTTATAGCCTACCCACTATTTTTACTTTTCATGTTATAATTTCTTTGCTTATCGAAGAAATTATAATAAAGAAAGTGCCTTAGTTCGTAACTCATAAGAGATTTTCACTAAAAAAAAAGATTTAGATATAACGTTTAAAAACTCGCTTACGCTCAAACATTTAAACTAAAAACATATCTAAATCTTTTTCTTTATTAATAGCTAAAGCTACCGTAAAAATGCTCTAACATGGATGATAATTTTAGCATGAACAGCAAATTGTAGTATCGACAGCTCAAATTAAGTTCCTGCTTGAAATTAGAAGGCACGAGCCAAATTCCAAACGTTTCGAGCCGTTGTACTGACTATATTCATAGAAAAACTGCGAATGCTTGCCCAGTGCAGCGGTAGCGAAACGTTAAAAAATTTTCTTTTTGGTTCGTTTTTCTTTTGTTTTCCAAAAGAAAAATGAACATAAATTTTAGTACCATCTTGTGATTGGCAAATCATTATTGACACCGTTTGTAACTAAAATCTGATGAATTTCAATCACACCCGTATAAAACGCTGCTGCACAGCCGGCCAAGTACAAATCCCACATGCGGATAAATCTTTCATCGAACATTTTTTTAATTTCATCCATATGGTCATGAAAATTCTTATCCCAGCACAAAAGCGTCTTATTATAATGGCGGCGCAGATTTTCAATATCCAGAATATGAAAATCTTCCTCTGCCATTATATCGACCATTTCCCGCAGGCTCGGCAGTTCTCCGCCCGGGAAAATATATTTTTGCATCCAGCCGTTGCCGCTGTCTTCTTTCAGCTGGCTGATATAATGCAGCAGAAACAGTCCGCCTTTTTTCAACACGGATTTTACGCAGTCATTAAACAGTCTGTAATTATCGCGGCCGACATGTTCCACCATACCGACGCTGACTACGCGGTCAAATTTTCTGCCCGTTTTCGGCAAATCGCGGTAATCCATCAGTTTTACCGTCAAATAATCCTGCAAATTCAGTTTTTCTATTCTTCTATTGAATTCAGCGTACTGTTCATGACTTAAAGTAATGCCCATGCCCTTGATTTTATACTTTTTAGCAGCTTCAATCAGCAAAAAGCCCCAGCCGCAGCCGATATCCAGAAGCGTCATACCTTCTTTAAGATGCAGTTTTTCCAGAATATAGTCCACTTTATTGACCTGCGCCTGATACAAATCATCATCATCGTGTTTAAAGTACGCACACGAATAACTCATCGTCTTATCAAGCCATAATTTGTAAAAATCATTGCCGATATCATAATGGCTCTGTACTTCTCTCGCTTGGAATTTTTTTGCTACGGAAGGATGCAGCAGTTTTCCCAGCAGTTTTTCATCCGTGGAAAATTTGCCCATTTGACCGAGAAAATGAACGAGCGCGTTATATAAATCGCCTTCAATCGTCAGATTTTTATCCATATACGCTTCGCCGAGTGCTATGGAAGTGCTTTTCAACAGCTCGGATACCGGTATCGGTTTTTTGAAATCAACCGTAAAGGTCGGTTCGCCTTCACCGATTAAGTATTCATTGTTCTGAAATCTTACCAGAAACGGATTTTCGTCAAACCGTTTCAAAAACGATACCATAGCTTTTTCTTCAGCTATGCTTTCTGCTTTTTCTTTCAACTTTTCTAACATAGTTAATTCCTCCTAAATTCATCAAGATGCAACTGCTCGTAAATAAAATCATTAAATATGTTAAAAAGTTTTTGGCTAAATAATTAACTAATTAACTTTTACTATATATTATACCCAACTTTTTTCCTTGTCAAATATACAAAAAAATGCTTTTTAAAATCTGGATATGTACCCAAACTTTAAAAAGCATTTTTATCTATATAAAAACTCATACGGAGTTGTTATGGTGACGCGTATGGGATTCGAACCCATGAAGCCGCCGTGAAAGGGCGGTGTCTTAACCACTTGACCAACGCGCCATATTATATTGAATTGTGTTTAAAGCATAAAAAAAGCTGATAGTAAAATATCAGTTGTTTCATAAGTGGTGCGGTTGATGGGACTTGAACCCATACGACCAGAGATCACTACCCCCTCAAAGTAGCGCGTCTGCCAATTCCGCCACAACCGCATTATAACTATATGAATTTTTTTGGTGCGGCCGAGTGGATTTGAACCACCACAGGATTGCTCCCACTAGCGCCTGAAGCTAGCGCGTCTGCCGTTTCGCCACGACCGCAAAACAATAAGGCATGATGGTAAATGGTGCCGAGGACCGGAATCGAACCGGTACGGTTATCACTAACCGCAGGATTTTAAGTCCTGTGCGTCTGCCAGTTCCGCCACCCCGGCGCATCATTGCTTATCAAGAACAGCTAATATATTATCATATTAACTTTTCTTTGTCAACACCTTTTTTTATGGAGCGGGTGATGGGAATCGAACCCACGTAACTAGCTTGGAAGGCTAGGGCTCTACCATTGAGCTACACCCGCAAGTGGAGCTGGCGAGAGGAATTGAACCCCCAACCTGCTGATTACAAGTCAGCTGCTCTGCCAATTGAGCTACACCAGCATGGTGCCTCAGAGCGGAATCGAACCACTGACACGGGGATTTTCAGTCCCCTGCTCTACCGACTGAGCTACCGAGGCATCATGGCGACCCGAAGGGGACTTGAACCCCTGACCTCCGCCGTGACAGGGCGGCATTCTAACCAACTAAACTACCGGGCCATTACCTTATTCACCGCTCGCAAGGCTTACCTCACGAGCCAGCTTCTATAGTATATTATTTTTGATTTCATTTGTCAACACTTTTTTTGCGAAAAATTTTTCGTTTTATAAAGCAATACTCCGTTTAACAGTTTCCTTCTATAATAATATATGCAGCAAAATTTTTAATTTAACTTAAAAGGTGAATGCAGTTCATATGTACATATTTTTATTCTATGATATAATACATATACGTAATAACAATTATGATTATAGTAGTTCCAATCCTTTCTGTAATAATATATTTGCCAAGAAAAAATTTATAGGTGGTGTTAAACATTGAATATCTCATATAAACTTGGGATAGATATCGGCTCAACTACTATTAAACTGGTAGTTCTTGACAAGGATAATAATGTTATTTACAAAAAATATATGCGTCATCTTTCAGAAATCTACAATTCCATGAAAGATAATCTCAACGCTGTATCTCAATTATTACAGGACCATAAATTCTCCTGTGCTATAACCGGTTCCGCCGGAATGGGCATGGCGAACAATTTAAAACTGCCGTTCATTCAGGAAGTAATCGCCTGCTCGAAGGCTGTACGCAACTGGATACCGCAGACGGATGTCGCTGTGGAACTCGGCGGTGAGGATGCCAAAATCACGTATTTCGGCACAGCTCCCGAACAGCGCATGAACGGTGTATGCGCCGGCGGCACCGGCTCTTTCATCGACCATATGGCTTCGCTTTTAAATACGGATGCTATGGGGCTCAATGACCTTGCCTCCCGCGGCAAACAGATTTACACAATCGCTTCCCGCTGCGGCGTTTTTGCCAAAACGGACGTACAGGCGCTTTTAAACGACGGTGCTTCCAAACCGGATATCGCCCTTTCCATTTTTCAGGCTGTCGTAAACCAGACTATCGGCAATCTGGCGCAGGGCCGTCCGCTGGAGGGCAAAATCACGTTTCTGGGCGGACCGCTGTATTTCCTGAGCGAATTGAAAAAACGCTTTATCGAAACATTGCAGCTCGATGATGAACATATCGTCAATGTGGACGACGGCTGCTATTTCGTGGCAATGGGCGCGGCACTGTGCGACAATGCCGAAATTTTAACTTACGACGAGATTTTAAATCACCTGAACACCTGCGCGAAAAATTCTCACGAAACGAATATCGTTCCGTTCACCTTATTTAAAGATGAAACAGAATACGCTCAGTTCAAACAGCGCCATGATAAAGATGTTGTACCGAAAGCGGATTTGGCAGCATACAAAGGACCCTTGTATATCGGCATCGATGCCGGTTCGACGACAACGAAACTTGTTGCTATCGGTCAGAACAAGGAAATCCTCTACTCTTCCTACGGCAGCAACAACGGCTCGCCGCTCAAGACCGTTCTGGATAAGATGCGCGAATTCTATAAAGTTATGCCGAGCGGTACGCATATTGCCGCTGTCGGCACGACAGGCTACGGCGAACATATCGTTAAAGCGGCTCTCCATGCCGATTTCGGCGAAGTGGAAACGTTTGCTCACCTGCGCGCCGCGCGTGAATTCTGTCCTGATGTTTCCTGCGTACTCGATATCGGCGGCCAGGACATGAAATGCTTCTATGTCAAAAACGGCAATATCGGCCAGATTATTTTAAATGAAGCATGTTCCGCCGGCTGCGGCTCGTTCATTCAGAACTTCGCTCAGGGGCTCAATATGTCCGTCAGCGATTTTGCCAACAAGGGTCTGTCCGCGCAAAATCCGGTCGACCTCGGCACACGCTGCACCGTATTCATGAACTCCCGCGTAAAACAGGCGCAGAAAGAAGGCGCTTCCGTCAGCGATATTTCCGCCGGTATTGCGCTTTCCGTCATTAAAAACGCCTTGTTCAAAGTTATGCAGGTAAAAGACACGGCTGAACTCGGCGACAATATCGTCGTTCAGGGCGGTACATTCTATAACGATGCCGTTCTGCGCTCGATGGAACTGTTGCTGCATAAAAACGTAATCCGTCCCGACATCGCCGGTCTTATGGGCGCTTACGGTATCGCTCTTCTCGGCATGGAACGCAAACAGAATACTTCTACCGTTTTAACAAAACAGGAATTAAGCGATTTTCATATAGAAACGAAGTCATACCGCTGCCACGGCTGCGGCAACAGCTGTCTGATTACCATGCAGATATTCCCGGACGGCAACCGCTATTATACGGGTAACCGCTGCGAACGCGGCATCGGCAAACAGATTGATAAGGAAGCAAAAGCTCCGAATATCTATCAATACAAATATCACCGTCTGTTCGATTACTATAAACCGCTTGCAAATGCAGTGCGCGGCCGTATCGGCATTCCGCGCGTTCTCAATATGTACGAGGATTTTCCGTTCTGGTTCACCTTCTTCACGGCGCTCGGCTTTGAAGTCGTCCTTTCCGGCAAGTCTTCCGCCCAACTGTACTGCAAAGGCATGTCGACCATTCCATCCGACTCGCTGTGCTATCCGGGCAAGCTCGTACACGGTCATATCATGGATTTAATTGAAAAAGGCATTGATACGATTTTCTATCCGTGCATACCGTACAATATAAAAGACCCGCTTCATGCTTCAGATAACAACTATAACTGCCCTATCGTCGCATCGTATGCGGAAAATATCCGCGCCAATATGGATATTCTGCGCAAGGAAAATATTAAGTTCCTGCAGCCGTTTTTGCCGCTCAATGACAAAAAATCCATGATTAAACGGCTTTCCGAGCAGCTCCCGTTCGATATTCCGAAAAAAGAACTGACTGCCGCCGTAGAAAAAGCTTACGCCGAACTTGACAAATACAAAGAAGATGTACGCCATTTCGGCGAAAAAGCCATTGCCGAAGCTACGGCGAAAAAACAGCCGATCGTCGTTCTCGCCGGCAGACCATACCATATTGACCCGGAAATCAATCACGGTATTCCGGAAATGATACAGTCCTACGGTATCGCCATCATCTCCGAAGACGCACTGTACCATCTCGACTGTCCGGAAGATGCGCTCGATATCGTCAACCAGTGGAGCTACCATGCACGCCTTTACCATGCGGCAAGCTACGTTGCCCGCCACGACAACATGACGCTCATTCAGTTCAGCTCGTTCGGCTGCGGTCTTGACGCCATTACGACCGGTCAGGTGCGCGAAATTCTCGAACAGCACGGCGATATCTACACGATGATAAAACTCGACGAAGTAAGCAATCTCGGCGCCGCCCGCATCCGTATCCGCTCGCTTATGGCTGCATGGAAATACGGCTTCACGCAGATTGACGAACTCGAACCGCCGAAACAGCGCGCTTATTTCTCCAAAGAATGTCAGGAGCAACATACGATTTTGGCACCGCAAATGTCGCCGAAGCATTTCGACTTCATTCAGAACGCCTGCCAGAAATCCGGTATGCGCATTGTCATTCCGGATATGCCGACGCAGGAAGACGTCGATTTAGGTCTGCGCTATGTCAACAACGATATGTGCTACCCTGCAATCATCGTCATCGGTCAGCTTCTCAAAGCGCTGCAATCAGGCAAATATGACGTGAACAACACCTCCATTATGCTGTTCCAGACATGCGGTGCCTGCCGTGCAACCAACTATCTGAACCTCATGCGCAAAGCTCTGCAAAACGCTGGTCTTGGTCAGGTTCCTGTTTTTGCCTGCGTCGGCCGCGAAACGGATGACTTCCATATCAAAACGGAAGTCTGGATTGATATTGTAAAATCCATCGTTTACTCCGATTTGCTGATACGCCTTGCCAACCGCACCCGCCCATACGAAAAAGTACCGGGTTCAACGGATATGCTCTACAACAAATGGCGCAAAATCTGCATGGATGAACTCGACAGCGGCAACTACTTCAAATTCAGCACCAATATCAAAAACGCCGTTAAAGAATTTGACGAACTGGAACTGGATGAAAACATAAAAAAACCGCGGGTCGGCATTGTCGGCGAAATCCTCGTAAAATATCATCCAACCGCCAACAACCATGTGGAACGTATTCTCGCCGAAGAAGGCGCGGAAGTCGTAACGCCTGATTTAATGGACTTTCTGATGTACATGGCATTTGATGACGTTATTAAATACAAAATGCTCGACGGCAAATGGATGGACAGAGCCAAATCGGAAATCTTCATCAAAGTGCTCGAATTCTTCCGCAAACCAATGCGTAAAGCACTGCGCGCCAGCCGCCGCTTCAGCCCGCCATACACCATCAAGCAGATTGCCGAACTCACCAAACCGCACACCTCGCTCGGCAACATGGCCGGTGAAGGCTGGTTCTTGACCGGTGAGATGGCAAAACTCATTCAGGAAGGCGTAAAAAATATTATCTGCCTGCAGCCGTTCGGCTGTCTGCCTAACCATATAACGGGCAAAGGCATGATACGTGAACTTATGCGTACGAATGACGACGTAAATATTGTAGCTATCGACTGCGACGCCGGCATCAGCGAAGTAAATCAGTTAAACCGCATAAAATTAATGCTTTCCGTAGCAAAAGAAAAAATAGCCAATCAGCAAAATAATGCTATATAAAAAGATGAAGCAGCTAAAATTATATTAGCTGCTTCTTTTTGTATTTTATTTAAAAACACTATTATCATTGTTACTTAGGCAATAAAAATCAACCTGATACCAGCTTAAAAGAAAGTGCCGTTCGGCACAATATAAGATAAAGAGAATTAATTTCTTAATTTATCTTCATATTGCGCCGGGCAATTTTTCTTTGCTGGCACAAAGAAAA
>JFBN01306427.1_pt1 | contig 37354 bp, 31 predicted proteins | sample 768741 | NCBI WGS metagenome assembly JFBN01 (sample SAMN01983846, study PRJNA193217) | chicken gut metagenome | biome: terrestrial biome; isolation source: ceca of Broiler chicken | host: Gallus gallus | place: United Kingdom: England | collected 2010-09-07
GCGGCGGTTTTTCGCAAAACCCGTATCCGAAACCATTTTTATTTTACTATATCGCACCCGTTTTGTCAACGGCAATTCAAAAAACGAACGTAAAAAGCGGCCGAAGCCGCTTCATTCACAGATTTTTCAGGTAAAAAACTTCTTCGGCGTTCAGAGAACGCACCTTGCCCCTCTCCAAAGAGCCGAGCGTCATTTCTCCGATGCGGATGCGTTTGAGGAACACGACCTCCTTGCCGATGATCTCGAACATGCGCCTGACCTGGCGGTTGCGCCCTTCGCCGATCGTTACGTGCAATTTTGTGTATTTTTTATCTGTCTCGACGATCCTTATCTTGCTTTTGCCCGTCATTTTGCCGTCCAGTTCGACACCCGCGCGCAGTTTGTTCAGAAGCTGCTCGGACACCTCCCCTTCGATGCGCACGAGGTATGTTTTCGTTATCTCGTTTTTCGGATGCGTCAGCCGGAACGCGAGTTCGCCGTCGTCGGTAAACAGGAGCATCCCCTCGCTGTCGTAATCCAACCGTCCTACGGGATAGACCCTGCCCGCGTTTTGAGGCAGAAGATCCATGACCGTCTTTCTGCCTCGGTCGTCGCTGACCGTGCAGACGTAGCCTTTCGGTTTGTTCATCATGTAGTATTTATGTACGGCGGGAAGGGCGACTTTGCGCCCTTCGACCGTAACGACGTCGCTCTTCTCGTCCACGTCCTGCCCGAGCGAACAGGTTCTGCCGTTCACGCAAACCTTTCCCTCTTCGATCAGTTTATCGCAGGCACGCCTGCTCGCCACGCCGCATTCGGCGAGATATTTATTGATCCGCATAAATCCTCTTGGCGGGTAAAATTTCTCGAAAGTTCACCGAGAATATCCGCCCAACTCTTTCTTACGCTTTCTATACTATATATTTTCTGCGAAAAAAGCAACTGTTTTTTAAGATAAATGCGCAAAATTCCCAACTCATCGCCGCTTTCCACCGGCAAAACGAGAGGAGCCCGGCACTCGGCTTCGATGCGGACGTCTTTATCTTCTCCGTCGGCCAAAGGATAACTGAAATCTTCGGCGCATGCGCCCGCGCAAGTTTTTCCGCCGACTTCCGTATCGGCAGTAATCTTGTATGCGGAAGAATCGAATACCCTTTTATACGAATACGCGCCGAACGCCGCATCCAGCAGCGCGCCGCTCCTTTCGTACATGTCCGGGCAATTCAAAACGACCGAAACCAATTGCATCCCCTCCCGCTCGGCGGCGGCGACCAGGCATCTGCCCGCCGCTTTCGTGTAGCCGGTTTTTATCCCGTTCGCCCCTTCGTACCGATACAGCATCTTGTTTTTATTGACAAGCTCTCTCACATAGCCGCACCCGCCGTCCGGGACGACGGCGGAACGCGCGGAAACGATCTCTTTGAAAGTCTCGTTTTTCATGGCGGCGCAGGCGATCACGGCAAGATCGCGCGCCGTCGTATAATGTTCGGGATCGGGAAGCCCGTGCGGATTTTTGAAACGGCTCCCCGTCGCGCCCAATGCGGAAGCGCGCTCGTTCATGCATACGGCGAACCTGTCGACCGTACCGCTGTGATACACGGCAAGCGTTTCCGCACAATCGTTTCCGGAACGGAGCATCAGCCCGTAAAGGAGGTCTTTCACCTTGATTTTTTCGCCGGCCGTAAGGTATACGCTCGAACCTTCCACGCCGACGCACTCGGGAGGAACGGTGACGACGGCGTCCGGGTCGCAATCCTCTATGACGATGAGCGCCGTCAGAATTTTTGTCGTGCTCGCCATCGGCAGGCGGTCGTCCGCATTACATTCATACAGGACGCGCCCGGAATTCACCTCAGCCACAAGTTCCGCTCCGGAACCGCCGATGTTTTCCGAAACTTCCTGCGCGGCAACATCCTGCGGCATGAACAACGGCGCGCCGCAAAACGCGAGCGCCGACAGCAACGCGAGAACCGTCCGTTTAAGCATTTCCGTCCGCAAATTTCCCCATCAGTTCGGACGCCTTGTCGATCAGCTTATCCAAAGGATCGTCTCCCGCATGGATGAAGGTGCAAGTTTTTCCGTCGTCAAAAATAAATCCCGACGGCTTCAGAGACACGACCGCGCCGTTTCCGCCCGCAAAAGGCGCGGTTTCGTTTTCCTTAATGACCTTTGTTTCGCCGTATTCCCCGCCCCCGGTAAGATACCCGAACGTAACCTTCGTGACGGGAATCAGACGGCAGCCCGACGACGTGACGATCGGCTTCCCGATGACCGTATTCACGTCCACCAACGAAGCGAGATCTTTTATCGAACTCCGCACGAGCTCACTGACTCTTTTGCTTTTTTCTTCTACGCACATTTTCAAACAACCTCTCCAACAATAATTTTATCCCCGCGATCAGAACGATCAGCAAATTGAACAACACGACCGCGCCGACGGAAACGCGGGCCCCGCACCTCGTCATATCGACCAAAATATCCCCCTCCAGCCGAACGTCGAGTTTTCGCCGCAAAAAAAAGAATACGAGATCGGTAAGTTTGCGCAGCACCATGGCGGACGACATCGCGGCCGCTTCGCCCTTTCGCCCTCCGATTTCAACGACTTGCCTGTACGAACTGACGATAAACCCTTTCGTTATCTCAAATTTTTTACGGGCATTCAAAATTTCTTTATACGGCAATAACAGCGCCGTTCCCTTTGAAACGTGAAAAGCGATCCCTCCGGAATAAGGCGCAGCGTAACCGCCGAAAACTTTGGCGACGCCGAACAGATAGACGGCGAACCCGACTTTACCGCCGTCACTGTCCGCGTACAAATAAACGTTTACAAAAATCGGAAACAGCAAAACAAACAGGACGACCGACGTTACAACAAATAAAGACATTTTTCTTTTTTATATCACGCATAATACTGCGCAAAATCAGATCAACCAGCGGTCTGCTATCGATTTCAGTGAATCGAAATAGGATAATTTACCGACAGATTCGTTTGCGATCAGATTCAGCCTATCCGCTTCAACATTGTTTTTATACACGACGATCTGCCCCACGACCTGCCGTTCCGACACGGGCGCCTTTATGCTTTCAAAACGGATCTCGTAAAATATCTCGTCTTTGTCGCCTTTTGCGCAAAACACATACGACGAACGTTCCGGACGTACGCAAATCTCATCTTTTTTGCCGCCCGTCAACGGACACCTCTCGTCCAGCGGCGTATTTTCATCCAAAATGACTTTGTTCGAATAATTTGCAAAAGCATAATCGAAGGCCTCTTTCGTCTTTTCGAAGCGCGTCTTACTGCTGTCCGCGCCGATCACGACGGATACGACGCGCATATTGCCGCGCATCGCCGATGCGGCAAGGCAAAACCCCGCTTCGTCGGTAAAGCCCGTTTTACCTGCATCGCAGCCGCTGTAAGATCGAATCATTTTATTCGTATTCGCCATTTCGGTTTCTCTCCCCTTCGGGTGGCTGATCTTATCCGTCCAGATCTTGCTATAACCGAAATACGCTTCATGCTTCATCAATTCGCACAACATTTTCGCTACGTCCTTTGCGCATGAATACTGACCCGCGGCGGGCAGGCCCGTGCAGTTCACGAATACGGTGTCGTCCATCCCGAGCTTTTTTGCCCGTTCGTTCATTCTGCCGACGAACTCTTCCTCGCTCCCCGCAATGCGCTCCGCCATCGCAACGCACGAGTCGTTTGCCGACGCGATGCAGATGCTTTTGATGAGATCCCCCGCAGGATACTCCGCGCCCGCTTCCAAAAAGACCTGCGAACCGCCCATGCCGCTCGCATTTTCGCTGACGCTGATCTTTTCGTCCGCCGAAAGCTCTCCTCTGTCCTCTTCCTCAAAGCAAAGCAAAAGCGTCATGATCTTGCACATGCTCGCGATCGGATGATGTCGGGTCTCGTTTTCCGCCTTGATCACCGTTCCGCTGTAAAAATCCGCCGAGTACGCTGATTTATAACTGCCCGACACCTGCGCCGAAACGGAAACCGCGGACGGCGCAAACGCAGAAACTGCCGCGATCAGGCACAGCGCGACGGACAAGGTGAATTTTTTCATAATGAAAAACCTCCGCTTTTCCCTTATTGTCTGTAAATCAAAAAAAATTTATGCAACTACAAAAAAAGAACTCCGCACTTTTACAGAGTTCTTTTCAAGGTTTTTTATATTTGAATTTGGCTAGATGCGTTCGATAAAATCTCGGAGCAGAACGGAGAGTTTGTCTCTGTTCTCTTGAAGAACTTCCAACACTTCTTCATGCGCGAGCGAAGCGGAATGGATTCCCGCTGCCATATTGCTGATGCACGAGATCGCGGCGACGCGCATTTTTAAATAGCGTGCATAAATCGCCTCGACCGCCGTGCTCATACCTACGGCGTCCGCACCGATCCGACGAAGCATAACGATTTCCGCCGGCGTTTCGTAAGACGGCCCGAGCAGCTGCGCGTAAACGCCTTCATGCGCGCACAGTCCTGCTTTTTCCGAAAGCATTTTTAATCCCCTTCGAAAATCCTCATCGTAAGCGCCGCTCATGTCGATAAACACGGGAAAATCAGGTTCCGCCCCGACGCCCTCCAACGGATTTCTGCCCGTGAGATTGATATGGTCGCGCAAAAGCATGATATCGCCGGGGCGGTACTCCTCGTTGACCGCGCCCGCCGCATTGGTAAGGATCAGATTATCGACCCCGAGCGCATGAACGATCTCGATCGGCAGTACGGCCTCGCCGGCGCTCCGCCCTTCGTACATATGAAAACGCCCCTGTAAAGCAACGACGTTTTTATTGCCGATCCTTCCGAATACGAAATTTCCCGCGTGTCCTTTTACGCCGCACTTCGGCATGCCATCCAATTCCGCATACGGGATCACGGTTTTATCTTCCAAAAACGAAACGACGCCGTCCCAGCCGCTGCCCAATACGACCGCCGCGGCAAAAGCGGAAACGCCCCTTTCCTTAAGTTGTGCGGCGATATGCGCCGCAAGTTCCTTCCTGTTCATCAAACATTTCCCTCCGTGATCTTATCGTATATCGCCTCGTCTTTACCCCCGAGGAAAGCGGCCGATACAAAGTTTGCGATGCAACCGAACCCGCAGATCGTACCCAGATCGATCGGACGGACTTTTTCGCCGTATATCAAAAGCGGCACATATTCCCGGGAATGGTCCGTCGACGGCGTGGACGGGTCGCACCCGTGATCCGCCGTAACGATCAGCAAGTCATCGTCATGCAGACCGCGCATAATCTCCGGGAGTGCATCGTCGAAATATTTCAGCGCCGCGGCATACCCTTGCACATCGTTCCTGTGGCCGTACAGCATATCCGTGTCCACGAGATTGACGAAAATAAAACCTTCTCCCGCTTCCGCGACCAATTTTTTTACGGCCGAGATCCCTTCGGCGTTGTTGCCCGTGTGTATGCTTTCCGCAATCCCTCTGCCGCAGAAAATATCTTTGATCTTGCCTACGGAAGTCACCTTCACGCCCTTCTCAAACAATCGATCGAGCAAAGTTTTTCCGGGAGGTTCGAGCGCGTAATCCTTTCTGTCCTCGGTACGCGTAAATTTTCCGTCACGGTGTATGAAAGGCCGCGCGATGATGCGCCCGACGGCACGTTCGCCGACCATGAGAGCGCGCGCTTTTTCACAGATCTCATAGAGTTTTTCAAGCGGAACGACGGACGTGTCCGCCGCTATCTGCATGACCGAATCCTGCGAAGTATACAAAATCGGTTTGCCCGTGCGCAAATGTTCTTCCCCGAGCCGCTGAATGATCTCCGTGCCGGAAGCCGCTTCATTGCCTAAAAAGCGGAATCCCGTTTCCTTTTCCAGATCGGCGACGACGTCGGCAGGAAATTTCTTGTAGATCCTGTACGGCTTGTCCATGATAAGCCCTGCGATCTCGTAATGCCCCGCCGTCGTATCTTTCGCCGCGGTTTTTTCGGAAAGGCGGGCAAAAGCGCCCTTCGGCTTCTCAACGCCGCACAAAACGCTGCCGTTTGCAAGGCGCCTTCCGTTTACGCCTTGGATATTATTTAATCCCAGCGCAACGAGATTGGTGAGCCGAACCCCCGTCCGCTCGTAAACGTGCCCGTAAGTATCCGATCCCGCATCCCCGTATTGTTCCGCATCGGGCATCTCCCCGATCCCGAAACTGTCGATCACGATCAAAAAAACCCTCATAATCCTGCCTGCGCGGAAAAAAACGCCGCGCCTCCTCTTTATTATTATACCACACCAAAGATATAAATGAAAGCCGAATATGAATTTTTCCACAAAATTAAAAATTCCCCGTATATCTCCGCCGCGACTTACGCAAAGTAAAAACAGGTTGATTTTTTTGCTGTGCAAAATCGGGGGTGGCAAATGCAAAAGCTGAAAAACAAAATAACGACAATTCTCGCCGTACTGGCGGCGGTATGCGCCTTTCTTCTTCTCCCGCTGAACGCGGCCGCCGAAACCGACGAGGTTTATCTCGGCGGGATGCCCGCCGGCTTTACGCTCGGCATCGGAGGCGCGCAGATCGTCGGGATTTGCGAAGTGCTGACGGAAAACGGCGTCCAAAACCCCGCCAAAGATGCGGGGCTGGAAGTCGGAGACGTAATCGTGAGCCTCGGCGGAATCAGAATAGAAACCGCGGCAGACATCGACGCCGCGCTTTCTTCATGCGGCGGAAAAAGTTCCTCTTTGACTATTGAACGCGGTTCGGAAAATCTGAAAAAAGAAATCGCGCCTGTAAAAGACATGGCAAGCGGAAGGTATAAACTGGGCGTGCTGATACGAGACAGCGTCTCCGGCATCGGAACCGTGACCTTTATCAGAAAAGACCTGCGGTTCGGTTCGCTCGGGCATGCGGTCATGTCAGCCGACGGCGGATGCATGGAAGTTTGCGGCGGAAACATTTACGCATGCAGCATCGTTAACGTCGTGAAAGGCGAGCGCGGCCGCGCGGGCGAATTGAAAGGCCTGTTCATCAACGATAAAAAGATCGCTACCGCGGACAAAAACTGCGCAACGGGAATTTTCGGCGCGATGGAAAAAGATTACGATCTCTCCGCACTAAAGCCGATCGCCTTGGGCAGCGACGCGACGCCCGGACGCGCGACGGTCTATTCGACGGTAGACGGGGCTTCTCCCAAGGAGTATACCATCAGCATCATCAAAGTGGACAAAACAAACAAGCAAAACAAAAATTTCGTCATCAAAGTGACCGACAAAGAGCTGCTGAACGAAACGGGAGGCATCGTGCAGGGAATGAGCGGCAGCCCGATCGTGCAGAACGGTAAACTGATCGGAGCCGTGACGCACGTCTTCATCAACGACCCGACGCGCGGTTACGGCACGGCGATCGGCAATATGATCGGCGAATGACCGCATTCATTTGTTCGCAAACATCCGTCGAATAGCGGAATGCCGTCTCCGCCGCACAACGCCTAAATACGGAAAAAAAGCGCCGCTTAACAGCGGCGCTTTCAGTTTAATGCGACGATTTACGCTTCTGTTTATAATTTTGAGCCGCGGCGAACAGTTCTTCCGCAAGTTTGGCGGCCGCTTCGCTCCCCGCCGTACCTCCCAGAAGCCTGATCAGTTCGTCCCTGCGTCTGTCGGAGGTGAGCCGCACGATATCGGTGAGCGTCTTCCCCTCGGGCGTTTCGCGTTTGGAAATCAGGAAATCCGCATCCGCCATCGCAACGATCTGCGCCAGGTGCGATACGGCAATGATCTGCTTTTCTTTTGCAATGTCGGCAAATTTTTCGGCGACGACCTTGGCCGTGTTGCCGCTGATGCCCGCGTCGATCTCATCGAATATATAGGTCGAAATTTCGTTCAGCCCCGACATCTGCGTTTTGATCGCCAGCATGAGCCTGCTCATTTCGCCGCCGCTAATGACCTTATCCAGCGGTTTGAGCGGTTCTCCCGCATTGGCCGAAAACATGAGCGTAACGCTGTCCGCGCCGTTTTCACCCGCTTTTTCCGCCGCTTCGCGCGAATATTCGGTAAACTCCGCGCAAAAGCGCGCGTTTTTGATGTTGAGCGTTTTGAGTTCGTTTTCGACTTTGCCGCAGAATGCTTCCGCCGCGGTTTTACGAAGCGCAGTCAGCCTTTGACACGATTCAAAGATCTCTTTCGCATTCTTATCGAGTGCGGACGAAAGTTTTGCGAACTCTTCGTCGCAATGCGCGAGGAGTTCCGCCTCTTCCGCGATCTTGTCGCGGTACGCAAAAATTTCCTCTACGGTGTTCCCGTATTTCTTTTTCAGGGATCGGATATGATCGAGACGGTTTTCCACTTCCTCCGCTTCCCTCTCGTCGTAGGAAAAGTCCTCCGCCATGGAACGGACGGTTTCTGAAATGTCTTCCGCTTCCAGAAGCACGCTTTCCAGCCTTTCGGCAAGCGCCGCGTATTCGTCTCCGTAACGTGAAAGCTCGTTCAGCACCCTGCGGCCTCCGCCGAGCGCGTCCACGGCCGCACCGTCGCCGCCTAAAAACTCGGCCGCCTCGGAAAGCCCCTGTATGATCTTTTCGGCATTGGACAAAATCAACCGTTTAGCCAGGAGTTCTTCCTCTTCGCCTTCTTTAAGGTCGGCCTTTTCGATCTCGTTCAGCTGATAGCTGAGAATATCCAACCGCCTGCCGCGCTCCGCTTCGTCCCCGCCGAGCGCTTTTATCCTGCCCGTCAGATCTCTTCTCCGCTCGGCCATGATCTTCAGCCCCGCTTTCTCTTTTTCGGCGGGCTCTCCCGCAAAGCGGTCTATCGTCTCCAACTGATGCGCGGCGCTCAACAGATAAAAATGCTCGCTCTGCCCGTGTACATCCACCAGCCTTGACGTGATTTTTCTGAGCATGGTCGCATTGACGGGACAGCCGTTGACCTTGATGCCGCCCTTCCCGTCAAGGCAGTATCTGCGCGAAACGACGAGTTCATCGTCCGCCTCTATATCCAACTCTTCCAGAACCCGCAATACGGCACTCCCTTCCTGCGGGCGGAATACAGCGGTGACGGAGCACTCCGTCTCTCCGTAACGGATCATGCTTTTATCCGCCTTGGCGCCCAAAACAAAATTGATGCTGTCCAATATAACGGATTTACCCGAGCCCGTTTCCCCCGAAAGGACGTTGAGCCCCTCGCCGAACTCGAGTTCGGCGCGCCCGATAAGCGCGACATTTTTTATCGTTAGTCTTTCAAGCATGGCATTATTTCAAAAATTCGTTGAGTTTCTCCACGACGATCTTTGCCTTATCCTCGCTTTCGGCGACGATGAGAAGGGTATCGTCCCCCGCGATCGAGCCGACGATCTCGGGGAAATTCAGCTTGTCCACGATCATGCCCGCATTGCTGCCGTTCCCGCGCAAAGTTTTGACAACGACCTGATTGAGCGCGCTCCTGATCGAGAGTACGCATTCGCGGAAAAGATTGTGCATCTTGGGCGATATGCGGTTATTGCCCTCGTCAATATAGGCGTATTTATACTTTTTTTCCACGCCCGCGACTTTAAAAAGCCGAAGTTCTTTGATATCCCTCGATACGGTCGCCTGCGTCACGCTGTAATTGAGTTTGTTGAGTTCGTCGCAGAGTTCTTCCTGCGTTTCGATTTCTTTTTTTGAAATGATCTCCAAAATCGCCGCATGCCTGCCGCTTCGCATCATAACGCGTCCCCCCTTTCTCCGCTCCATTTGTTGAGCTTGAACAGAAGTTTGTCAAAAAAGTTATTGTCTTTACTCTTGATGAAGCGCACCGAAAAATCCGCACGCTTTACGCTGACAAGATCCTCCTCGCCGAACGCGCCGCAGAATCTCCCGTCACAAAAAAGAGAAACTTCGTTTTTCGCTTCGGAAAGATCGACCCTCATCACACTCTCGTCCGAATAGACGATCGGCCTGTTGTGCAGGGAATGCGCGCAGATCGGCGTCAGGATAAAGGCGCGGATATCGGGCGTCAAAATCGGCCCGCCCGCCGAAAGCGAATACGCGGTGGAACCCGTCGGCGTGCTCACGATAATGCCGTCGCCGACAAACGCGTCCACTTTTTTGCCGTCGATAAACGCGGATATCTCCACGACGTTATCGTCCGCGCCTTCACGGTAACGGCGCTGAAAGACCGCTTCGTTGAGCGCGAAAAACTCTTTGCCCCCCGCACGCACGCAGAGCACGCTCCGCTCTTCCGCCTCGTATTTGCCGACGATCAGATCGACCGCCTTTTCGATCTGCTCACCCTCGAATTCGGTCAAAAAGCCCAAATTTCCGGAATTGATGCCCAAAAGGTCGATACCCCGCTTTCCCGCTTCGATCGCGGCTTTCAAAATCGTGCCGTCGCCGCCGAGAACGATCAGAACGTCAGGCGAGGCGATCTCCTCGGGCGCAAAATACGTTTCGAAAGCAATGCCGCGGGCTTTGAAAGTTTTCAGCAATCCGTCCCGGATAGGCTGATATTTTTTTGTCTGGCTGTTACAGAATACTCCGACTTTCATACGTCCATTATACACTATTTTATACATTTATGCAATCGAATCGCGAAAATATGCACGCCCAATTTCGAAAAAAGCCGTCACGAACCGATTGACATAAATTTTTTATTCTGTTACGCTTTACAAAAAGGAGAAAAAATGTACCACGCCACATTGACAGGAACGCCCGGGCAGATCGGGGCGAAACTCGGGCGCGCTCTCAAAAAAAGCGGACGAAATGAAAGACTTCACCCCGCTTGCCGAAGGGCCGCACCGCTCCCGAAACAGGCTGCAAACATGCAAAAACATACTGCCGCAAAGGAGCGGCGATCCTGTCGCCTTCTCGCAGGCTATGCTCGCGGGAAAATTCGGTTTCATGTGCGATTATGCGAGGGATGAAAATTTCGACACCGTTTGGTCGAGCGTATACGCTCTGAACGATTTGTCCGTATACCGTGCCGAGGGCAACCCCGCGCGCGCGCATTTTTACGAGGATACCCGCCTGCGCCGCGTTCTTAAATAAAGAATGCGGCGGCGCGTCGCCGCGCCGCCGCATCAAAAATTTATTTGCCGATATAATTTTTAAGCAATTCGCCGTTGTTTGCGGAGAACTCTTTCATCTCTTCGGGAGACAGTTTTTTATACGAAAGGCGCGCCATATAATAGACCTGGTTCGCGACAAATTTCTTCTTATCCTCGTCAAGCCCCGTAAACGCGCTTATAACGGGATTTGCGGTGTTGACGATCAAAGTCATGTCCCTGTCCTCGTCCGCGCCCGCAATGCCGTAAAACGCGTTCATTTCGCCGAATCTCCTCGAAAATTCCGAAACATTGATGATCGCGGGCACGCTCTCGTCTTTCAATTTTTCCGCTTTGACGGCGATCTGCGTGTTTTTCAGCGCGGCCTTGAACGCATCGGCAAGCGCTTTGTTTTCTTCGTCGCTGCCCCCTTCTGCGTTCTTGAGCGCCGCGTCCACATCGGCGTCGATACGCATGAAGCGGAATTTCGTCGGTTCTTTGTATTCGAGATAGCTCACGAAATGCGTATCGATGAACGTGTCGCACACAATTGCGTTGAGCCCCGCGTTTTTGAACATGTCGATATACTGCGCCTGGCTTACTTCGTCGGAAACGTAATAAATCGTTGTCGGCTGTTTTTCCCCGTCTTTCTTTTCCTCCGGCTTCGCCTCCGCATCTTCGGGCTTTTTCTCTTCTTCCTTAACGCCCGAAAATTCGTCGAGATTCTTGTATTCGCCATTCAGATCTTTATAGATGATGATATCTTTGACTTTGGAATAGAAATCCTCGTCCTTGATGCAGCCGAGTTTGACGAACACGGAAATGTCGTTCCAGCACTGCCGATATTTTTCGCGGTCGGTCTTGAAGAGCCCCGTCAGTTTGTCCGCCACCTTTTTGGTGATGTGTTTGGAAATTTTCTGCACCTGCCTGTCGTTCTGCAAAAAACTGCGCGATACGTTCAGCGGGATGTCCGGGCAGTCGATAACTCCCGTTCAGAAGGGTTCAGGAAATTCGGGAATGACTTCCTTGATGTTGTCGGCAATGTAAACCTGATTGCAGTAGAGTTTGACTTTGCCGCGTTCAAGTTCGACTTTGCTCTTTACCTTCGGGAAATACAGGATGCCTTTCAGACGGAAAGGATATTCCATGTTCAGGTGGATCCAGAAGAGAGGATCGTGATAGTCATGGAATGTTTTGCGGTAAAATTCCTTGTATTCCTCTTCGGTGCAGTCTTTGGGGTTTTTCAGATACAGCGGATGCGTGTCGTTGAGCGGCTTGTCGTCCTTTCCCGTGAAATTATAGTAAATATCGTAAGGCATGAACGAGCAGTATTTTTCGATAAGGCCGCGGATGCGCCCTTCGTCGAGGAATTCTTTTTCCTCCTTGGCGATGTGCATCACGATCTTTGTGCCGCGGTTCGCTTTGTCGCACTCTTCGATCGTATACGTGCTTTCCCCGTCGGATTCCCAATGCACGCCCTTCGCGTCCGCACGGTACGATTTTGTGAAAATTTCGATGTTTTCCGAAACCATGTACGCGGAATAAAAACCCAGCCCGAAATGCCCGATGATCCCGTCTCCGCCCGCTTTTTCATACTTGGCGAGAAAGTCCGCCGCGCCCGAAAAAGCGATCTGCGTGATGTACTTTTCCACCTCGTCTTCGGTCATGCCGATGCCGTTGTCCTCAACGGTCAGCGTCTTTGCGTCTTTGTCGACGGAGATTTTCAGGCAATAGTCTTTGCCGCCCTCATCTTCCGACGCTTCGCCCATCCCGACGAGTTTTTTAAATTTGGTAATGGCGTCTACGCCGTTCGCCACGATCTCCCTCAAAAAGATGTCTTTGTCCGAATAAAGCCACTTTTTTATGATCGGCATCATGTTTTCGCTGGAGATCTGAATATTTCCTTGTTTAGCCATATTAACACCTCTCTTTATAAAAAGCCCCACCTTACGGCGGGGCTTTGATTTTTAGTTATCGTTTTTGTTCTGCAACATTTCAGCAATGGACGCTCCGCCGATACCGCCTTCCGACCATTCTCTGAATTCACCCTCTTCCCTGTTCTCTCTGGGCTGACGGGATTTTTTGTTCCTCGGCTTGTCTCCCTTTTCTTCATCCCTCCTCGGGCGAACCTTCGTGACTTCGGGTTCGGGCAGAAGCGCCTTGATCGAAAGGGTCATCTTCTTGTTCGCGGGATCGAGCACGAGGATCTTCGCGTCGATCTCCTCACCGATGTTGAGAACGGAAGTCGGATTTTCAAGCCATTCGTGAGAGATCTGCGAAACATGGACGAGCCCGTCCACGCCGTTCTCCACTTCGACGAACGCCCCGAAAGGAACGATGCGCACGACTTTGCCGTGTACCACGTCACCCTCGGCATACTTTTCCGCAACCAGATCCCAAGGCTGGGGCTGGAGCTGCTTATAGCCGATCGAAACTTTTTTATTCTCCTCGTCGATCTTGAGGACTTTGAACTCGTATTTTTTGCCGATCTCCAAAACGTCGGTCACGTTTTTGACGCCCGACCAGGACAGATCGGAAATGTGCGCGAGGCAGTCAAACCCGTTGACGGAGACGAAAGCGCCGAAATTGGTCACGCGCTCGACTTTGCCTTCCACGACGTCGCCGACATGGATGTTCGCAAAGAATTCGGCTTCGCGCTCCGCTTTCGCGGCTTCGCGGGCAGCCCTCTCTTCTTCCAGGATCACGCGCTGGGACGCGATGATTTCTTTTTTGCGGTCGGATTTTTTGATCTCGAGCGCTTTCAGGCGGAGTTTTTTGCCGACGTATTTGTCCAGCTCTTTAACGTAGCCCATCCTGATCTCTTTTGCGGGGACAAACACGGAATAGGTGCCCATAGACGCCGTAAGTCCGCCTTTGTTGAAGCCCGTGCAGGTAACGTCGAATTCTTCGCCCGCTTCGATCGCCGCGATCTTGCCTTCTTCTTCTTTGAGCTGCTTGATGACTTTCTGAGAAAGTTTGACGGGATTTGCCGCGCTGACGACCATCACTTCGATCTCGTCGCCGACTTTCGCGGCATAATCTTCCTGTTTGTATTCTTCGCAGTCGATCTCATCTTTTTCGAGCAGGATCTCCTTTTTGAAGAACGGTAACAACACAGCCACGCCTTCGTCCGTTGCCGAAGATATGATCGCAGTAACAAGCTGCCCCCTCTTTAATTTTGACTGTCCGTTATCCATCTGGGCAACGACTTCTTCCATTTCGTTCGTTACCTTTTCTTCCATGCTGTTATCCATCTTAAAAAGAACCTCCTGAGTTTGCGTAAGCGGTGTGGATGCGCCGCTCACAATACCTACATTTTTAAAATTTTTTATTTTGCCCGGCTGAAATTCTTCAGCGCTGGTCAAGCGAAAAACATTCTCGCACCCGGCCTTGCAGATTTCGTACAGCTTCTGCGTGTTACTGCTGTTCGCACCGCCGAGCACGATGACCGCGTCGCATTCCGCGGCGAGCTTTGCCGCTTCTCTCTGACGCTCTTTAGTAGTATAACAAATTGTTTTGAAAATCTCAACTGTTTTTTTGCATACTTTTTCAATATTTTTAATAATTTTATCAAATTTTTCTTCGGAAAAGGTGGTTTGGCTGACAACGGCGACGTTTTTATCCGAAAGCGCGGCGATTTCCGGCGAATCGGGACTGTCGATCACGACGGCCCGCCCCCCGCACCAGCCGTTCAGCCCGATGACCTCGGGGTGCCTCGCGCTGCCCGTTATGACGATCTCCCTGTCCGTCCCCGACAGCTCTTCCACGATTTTCTGAATGCGTTTCACGAACGCGCAGGTACAGTCCACGACCCTGATCCCGCGCCGCCCGCATTCTTCGTAAATCGCCTTCCCGACCCCGTGCGAACGGAGAAGCAGCGTCGCCCCCGAAGGGACTTCGACGACGGTTTCGACCGTCCTGATCCCGCGCGCGGCGACCTGTTCCGTCACGATCGGATTGTGGATAAGCTCCCCGAGTATATAGGTATTTTCCGCAGGGATGGACATCGCGGTATCCACCGCATGTTTCACCCCGCGGCAAAACCCGCTGCTCTTTGCGATCTTTACCTGCATCAGCCCCGCTTGCCTCCGCGTTTTTTCGCCGCCCGCTTTTCCTCTTTCGCGCGCTTTTTCGCGGCTTTCTTCTCCTCTTTCTCCTTGATATATCCGTGCATCACGCCGAGCATGTTCTCGCGCACGATCTCCTCCGCCCTTGCATAATCTTCCGCGGTCATTTTTTTATCGTAAAATTCGGAAAGGTCGATCGGATCGCCGACGATGATCGGCGTCCTTCGGAAATATTTTGTCTTGCCGATCGACATAACGGGGTACACGGGCACTTTCGCCTTTATGGCAAAGAGCGCCGCGCCGCCCTTCAGCGGCAGAAGTTCCGCGTCCGTCCGGTTCCGCGTCCCCTCGGGGAACATGGAGATCTTTTCCCCTTTTTTCAGATACCGCAAAGCCGTCATGATCGCTTTTGCGTCCTGGCCGTCGCGCGAAACGGGTATCGCTTCCACCTTCCTGCAAAGATACGCCAGGAATTTGTTTTTGTACAGCTCCTGTTTGGTTATAAAATGCACTCTTTCCTTTGTGGTACACGCCATGTGCACGATGTCCCAAATGCGGTAATGGTTGCCGACGAGCACGGCCGCGCCGTCCTTGACTTTTTCTTTTCCGATGAGTTTATAGGGATGGATGATCTGATTGAAAAAATTGACCAAACCTTTCAGAAACTTATACATCGCGTTCTTATACCTTTTCCTGTATCTTCTTTTTAATATAAGCGACGACCTCGTCGATCGTCATGGCAGAGGTGTCCACAAGTTCCGCATCGTCCGCACGCCTCAGCGGAGAAATTTTACGGGTCGAATCGTTGCGGTCGCGCTCTTCGATCTCCTCGCGAAGCCGTTCGTAGTCGACCGCGTAACCCTTTTCTTCCAGTTCCCTGCCGCGCCTTTTTGCACGCGTCGCAGAATCGGCGGTGATAAAAAACTTGAATTCGGCGTCGGGCAAAACCGCCGTTCCGATGTCCCTGCCGTCCAGAACGCACGATTGTTCGGCGGCGATCTTTCTCTGCATTTCCACCATCTTCTTCCTCACGCACGCGAAAGCGGAAATTTTGGACGCCGCCATGGACACTTCGGGCCGGCGGATCTCTTCCGAAACGTCCTTTCCGTCCAATACGGTGTGCTGCCGCCCGTCCCTATACAAAATCCGCAGATCGAGCGCGCCGATCAAAGGTTCGAGCGCTTTTTCTTCGAAAGCGCAACCCGTCGACAGGGCTTTGAGCGCGCACGCACGGTACATGGCACCCGTATCCAGGTACAGAATGTCGAACTCCTCCGCAAGGCGTTTCGCGACCGTGGATTTACCGCTCCCCGAAGGCCCGTCGAGCGCGATCGCAAATTTTTTCAGGTCTTTGCGCAGATTCGCCGCGCCGCGAAGATACACGTGTTTTGCAGCGCCTTCGCCCTCGGCAAGCACCATGACGCGGATGCACAGGGGAAGCGCGCCCGCAATTTCAGGCTCTGCGGAGGAATAGAGCGCGCACGAAGAAAACCCCGCCTCTCTCGCGGCTTTTGCCGGATAAAATGATACTATGTCTGACGTATTTGACAATAAAATGCAAACAATATCAGAATACGATAACGAATTTTCTTCTTTGATTTTGCACAGCAGTTCCCCGACCGCACTTCTGATCTCTTCCGCGCAGTCGCAGGAAACCGTTGTCGCACCTCTGATCGCTCTCATAAAATTCTCCGTAAAACAAATAAAAATCCGTAATGAAAAATAAAAAACCGTAACGCTGTTTTTCAGCGGCGCCTTTTCGCGGCTGCATGCTTTCACCTTACGCACAAACCCGCTTAACGGATGCTTTCGCCCGCGGCAAAACCGGTGGAAAAGGCGATCTGCAAATTGAAACCGCCCGTATACGCATCCACGTCGAGCGCCTCGCCGCAAAAATACAGGCCGCCTATTTTTCTGCAACGCATCGTCCTGGGATCGATCTCGGAAACGTCTATCCCGCCCGAAGTGACGATACCCTCTTCGATGGGACGAAGAGAAACCGCTTGCAAGGAAAAACATTTAAGCGTTTTAACCAATTTTTCCCTCTGCGCTCTCGTCACGGAATGCACCGGCATGTCCGCATTGCAACCGCTTTCCGCAATTACGGGCAGTATCAGTTTTTTCGGCAGCAATTCGACAAGCGCGTTGCGCAGTTGCTTATTGGAATATTTTTCAAAATCGCGCAAAACCCTTTTATCTAATGTCTGTTCGTCCAAAGCAGGCTTCAGGTCGATCGATACGAGCAGTTCCGCAACGTCGCACCGGTTGATCTCGCTGGACATAGACAAAACGGTCGGGCCGGAAATTCCGAAATGCGTAAACAGCATCTCACCGAAAAATGAAGACACGCACCGCCCGCCTTTACACGCGCTGACCCGCACGTTTTTCAGAGAAAGCCCCTGCAGTTCTTTCAGCCACGGCGCACGGCAGACAATGCCGCAAAGCGCGGGCTTGAGCGCCGTCGTGTTCAATCCGAGTTCCTTGGCGAAACGTATGCCGTCCCCCGTGCTTCCCGTCGCGGGATAGGAAACGCCTCCCGTGCATACGATCGCCGCATCGGGCATATATCGCGATTTATTGGTGATTATGCCTGACAGAGTACTGTCCGAAACATCAATTCTTTCAACTATTTCGTTAAAATGAAAGACAACGCCGACACTTTCGCAATAACGGAGCAAGCAAGCAGTCACATCGCTCGCCTTATCGGAAAGAGGAAAAGCCCTTCCCCCTCGTTCCGTTTTCAGTTTCAAACCTCCGTCCTCGAAAAAACGCATCAGTCTCTGCGGCGGAAAACGATAAATACATCCGGTCAAAAATTTGCGGTTCGTAACGACGTTCGGCAAAAAGTCTTCGGGAGCGATGTCGTTCGTGATGTTACACCGCCCCTTCCCCGTTATGTAAATTTTTTTCCCGGCTTTTTCGTTTTTCTCAATGACGGTGACTTTATTCCCGTTTTTCGCGGCGGCATACGCCGCCATCAAACCGGAAGCCCCCGCTCCGATCACAATCACATCTTTCATGATCCGCACCGCGTCGGCGGCACAATTTATGCCGCTGTATGAAAGACGAAAGCGCCTTAAAAAGACGCTTTCGTCTGCTTGCAAATTTTATACAGGATAAACCTTGTTCGGGTTGTTCGCCATGTCGGCATCGACGCCGCTCTTCCGGGCTTTGCGCCATTTGAAGAAATTGAGCGCGACCTGTCCGAACACCGCATAGGAAAGCACGTCCTCTTCCTGTTCCATATAGTCGGCAATTTCGCTCTTGAACCGGTCGTATTCAGGTTTCAGATCGTCAGCCGGCCTGTACGTGATGCGCTTTTCGTCGCCGATACATTTTTTGACGACGGCGGCATCCGGTTCGGCAGGCAACTTGCCGTACTCACCGCGAAGAAGTCCTTTGAATTCCTTCGTGACCATTTTATAACGCTCTCCGCTGATCACGTTGAGAACGGCCTGCGTACCCACGATCTGGCTGGAAGGCGTAACAAGCGGCGGATAACCGCAGTCCTTTCTGACGTTCGGAACTTCCGCAAGCACCTCGCCCAATTTATCCGATTTATTCTGCTGTTTCAGCTGTGAGATCAGGTTGGAAAGCATTCCGCCCGGCACCTGGTAAATGAGTGCGTTGATGTCGATGGAAAGCACTTTCGGAGAAAGGAACCCGTCCGCTTTGAGCCGTTCGGCAACCGTTTTGAAATGATTGACGATCGGAAGAAGTTTTTGTATGTCGATACCCGTATCGTACGGCGTGCCTTTGAGCGTCGCCACGAGCGGCTCGGTCGCGGGCTGGCTCGTGCCGTTGCCCAGCGGCGAAAGCGCCGTATCGACGATGTCGCACCCCGCTTCGATCGCTTTCAGATTGACCATGTCGCCCGTACCCGCCGTGTTGTGCGTGTGCAAATGCACTTTCGTTTCGGGCTTCAAAGATTTTTTCAGTTTTGAAACGAGATCATAAGCCGTATACGGGAGCAAAAGGTTTGCCATATCTTTGATACAGATATTGTCCGCCCCCATGCTTTCCAATTCTTTCGCAAGTTTTACGAAATAATCGGTCGTATGCACGGGGCTGGTCGTATAACTGATCGCGGCTTCACAAATACCGCCGTATTTTTTGATCGCCTTCATCGATGTCTCGAGATTGCGGGGATCGTTAAGGGCATCGAACACCCTTACGACCCTGACGCCGTTTTCGATGGATTTTGCGACGAATTTTTCGACCACATCGTCGGAATAGTGGCGGTATCCCAAGAGATTTTGCCCGCGAAGGAGCATCTGAATCGGCGTCTTTTTCAAATATTTTTTGAGAGTGCGAAGCCTTTCCCACGGATCTTCGTTGAGGAAACGCAGGCAGGTGTCGAACGTCGCGCCGCCCCACGCTTCCAACGAATAGTAACCGATTTCGTCGAGCTGTTCGAGAACGGGTATCATTTCCGCGGTCGTCATGCGCGTTGCAGCCTGCGACTGGTGCGCATCGCGCAATATCGTATCCGTAATAAGCACTTTTTTAACGGTTTTATCTGCCATTTTTTATTCTCCTGATATATCCTGAAATCGAGGAATCATGCACCGAACGGCGCATTTTTCCGCCGCGTCAGCCGCCGAAACAAGCGAGCAGGAAGCCCGCCGCAACTGCCGAGCCGATAACGCCCGCAACATTCGGGCCCATCGCATGCATCAGCAAGTGATTGCTCGGGTCTGTCTCCCGCCCGACGTCTTCCGATATTCGTGCGGCCATCGGCACGGCCGAAACGCCCGCAGAACCGATGAGCGGATTGATCTTCCCGCCCGACAGCTTATTCATGAGTTTCGCCATCAAAAGGCCACCGCAAGTTCCGCCGATAAACGCGAACAAGCCGAGCGCTATGATGAACAGCGTCTGCACTTGCAGGAAAGTCGTTCCGATCGCCTTGCACCCCACGGAGACTCCGAGGAAAATCGTGATCGTGTTCATCAATCCGTTCTGAGCCTGCGACGACAACCTTCCCACTACGCCGCTCTCTTTCATCAGGTTGCCGAGCATGAGCATACCGAGAAGAGGTATCGCATCGGGGAGCAGCAGCCCCACGACCAAAGTGACGAGCAGCGGGAACAAGATCTTTTCGATCTTCGTAACTTCACGGAGCTGCTTCATTTTGATCGCACGCTCCTTTTTTGTGGTCAGCAGCCGCATAAACGGCTTTTGGATGATCGGAATGAGCGCCATATATGAATATGCCGCGATCGCGATCGTCGAAAGCAGATCTTCGTTCGTAAAACGGGAAAGCGCCTGCGTGAGATAGATCGCCGTCGGGCCGTCCGCCCCGCCGATGATGCCTATGGAAGCCGCGGCGGCCGCGTCAAAGCCGAGCAGGATCGCGCCGATAAAGGTGAGGAACACGCCGAGCTGCGCGGCTGCGCCGATAAGCATGCTCTTGGGGTTCGCGATCAGCGGGCCGAAGTCGGTCATCGCGCCGATGCCCATAAAGATGAGCGGAGGATAAATGACCTTGTCGACGCCGATATACAGATACCGCAAGAGCCCCCATTGCTCGTCTTCCGCCCCCTCGTTTTTGATCCACAAGACCTCCTGCGCGCCGGGGATGTTGATGAGAAACATGCCGAACGCGATCGGAAGAAGCAGGAGAGGTTCAAACTTCCTGACGATTGCGAGATACATCAAAATGAACGATACGAGGATCATCACGTAATTCTGCCAATCGCCGTTGGCAAGACCGGATGCTTCCCATAGGTTCACGAACATATCCCCTATATTGATGAGTAAATTCGACTGCATGTGCGCCACCTATCAGCCGATCACGGCGAGCACTGTATTCGTTTCCACATTGTTGCCGACAACCGTCTTGAACGAAATTTTACCGTCGCAGGGAGACGTGATGTCGTTGTCCATTTTCATCGCTTCGAGGATGAGCACCGGCTGATCCTTTTTTACCGAAGCGCCCTCTTCCACGAGGAATTTTTTAATGAGCCCGGGGAAAGGAGAAAGCAATTTTTCGCCGTTTTCGGACTGCGGCGCGGAAGCCGCTTTCGCGGCAGGCTGAACGGCGGGCACAGGCGCTGCAACTTTGGAAACGGATTCCGTTGCACCGACCTCTTCTACGCCGACTTCGTAACTTTTACCTTCGATCGTAACAATGAATTTGCGCATATTGATTTCTCCTTATAATCTCCTGATTCTTCTGACTTTAAATTCGCAATCGGTTTTTTCGTTTTCGTAATACGCGGCGACGGCCGCAACGATCGCCAACCGTATCTCGACAGGGATGCCATCCTCCGCTTCTTCGGCGGCGGGCTGCCGGACGATACCGGCTTTGGCCGCCTTTTTTGCCGCTCGCTTGGCTTCGCGCGCGGCTGCACGCTCGGCTTTTTTTGCCTGATACTTTTTGTTCCATGCGGTCACCCCGGGCGTAACGCCTTTGATGATCCTGCCGTAAGCCCAAACAAAGAAGATCAGCAGCGCGACGCCGAGAAAAGTCACGATAAAACCGATCAAAGCATAGACAAGCCCTTCGCCGATACCGAGCCAGGTGATCGGCTGACCGTCGTCGGAAATCTCCGGCCTTTCAGCCAATAAATTCATCAACATCGGAAACATATTCGGCATCCTCACTTGAGCAGCATTTGCAAAGACGCTATCAGATAACGGCGCACGAACTGCGGTTCAATGATATTGTCCACATAGCCGTTTTTCGCCGCATGGATCGGATCGGAATTTTCATCCGCATACCGGGCCGCAAGCTTTGCCTTGTCGGCTTTTTCGCCCGAGAATTCGATCTCCGCCCCCTGTACGTCGTCAAACAGCGCGATCTTTGCGTCCGCAAACGCATAAACGTAATCAAACCCCTGCGACTTGGCGGCAAAGAGCGTATAGCCGAGCCCCACCGCCTTTTTATATACGACGGAAATTTTCGCGTTTTCGAGGAGTTCAAACTTTTCCATATATTTGAACGCCGCTTTCAGCGCAAGGCTGTTGCTTGTCTGCAGATCCGCTTTCAGCCCGAGCGTGTTGACGAACGTAACGAAAGGCAGATCGTAATATCCCGCGAATTCGACGAACGAAGCAATTTTTACGAGACTGACCTCATCGAGTTCCGCGCCGTTTTCCCCGTCGAACACGACCGCGGCGACGGAGATCCCGCCGATCCTTCCCAAAACGCATCCGGCTTCGGGAGCGCTCGTTCCGAACGTGACCGCCGTTCCCTCGTCGAACACCGCTTCGATCAATGCGTCTGCGGTGCAATTCTCGTTGAGCGCGGGGGAAACTTTATTGAGATCCGCCCCGTTTTCCACCACCTGCGCGTTACAGAACGGCAAAACGTCGAGGATCGCAGAGATCTTTGCGCGGATCTCGGATACGTTCTCCGTCTCTTCGTCAACCAGTTCCGATTTGTCAAGGGCGGCAGCTCCCCCTACCTTGTCTTTCGGCAGGTTTTTGCCGCTCTTTGCGGAAATGACGAGCGGGCTGTTCGCCGCAAGCACGCTTCCTTTCAGGAAATACGTGAAATCCGCAGCGGCCGCCAAAAGCGCGCTCTGCCCGTATACGTCGCCCGCGACGATCGCAAACTGCGGCACGACGCCGTGCAGGCGCGAAGCCTTGGAGAGAACGGACGCCAACCCTTCCAGCACGGCAACGCCCTCACCGACCTGCACGCCCAAGCTGTCGAGAATGTATACGACGGGCGTGGAATTTTTTTCCGCAAGTTCGAGACAGCGGAGTATCTTTTTACAGTTCGCCAGGCTGACGCCGCCGCTGAGAACCGCACCGTTCTGCGCCGCAATGTAGACGGGATAACCGTCTATCGCGGCAAACCCGCAGACGACGCCTTCCCCTTCCGCGGTTTCGTCATAAAACTCGTTCTTGGAAAAGCTGAAACCTGAAAGTTCCACAAAACTTTCCGCATCGGTCAATGCGGCGATCATTTTTCTCACTTCGCCGCCCGCCGACAGCACCTGCGCGCGCCTTGATTGAAGCAAAGCTATTTTATCCATAATACCTCCGAAAGAACGGATCTTTCCGAAATTACCTTTATTATTATAAACCATTTTTGTTAAAATTGCAATTTATATCCGGTATTTTTTTCACAAGCCATGCTTTTTTTTCTCAAATATCGTTCATAAGCCTTGCTTTTGATGCGATATCGCGAAAACCGGAAAAGCCATCGGAAACCTTTGTGTTTCCGATGGCTTTTTTGCCGCATATTCTTTACAGCGCCCCTACGATTTTGTGCGGCATATACAGCTCGTCGATATAGGCGACGTCCTCTTCCGTCAGGGAAATATCGAAGGCCCCTGCGGCCTCGTCGAGATACTTTGCTTTCGTCGCTCCGACGATCGGCGACGCGACGCCCTTTGCGAAATGCCACGCAAAAGCGATGCCCGTCATGCTCGTGCCGTACTTTTGCGCGAGTTCGCGTATACGGGCGGCGATTTTTTTGTCGGATTCTTCCGTCGAATCGTATTTCGACTGCGCCACCTTGTCCGTTTTGCTGCGCAGAGTATCCGATTCCCAATCGGCGCGGGCGACCCTGCCCGACGCCAGCGGGCTGTACGGGGTCAGCGCCACGTTCATCTGTTTGCAGATCGGTATCAGTTCTCGTTCGTCCTCCCTGTAAAGCGGATTGTAATGGTTCTGCATGGACACGAAGGGAGTCAGCCCGTTGTCGCGCGCGGCGATCTGCATATTGTAAAACTGATAGCCGTACATCGCGGAAGCGCCGAGGGCGCGCACCTTACCCTCCCTGACCAGTTTGTCGAGCGCGCACATCGTCTCGTCGACGGGCGTTCCGTAATCGAAGCGGTGGATGATATAAAGATCGAGATAATCCGTACCCAGCCTTTTAAGCGTGCCGTCGATCTCCCGCGAGATCGCATCCGCAGACAGATGCCCTTCGTTAAAGTAAACTTTGGACGCCAGCACGACGCGGTCGCGCGCGACGTTCCTGCGTATCGCCCTGCCGAGGTATTCCTCGCTCGTGCCCGCGGAATAGCAATTCGCGGTATCGAAAAAATTGATGCCGAGATCGAGCGCGTGTTTGATGATCGCCTCGCTCTCGTCGGGATCGAGAGTCCACGCATGCATCTTGCTTGCGGGATCGCCGAAACTCATGCAGCCGAGGCACAGGCGGGAAACTTCGATCCCGCTGTTTCCGAGTTTTACATATTGCATAAGCGGTTTCTCCTTATTGCTCCGAAAGCGCGTCGTACTGTTCGTCCGCAACCGCTTCCAGCCATTCGTTGCGGGTATTCACCCCGGGTACTTCCACGGCGATGTGGGAAAACCAACTGTCCTTTTTCGCGCCGTGCCAATGTTTGACGCCCGCGGGGATCACGACAACGCTGCCGGGCGTGAGGCTCTGCGCCTTTTTGCCCTCTTCCTGATACCAGCCGCTCCCGGCAACGCACAGAAGGATCTGCCCTCCGCCCTCTTCCGCATGATGAATATGCCAGTTATTGCGGCAACCCGGTTCGAAAGTCACGTTTGCAAAGAATAATTTGCTCTTTGCCGGATCGGTGAGCGGATTGAGATAAGACTTTCCGATAAAAAACCGTGAAAAAGCCGTGTTTTCGTCGCCGAGGCCGAATACGTTACATTTTTCAAATTCTTTGTAATCCATTTAAGCATCCTCCTTTTTTACGGCATTATTATATCACCGACCGTAAACAATGTCTAATGCTTATTTTTTATCGCGTGCAATGCGTTTGCGGCATAGCAAAACGCCGCCCCGAAAGGAGCGGCGCGAATTTACTTGTTTTGCCCTTATTCCTCATACCCGTTCGGGTTTTTGAGTTGGAAATTGAGCGCGTCGCGGCACATATCGTCGAGCGAACGCGTCGTTCTGAACCCGATGAGCGATTCTGCAAGGGACGGATCGGCATAGCATTCGGGGATATCCCCCGCGCGGCGGGGCGCAAATTCGTAAGGGATCTCCTTGCCGAGCGCCTTGGAAAACGCCTTGATGACGTCGAGCACGCTGTACCCGATTCCCGTGCCGAGGTTCACCGTATAAAGTCCCGAATTTTCAAACAGTTTCCTGAGCGCGAGCACGTGGCCGACTGCGAGGTCGCACACGTGGATATAGTCGCGCACGCCCGTGCCGTCGGGAGTCGGGTAATCGTTTCCGAACACGCGCACCTTCGCAAGTTTACCCACGGCGACTTTCGTGATGTACGGACAGAGATTGTTGGGGATTCCGTTGGGATCTTCTCCGATCAGGCCGGATTCGTGCGCGCCGACGGGATTGAAATAGCGCAGGATCGCGATATTGAAAGATTTGTCCGCTTTATAAAGGTCGCGCAGGATATCTTCGATGAAAAGTTTCGTCCTGCCGTAAGGGTTCGTCGCCGAAAGCGGGAAATCCTCTTTGATCGGCACTGCATGCGGATTGCCGTAAACGGTCGCGGAAGAGGAAAACACGATGTTTTTGCATCCGTGCGCGCGCATAACTTCCAGCAAAACGAGCATGCCCGTGATGTTGTTGTGGTAATATTCCAAAGGCTTTTCGACCGATTCGCCGACCGCTTTCAGCCCCGCAAAATTGATGACCGCGTCGATCTGGTTTTCCGTAAAAATTTTATCGAGCGCCGCGGCGTCGAGTATGTCGTTTTCATAAAACTTGACGGGTTTGCCGATGATCTTTTCCACGCGACGGACAGCTTCGTATTTGCTGTTGACAAGATTGTCTACGACGATCACGCCGTACCCGGCTTTCGCAAGTTCCACGCAAGTGTGGCTGCCGATATAACCGGCCCCGCCCGTGACCAAAATGTTTTTCATGATCAGATCTCCTCCAGAGATAATTTTGACATAAATTGAGAGAACCCTTTTCTGCCGTTTCCGTCGTTCTTGAACACGGCGGTATTGTCCAGGATATGCGCGCAAACCCGATTCACATACTCTTCGCAGCGCGCGTTGGCTTCGGCCATGTCTTTCGCCTTGCCTTCCGCCGTCAGTTTCGCGATCATGTTGCGATGCACGTAAAGGTCGTTCTGTTTATCGCAAAGCGCATCTTTATCGTATGCGTCTTTGCCGCAGAGAATGCGCGCGATGCTTTCCAACTGCCTTTTCAGCCTGCCGGGCAGGATGAATAGCCCCATCGCCTCGATCAGGCCGATGCCTTCGCTCTTGATATTCTGATATTCGGGATGCACGTGGAAAATGCCGTCGGGATATTTTTCGTCCGTCCTGTTGTTGCGGAGGATCATCGTGAAGGAATAGGTATCCCCGATTTTACGCGCGATCGGAGATACCGCGTTGTGCTGCGTCTCCCCCGTGCGGCAGAGTATATCGCATTCGGGGCAGGAAAAATCGCGCCACGCGGAGATCGCTTTTGCGGCGAACCCTTCGACGGACTTCCTGTCTTTGCCTTCGAAACGGATCGCGCTGTTGTACCAGTCGAGGATGCCGACCGTAAGATCCGGATATTCCGCGCTCCGATATATCTTCGCATACCCCGCCCCGTGCATGGGCATCAGATGCAGGCCGCCCTGAAAATGCTCGTGGTTGAGGATCGACCCGCCGACGATCGGCAAAGACGCGTTGCTCCCGATAAAATAATTGGGGAACACGTCCACGAAATCGAGAAGTTTTACGGGCGTGGATTCGTTCACGTTCATCGGAACGTGCGCCTCGTTGATGGCGATGCAATGCTCGTCGTAATAGGCATACGGCGAATACTGCACGAACCATTTCTCGCCGCCGAGAGTGACCTTGACGGTGCGCAGATTTCTGCGCGCGGGATGGGAAGCCGTGCCCTCGAAGCCCTCATTTTCCTTGCATAGCTGGCATTTCGGGTATTTTTTACCCTGCGGCGCGGTGAGCAGCTTGGCGATGTCTTTATTGTTTTTTTCGGGTTTGGACAGATTGACCGTGATTTCCAGGCGGTTTTTCCCGTCCTGATAGTCCCACTTGAGATTGCGGGAGATCGCCGTCTTTTGTATGTATCCGTTCTTTACGCAGAGCGCATATAAATCGTCGCATGCTGCCTGCGCCCCTTCGCTTTTGCGTATCCTCTCAAAATCGGCATTGATCACGGAAGGAAGCGGCGTCAGGATGCCGAAAATATCCGCGCAGAAGCGCTCGGCGCTCTCTTCGTTGGCAAGCCCCGCCTCGAAAGCGTATTCTTTGAGTTCGGCAAACAGCGCGTCGGGAACGTCCATTTCCGCAACCCCGGAAACATCCGCCTCCCCGTCGTAAGGCGAATCTGTTTTCAGCCTCGACAAAAGCACGTTGCGCATATAGTCGACGTCGCACTCTTGCATGTGCAGGTGCGCCCGCGCGTATGCCAGCAATCTTTCCGTCAGCAATTTTCCGTCCATAAAAACCTCCCGAAACGTTCATCCATTTTCTATTTTAACACACCGCGCGGAACAAGTCAATGCCTGCCCGCGCGGTTCGTAACTTTTTTTATTTATTTCTTTTCCCAAACGAAAAGGATCTCCCCTTTCCCTGCCGCGGGAACACGGTATTCGGGTAAAACGGCAGGCCCGCAGGAATTCGTGCCCAGTCCGCCCATAAAATAGTCCGCACAGAAGTACACCGCGTCGCTTTCGGGCAGTTCGTCGTCGTGCGCCGTTGCCGCGAGCGTATGCGCGTCGTAACCCGTCGCCGAAAAAGAGCGCATCCCCTCGGCGCGGACGGTCATCTGCCCGTCGGACAGTTCCGCATATTCCGCCCCGCAATGGCTTCCGCTTTCCTGCGGCTTCACGAAATGGAAATACTCGTCGGAAACGCGGGAAGCATATTCGCCCTTTTTGCAGTATTCGAGCATATCTTCGTAACTTTCGCCCGGGCCGTATGCGAGGTATTTAAGATCCGCAAACGATTTGTCCAGGCGCATTTTCCAACCGATGCGGGGCAAAGAACGGTAATATCCTTCGATCGTCATGTAATCGATCGCGATCTTTACGCCGCCCGTCACGAACGTATAGCGGATCTCCGCTTCCAGATACGGCTTCATCGAATTGTAGTAGCCCGCTTTTATGTACGCTTTTACGGTATTGCCCGAAATTTTGTAGGAAATCAGGTCGCAGACCGCTTTATCGAGGAAGATCTTCGCCCATTCGTTCTTTTCGCAAATATCGTTGTCGGTCGGCGCGCGCCAAAGATTCAGGCGTATCCCCCCGAACTCTTTCCCGAACGCGCTGACGGACACGATCTCGCCGTTCGTCTTATCGATCTTATAAGAGCGTTCCCCTTCCGAAACGGAGATGAACCGCGCGCCGTCTTCGACCGCGCACACGGCGGCGGGAATGCGGAAAGGAATAAACTTCTTTGTATAGAAGCCTTCCTCGGCGACGGCGTCTTCCGACCCGTCGGGAACAAACGATACGCGCATGTCTTCGCTTTTCTCGATCGGGAAAGACGCCTTTCTCCTCGCGGGCACGTCGATTTGGAACGATACCGTTTTACCGAGATCGATGTATTCTGCATGAACCGTCCCTTTCAGGGAAATAAAGTAATATTTGTTGAAAATATGAAGCGACGTACCGGTCTTTGTAAACACCGCCGGCTGATAGATCTTTTTCATCTGCAGCGAACCGGGTTTGACCGCCCTGTCCGGCGCGACGATGCCGTCCACGCAGAAATTGCCGTCATGCACGACCTCGCCGAAATCGCCGCCGTAACGGAAACCCTTCGTCCCGAGACGGATGCCGTGGTCGCACCACTCCCAGACGAAACCGCCCATAAAACGGTCGTTCGATTCCATGAGTTCCCAATACTCTTTCAGCGCGCCCGGGCCGTTGCCCATCGCATGCACATACTCGCACAAAACCAACGGACGCGTCTCTTTCACGTCGCACAGATATTCGTCGCGCATCCACTTGATTTCGGGATACATGCGGCTCACCATGTCGACGGGTGCGCGGTAATATTCTTCCGCGCTGTAATGCTTTTTGTCGATCAGCCAAAGCCCCTCGTAATGCACGGGACGGGAATCCATATTCCTGACCGTTTCCGCGGCGGCATAAAAATTCCGCCCCCAGCCGGCTTCGTTGCCCAAAGACCAGATCACGATGCTCGGGTGGTTTTTGTTCTGCTCGACGTTCGTCCTCTGCCGTTCGCAAACGCTCCCGCAAAAGTCGGCGTTTTCGGCCATCATCGCCATTTTCTGCTCGTACGTCATGCCGAAGTCGCCGAAACGGCAGCCGCCGTGGCTTTCCACGTCGCTCTCGCTCATCACATACAGGCCGTATTCGTCGCAAAGGCGGTAGAACAGCGGAGAAGAAGGGTAATGCGACGTCCTCACGGCGTTCACGTTCAGCTTTTTCATCAGCCGCACGTCTTGCAGCATATCCTCTTCCGTGACGGCAGCGCCCCTGTCGGGGTGGAAATCGTGCCTGTTGACGCCGCGCAGTTTGATCGGCTTTCCGTTCACGCGGAACACGCCGTTTTTCACTTCGCTCGTACGGATGCCGACGCGCTCGAAGATCACCTCGTCTCCGCAGGAGATCTCCATGGGGTACAGATAAGGCGATTCCGCGCTCCACAGGTTCGGCCCGTTCACTTCGAACCGGACGCCTTTCCGCGGTTCGGCGAACGCCTCCTGCCCGTTGAACGCGACGACGGCGGCAACGTCGCTTTTATTGATGAAATCGACAAAGGCCTTCCCGCCTTTCAGCTCCGTCTCGATCTTATAATCGGAAATATGCTCCCTGTCGCGGAAAAGAAGGTACGCTTCGCGCACGATGCCCGTAAAGCGCCATTTGTCCTGATCTTCCAGATAACTCCCGAAGCACCATTTCAAAACGAGAACGTCCAGCCGGTTCTCCTTTTCTTTTACGAAATCGGTGATGTCGAATTCGCTCGTCTTGTGCGTGATCTCTGAAAACCCGACAAATTTACCGTTGACGTACAGATAAAAGCAGGAATCCACGCCTTCGAACAGGATATAGACGCGTTTGCCTTCGGCGACGGGTTCCGCATCGAATGTCCTGTAATAATGGAACGCGGGATTTTTGAGCGGCACGCGCGGAGGGTCGTACATAAACGGATACCTGTCGTTGGTATACTGTATCTGATCGTACCCGAAATACTGTACGCACGAAGGCACGGGAATATCCGCTTCGGGCGTATCTTCCCAAAAATTTTCCGCGTCCAGAACGCTTTCGTACGCGCGGATCTTCCACGTGCCGCAAAGCGAACGGAACAACTTGCTGTCCTCGCGGCGCTCGCTGCGCGCCTGCCCCCTTTCAAACGGGACAAAATACGCGCGCGGTTTTTCCGCTCCGATTGTATCGGGATACTTGTAGTACTCTTTCATAACAGTTCTCCTTGACGGCCCTCAAAACCGGGCCGATTTATTTCACTTTCATGATGCCGGATCTTTTCAGCAGAGGCACGAGGATGCCGCCCTGTACCGTACGGTTGTAGAAATGCTCTATTTTCCCCGTCTCGGTATCGTACCAGTCGCCGAACGCGACGCGGGACGGGCTTTCCGCCATGTACGTCAGGATCGGCGCATACAGTTTTTCCGCCTTTCCTGCGTCGGACGTAAGCCCCGCGCACCAAAGGATCCAGTCAGACTTCGTATAACTCTTGCGCGTATCGAGCGGCACGCCGTAGCGGTTGTTTTTGGCGATATAATAATCGACTTCCTTTTCGCACATTTCGTCGCCGAAAAGATCGAACCCGAACAGTTTGTCGAACAAGATATTGTATTTAAGGGAATACGTATCTTTTTGCCCGTAAGCGAGCGGCATGATGCCTTCGCCGGTCATCCCGCGAAGTTGCTTCGCATAATCGGCAGCCAAAGCATAATATTTTTCCGCATCGCCGCGATCCATCTTTTCGCAAAGAAGCCCGAAGCTCTCGATGCCGACGATCGCCTTGATCGCGAGATTGACGTTGTTCGCCAGATGCCCCGCGAAATCGTCCGTGCAAAGCTGGTTTTCGGGTTTCAGCCCGAATTTTTCAAGGTATACGACCCATTTTTCCAACAGATCGAAATTATCCTCGGCTATCGCAAAATCCCCGCTCGCGACGCATGCCGCGGCGGTCGCGACGATCATGTTGCCGCATTCCTCCACGGGCATCTGATAATCATAGTTGTACACTTTGCAGGCGGCGGGGCGCTGGTAGAGCATAGGGTGCGTGAACATCGCATTCCCCTTGCCCCCGGTATTGCCGCAGTTGTACTTGTTTTCAGACCAATCCAGCCCGTACACCTGCCCGCAGCAGTAAGGATAAGTGCCGATATCGTGCGGCGCAAAATCGTATTCCCAGATCGGCATTCTCGCAAAATCGAAAATGCCGCGCAGCATCCCCTTCACCAGTTCGGGGTTGTAGAGCAAAAACAGCGGCATGGAAGGATAGGTGATGTCCGCCGTGCCGATGCAGCCGTTGGAATTGCATTCCTTGGACAGGAAAAGAATCTCTCCCTTTTTGTTTTCGACGAGTTTATGCGCGCCGACCGATTGCCTGAACGCCGCGCACGCGAGAAGGTAATAGCCCTTCCCGATCCGGTCGCAATCTTTTTTGAATTGCTTGTCGAAATCGCAAAGTTTTTTCAGGATCGCGTCATGTTTTTCGCGGCTGAAATCGAGCGCGTCGAGGACGGTGCGGCCGTCTTTGAAAAAGTACCCCTTCAGCCATTCTCCGAAATAGAAAATAGAGATCCTGTCGTCGAAAGCGGTCATAAAATACCCTTTCGCCGACCTGTTTACCGCCATGATATAATGGCGCTCGAAATCGGTATGCTTATACTCCGTCACGCCTTCTTCCAAAAATTTGTTCAGGGAAGACGTGGGGATAAACCAAGCCTCTTCGCCCGCGATGTAAGTATCGCCCCAATCGGCCGCATAGCCGTCGTTGGAACTGGACATGACGAGATTGCGGTTCCTCGAGAAATACGCCGCTTCGTATCCGTTCATCGGGATGACGCCGCCCGTCACCGTGTCCGCTTCTTCATAGCAATACCCCTCGTCCAGAACGACGGAAATCGAAAAATCTTCCGCGATCTTTCCGTCTTTCGGGATGATTTCGTATTGCGTATAGCACACGGGGCAGGAAAGAATTTCAAGGTCGTCGGGCGTCAGCGGCGAAACAAAAGAAACTTTCAGCCTGAATTCGGGGCAGGAAAACTCATAATCGGTCGTGTAGGCGGTAACGGAAACCGATTCCTGCATCAAAGCGTCCGTCCCGCTCAACTTCCCCATAAAGGAATACACCCTGCCGTGCCAGCGGACGAGGCCGAATGTCTTTCTGGTCTTTCTCGTCCAGAACATGGTGTCGCCGCCGTTCAACTCGTCCGAAGGCGACCAAATCGAAAACATCGGGTCTGCGATCCAAAGCGGATACGCCTGCAACAGTCTTTTCATAAATATGCTCCTTAACAGATTTTTCCGCATTTATTATAGCGCGCGGCGCATAAAAAAACAATGTGGAAAGCAATCAAAATGGTTAAGAAAACACGCATATTTTATTCATCGCCGGCTCGACGGCTAAACGTTTCGCTCCTTCCGGCGAAAAGACGCCGCCGCGCAATGCGCCATGCGGCGTCGGGGTCACAATCGCAATATTTCTTCACCGGAAAGCGCCTCCGCCAAAAGCCCTTCCACGTCGAGCGCGGATTCGGCCTTTTCGACCTTTGCAAGGTCGGGCCTGATCAGCGGATGCTTGGGCAAAAAGACGGTACAGCAATCCTCGTACGGCAGAACGGACGTTTCATACGTGCCGATCTCCCTCGCCTTTTCGATGATCTCCGTCTTATCGAATCCCACGAGCGGGCGCAAAACGGGCACGTTTTTTACGACCGCGTTCGAAGAAGTCATCCCCTCGATCGTCTGGCTCGCCACCTGTCCGAGGCTTTCGCCCGTGACGATGCACTGCGCGCCCGACGCCTCGCACAGCCTTTCGGCGATCCGCATCATGAATCGGCGCAGGAGCGTGATCATCATCTCTTCGGGGCATTTTTTATGGATCTCTTCCTGAATATGCGTCACGCTCACGACATGAAGGTTCAACCCGCCCGTGTACCCCGAAAGGATACGGGCAAGCTCTTCCACTTTTTCTCTCGCCTGCATGTTTGTGTAAGGATAACTGTGAAAATGCAGGCATTCGAGCGTCATGCCCCGCTTGGCGATCATATATCCCGCGACGGGGCTGTCTATACCTCCCGACAGCAGAAGCATCCCCTTGCCCGCCGTACCGACGGGCATGCCGCCCGCCCCTTTTACGATCCCTTTGAAGACGAGCGCCGTGCCGTTCTCGCGGATATCTACGTGCAGAACGGTATCGGGCGCGTGTACGTCCACCTTCAAAGCGGGCTTCGCGTTCAGCAGGCGGCCTCCGATCTGCGCATTGACCTGCATGGAGTCGAGCGGGAAATGTTTGTCCGCACGGTTGGTCTCGATCTTGAACGTTCCCTTTTCGGGCGCGATGCGCAGGATCTCGTCAAAGATCTCGTCCATATCCGCCCTGACTTTCGTCCCGACGCTGACGGTATGCACGCCGAACACTTTGCGCACCCTCTCCTCGATCTCGTCCGTCATGTCCGCGTCGAAATTTTCCACGACGTACCGTCCGCTGGGCCGCCTGATCTCGTGGCGGATGCCCGCAAGCGCCTTTTCGAGGTTGTTCATAAAGATCTGCTCGAAATAGCCGCGGTTCTTGCCTTTCAAATGTATTTCACAGTAGCGGACGATCACTACCTTTTCCCGTTGTCCGTTCATTTTGTCCTCTCCGCAAGGTTTTTTGCACACGCATTGATGATCCTGACGGCCCTTTCGCACTCCGCAATCGTGTTTTCGCGCGAAAAAGAGATACGAAGCACCCCGTCCGCCGTCTTTTCGTCAGCGCCGCATGCCAGAATGACGCGGCTGTAACGGTTTTTGGAAGAACACGCCGACCCCGTGCCGACGAGAACGCCTTCGTCGTCGAGCATGTGCAGCAACACCTCTCCCCGAAGCCCGCGCGCCGAAACGCTCAGGATATAAGGAGACGCGTCCTCTGCCGAAATAACGGCAAAAAGTTCTCTATCCAAATTTTCCCTGAAATAAAGGTTGTATCCGCGGACGCGTTCGAGATCGGCGGCGAGCGCCGCGAATTTCTTTTTCGCGGCGGCTTCGAACTGCATGATCGCAAACGTATTCTCCGTTCCGCTGCGAAGCCCGTTTTCCTGGCCGCCCCCGAAAATATGCGGGAACAAATTTTTGCTTTTGCCCCTGATCAGGGCACCCGCGCCGCGCACGCCACCGATCTTATGCGCGCTCACCGAATAAAAATCGATGTTTTTCGTAAGGCGGAACGGGATTTTCCCGAAAGCCTGCACGCCGTCGGCGTGAAAAAGCGCCCGCGGATTCTTTTCTTTGACTTTTGCGGCGAGGCGCGCGACGTCGTTGACCGCGCCCGTTTCGTTGTTCACGTGAATGACGGAAACGAGCGACGTCTTTTCGTCGACGAGGCGCAAAACATCGGCTTCGTCCGCCCTGCCGAAACGGTCGAGCTTTGCAAAGCGCACGTCGATCCCCCTGCGGGAAAGTTCCTGCGCAGACTGATAGATCGCGGCGTGTTCGCCTTCCGTCGTGACGAAATTCCCGCGCCTGGCGCCCGAAAAGAGCGCCTGATTGTCCGCTTCGCTCCCGCACGAGGTAAACACAAGTTCGAACTGCGCGGGATCGGCGACGTGAGAAAGAATATTTTTCCGCGCCGCGTCCAGCCGCTTATGTACGGCAAAACTCTCTTTATAAAGCGCGGACGGGTTGAAAAAATCTTCCCGCAGGAAGCGAAGCGCTTCCCCGACCGCCTCCTCGTCGGGGCGGGTCGTTGCGGCGTTGTCAAGGTAGATCATCTCATATAAAACCGCCGCCGCTTCAAAAGACACGGCGGCTTTCCGTTCATTTATTTACCTCGACCCGCTTTTATTTGCGGATCGTCTGTTTGTTGAATTCCGGTTCGAGTATCCCCGGCCTGTTGATATAGCGAACGACCGTCAGAACGAGCTGCGGGCGGCATTCCAGCACGATGACCTTTTTGCCCACGTTCGTCTGCGCGTGGATATAGAAAAATTCCTTGTCGTCATCCGCCTCCGTGTTGGGCGTACAGATGTCCTCTTTGGTGTCGGGAGAGCGTTTGACCTTTTCATAGGAATCTGACCCGACCCGTCCGACTTTGATCACCCTGTCCGTCGTGAGCCTGTAAAGATTTTTCCTGCGCCTGTTGTTGAAAACCTTGGATATGCGCAGTTCGCCGGAAACGAACGTGTAATCGTAGCTCAGGAAAAAACCGTGTTTTTTCCTCGCCATCAACCCGCCGGAAACAAAAAATCCGGCAGCGACCACGAGCAAAAAAACGATCATGATGATCTGCGGCGTTCCGATGCCCGATTCCGGCACCCTCATCGTAAGCAACAAAACAATGGAAAACGCGCCGCAGATGAACGAAATAATCGAAACGACCCGGAACAGCGTAAATTTCTTCTTTGCGGACGATTGATTGTGCGTGTCCACGCTCTCTTCGTAAAAGACCTCTTGCATAAACAGACCTGTATCAGAATTCGATCGTGCCTTCGTAGACGAGTTTGGTATTGCCCGTAAGGGTGACCGTGCCGTCCGAATCGTAACGGACGATGAGGTCGCCGCCGCGCACTTTCACCGTGATATCCTCGTCTTTGCGGCAGTACCCGCTCAAAACCGCCGCCACGACGGACGCCGCGGCGCCCGTGCCGCAGGCGAGCGTTTCGCCGTTGCCGCGTTCCCACACGCGCATTTTCAGCGTTTTATCGTTGACCACGCGGACAAATTCGGCATTGATCCTCTCGGGGAAATACGGCGCGTTTTCAAAGAGCGGCCCGACGTTCGCAACGTCTACGGCGTCCACTTTATCGCAGAACACGACGCAGTGCGGGTTGCCGACGTTGACCAGCGTAACGTTATATTTCTGCCCGCCGACTTCGATCTCTCTCCCTACGACCGTTTCGCCTTCGAGCGTGGACGGGATCTTCTTTCCGTCGAGCACGGCTTTGCCCATATTGACGCTCACGGAACTGACTTTCCCGTTGAAGGTGAAGAGCGTCATCTCCTTCACGCCGCTCAGCGTCTCGATACGCACGGTCTTGTCCTTGACGAAGCCGTTGTCGTAGAGATATTTCGCGACGCAGCGGATCGAGTTGCCCGCCATCGCGCCTTCGCTGCCGTCCTTGTTGAAGATTCGCATCTTCGCGTCGGCTACGTCGGATTTTTCGATGAGCGTGATCCCGTCGCCGCCGATGCCGTAATGCCTGTCGACGAAATTGATCGCCAACGATTCGGGACAGGTGATTTTCCCGTCCATATTGTCGATGAAAATGTAATCGTTTCCGCAGCTCTGCATTTTCAGGAAAGACAGCTTCGTCTTTTCCGTTCGCAGGTTGTTGATGTCGACAAGTTCGGTATTGTCCTCGTTGAAGCGGCTGGCGATGATATCCGCAAGCGCGTTCGCCGTGTCGAGCGAGGTCAGCGTCGTGATGCCGAGTAAAATCGCGTGGTGGTACATGCGGATATAGTCGTTGATGGACTCCATATCCGTCTTGCCGGTGTAGACGATATAGTCGATGCGTTCGCCGTCCATGAGCTTGAAGATCTCGTCGCTTTCGGACAGCCTGTCCACCGTCGTGACTTCTATGCCGAGCGTGCGGATGGTATCCGCCGTCCCTTTGGTCGCGTAGATCGAAAGCCCGAGGTCGCTGAATTTTTTGGCAAGCCCGAGAATTTCGAATTTGTCCTGATCGTTGACCGTAAAGTAAACGCCCGCATGTTTCTGCTTGGTCGGGTGGCAGAGTTTGAACCCCGCGGAGACCAGGCCTTTGAAAAGCGCTTCTTCGATCGTCTTGCCTATGCCGAGCACTTCGCCCGTAGACTTCATTTCGGGCCCGAGCTGCGAGTTGACGTCGTTGAGTTTTTCAAAGGAGAATACGGGCACTTTCACCGCAACGTAAGGCGAACTCTTGTACAGCCCCGTGCCGTAGCCGAGCTTTTTGAGCTTCGCGCCGACCATGATCTTGGTCGCCAGTTCCACCATCGGCACGCCCGTGACCTTGCTGATGTACGGGATGGTGCGCGACGCGCGGGGGTTGACCTCGATGACGTAAAGTTCGTTGTGATAGACGAGGAACTGAATATTGATGAGCCCCTTTGTTTTCAGCGAAAGCGCAAGCTGGGTGGAACACTCGATGATCTTGTCCAGCATGATGTCGCTCAGATTATACGGCGGGTAAACGGCGATGGAGTCGCCGCTGTGCACGCCCGCGCGCTCGATGTGCTGCATGATGCCGGGGATAAGCACGTCCGTGCCGTCGCTGATGACGTCCACTTCCAGTTCCTGCCCCATGAGATACTTGTCGCAGAGCACGGGGTTTTCGAT
>JFBN01306783.1_pt1 | contig 37074 bp, 34 predicted proteins | sample 768741 | NCBI WGS metagenome assembly JFBN01 (sample SAMN01983846, study PRJNA193217) | chicken gut metagenome | biome: terrestrial biome; isolation source: ceca of Broiler chicken | host: Gallus gallus | place: United Kingdom: England | collected 2010-09-07
CATTAGTATTACAACCAATATAATAAAAGGTTGGTTCAAGCAAATTATTGAATGTGTTGAGTGCATGCAGTTATCACGTACAGTACAAGATTTAACCTCTGCCCCAATTAAAAATGCAATCCTGATGTGCTGGGCAAATGACCAGTATGATCATGAGGAGTTTCAAAGAAGGCTGGAGGGTGTGAAAATAGGCAGCAAAAAATTTGAATGTAACATATATGTTGCTTCAAACTATGAAATTTTAAAATGGTGCTCGTTAATAAACACTATAAATAGAATAAAGCAAAGTAGCAGGGATTTTAAAATAGTTTATCCTAATGTTCCTACATTGGGAACAAATCTTGTAAAAGCAAATCATATCAGTTTAATTCACTTATATTCTAAATATATTTTTGCACAGGCAAAAATTGAAACACCCACCCGATATGGCAGTGAAATAAGAGATCAGCTTATTGTTTTTTGCTTTGAAAAAGTTTCCACTTCTTCCTTGGAGTTTATGTATGACATGATTAAACAACTGAACTTACAGGATGCGCAGGAATTTGTTTTTTATTTATTTGAAAAGGAAACTCCCATACGCCAAATAGTTGGTGAATTTACTAGCAGGGTAAACAATCAGATCAGTGGTGATTTAAACAATCCGTCTACTGTTACCATAAAATATTTAGATGTTTATGATGGAATGATTAATGTTCCAGACACCATCATTAACTTTGAGGAGGGACATTAAGTGATAACGGGGTATCCTGATAAAAACTCTCTTAAAGAGGCTTTAAACACAGAGTTTTCGGTAACGGCGTTAAAACGTTTGTGCAAACATAATGGTGTATTCTTGCTCTCAAATAAAAAAGAGGACATTACTAATACTGCGCATTTATTTTATTGGGGATTTGAAGACATTAATCGCATCTCGCAACTTATGGAGGATGCAAAGAACTATAAAAAGTCCTTTCGTTTGATTCTTGAAAAAGACGACTCTTTCACTATAGATGACGAGTCTGCTGTTTTTAACGATTTTTTGCAGTTGATTACACAATATCGAAATGGAGTGGCTATACAGAAGCAAATATTATTTGATAGCTTTTTTGTCCAAAATTTAAATGGACAACCCCATATTAAAGCGTGCGTGGAATACAAGAGAAAACGCAAGGGTCGAGTAAAGTTAATGGATGAGACTGTACAACGTTTTTCCTTCGATGCATTCCAAAAAGATAATAATATTGTTGTTGATGTTATTTTTGATGATCGCAGTAGTGTCCAAGTCGCTAGGAGCATTATTACAGATTCTATATCCACTACAAATGAATTCAAAATTCCCAAACAGATTTCTTTAAAAGGATTAACCACAGCAGAAAGAGTAGACCTATTTGATCGTTTTTTTACTTATCATTTTAATTATTGGACGATTGACGCAGTTAGAAATATCAAAGTCCAAATGTCAGAAAGCTTATCTTCGGATGACGAAAGCGATGATGATGCGGAAGAAGTTGAGAATAATGTTTTAGTGGGAATTGAGTCAGCATTGTTTGCAGGATCGGGACTCAGAACCAATCCAATTGTTGTTGATGCGGTTAATAAAGGCTATTTTTTCCCTAAGGCAACTATCATGCTTGAGCATCGAATTGATGCGTTAAAGCTACTTTTAGATATTTCGTTTAATACTGATGATTTGGTCTTGGAACTGAGCATTCTTTCTACATATGAAATTGAAGATGAGCGTGCATACAAAAACCCAATTCCTCCAGAAGACCAAGAGAATGCATTACAATATTTCCATGAGATTCTGGTGGGGATTTATGACCAAATACTTATAGAACGAGAGGTTGAGAATTAATCACAGATTCATCGATTATCTATCCAAATCTCTAGGTATATGTCGGAAAGGTTCTGATTCTGATAGCATATCTATATTTTGCCTGATAGTATCAAACTCTGTTTCTTCCAGCTTTATCTTTCGAAGCTCCTCTTGTAGAGCAATCTTGCAGGCGGCAAGTCCATCCAATTCCGCTTTCAGCTTTTCGGAGGAAGGAAGTCTGGGGAGTCCGGCCTTCTTGATCTCCCTGGCTGCTGCCTCGAACAAGATAATCTCGCTCTCAAAGCCGCGCAGAAATTTTTCCTTGTCCTTTGACGCCTTGTATCGGTCATAGACGGGTTTCAGTTTGCGGTAGGTGTCGATCTGCTTTCCCAAGAGAGCAAGGTCGGCAATCCGCTGTTCCGTATCCCGCAGGCCCTCCCTGGTGCGGATGGAGGCGGCGGCAACGGCGTCGCATCGTTCCACCAATTCCTCATAGCTGCCGATGCCGTGTTCGGTGAGAAAGTTCATGGTGGTGGCCGCACGTTTCAGATTCTCAATGGTCGCCCACCGCTGGTATCCGGCGCTCTGCTGGGCCTTGATATTGTTCTGAATGTCAATGAGCAGGCTGACCTTCCCGTTGCGCTGCCGAGGCTGTCTGGAGGGTCTGGGGCCTCCGGCGATCCGGGTTGTAACAGCTTCTTCCGTGTAATCGATGCCCAGAGTTTTGAGCCGGGTGAACCGCTCCTGGTCCGGCGCCCTGGCGGAGATATACTTTCCCCGCTTGATTTCGTATCCTTCTCGCTGTAACCGGGCAAGCAAATCTTCCAGACTAGAGGACACGGGGATCAGCCGGTCAATGGCGGTTTTCAGCTTTGCCTTATAGCTGGTGCCGTTCTGTGCGGCCTGATGCTCAATGTAACTCTTATGAATGAACACCCTTTTGCGTGCCGTTTCCGATTAGAAAGGGGGCAGCCATGTCACAAACATGGAACGGTACGAAGAAGGAGCCTCCAGAACGAAGAACTTACACGGTTGAGGACATTGCTCATATCCTGGGCATTGGCCGGACTTCCGCTTATCTTCTCGTGAAGGAAGGACACTTTAAAATCGTACGAATTGGTAACGCCATACGGATTTCCAAGCGGTCATTTGACGAGTGGCTGGAGTCACTCGATATGTGACAGAAGAAAGGAAGTAACGCTATGGCATCTATCATCAAACGCAAAAAGAACTATTCTATAGTCTACAACTACACGGACGAGAACGGTGAGACCCGGCAAAAATGGGAGACCCGCACTTCCTACCAAGACGCATTGAAGCGTAAGGTGGAGGTGGAGAATCAACAGTTCACGAGAACTTTTCTCCCGCCCACCGATCAGACCATTGCGGAGTTCCTTTTGGACTTTGTTTCGCTCTATGGTGAAAAGCGGTGGGGCGTATCCATGTACGACAGCCAAAACTCGCTGATCTCCAACTACATCAACCCCATTATAGGGGATTTGAAGGTTCAGGAGGTCACGCCGCGAGTCGTGGACAAGTACATCCAGACTTTGCAGAAAACTCCCGCTGTTTCCACGAAGATGCACAAAGCAAAAACGCAATATGTAATGAACCAAACAATTGAGAAAATCATCAAACTTCTGCGTTGTGCTTTTAAGCAAGCTGTCCGTTGGGAACTGATTGCCAAAAATCCTTTTGACAATGTTATCCTGCCGAAGAGTGAATATAAAAAGCGGGATATTTGGGATGCGGGAATGATCCGCACCGCCCTGAATCAGTGTACGGACAGCAAGCTCTATGTGGCTATGAACCTCTCATTTGCCTGCTCGCTGCGTATGGGCGAGATTCTGGGGCTGACCTGGAGCAACGTCCACATCTCTGATGAAGAAATTGCTGCCGACAACGCCTATGTTTACATCGACAAGGAACTGACGCGGGCTTCCAAGTGGGCCATTAAGATGTTGGGGCAAAAGGACATCTACCATGTGTTCACGCCCCTATTTCCCAACACCAGCACCAGAGTTATCTTAAAAAAGCCAAAGACCGATTCCAGTATCCGCAAGGTGTGGCTCCCCAAGACCCTGGCTTACATTTTGCGGGAATGGAAAGCCTCCCAGGATGAACTTCGGGGATTTCTCGGCGACGAATATCAGGACTATGATTTAGTGGTGGCGCTGCCCAATGGTCGACCTTGCGAGGACCGTATCATCCTGAAGGAATTTGAAAAGCTGCGGGAGAAAGCTGGATTGCCCAGAGTCGTTTTTCATTCCCTACGACATTCCAGCACGACCTACAAGCTGAAACTCAACCACGGTGACCTGAAGGCCACCCAGGGCGATACGGGCCATGCGGAAATTGACATGATTACCAGCATTTACGCTCACATTCTGGACGAAGATCGAAAGGTCAACGCCCAGAAATTTGAGACAGCCTTCTATTCCAATCCTGATTTGCGAGGGGTACGGCCGCCGCAGGAGCCGAAAGCACCTGAACCGACGCCTATCGACCTGGCAAGTTTAGTGGAACAGCTTCAGAAATCCCCGGAGCTGGCGAGCGCCTTGGCCGCTCTGATTGCGAACCAGGCGGCAGGAGCATCGGAAAAGGCGTGAAATTCAAATTAGCAGAACGGCGATTTTTCTTAGCAGACTTGTGAAAACCGTTCGTTTCTTCTTAGCAAAATATACATTTGCAGCGCATAAAATTCTCCCGGTCATACATGAGCGGCGACCGGGAGAAACAATACAAAAAAACGCTGCAAACCAGCAAAAATGGCTTGCAGCGGTGCTTTCTGGCGTCCCTGGGCAGATTCGAACTGCCGGCCTTTCGCTTAGGAGGCGAACGCTCTATCCTGCTGAGCTACAGAGACGTATATCAAATTTATTCAATTTTCCCGCTCAAAAGGATTCGAACGAACTGCCGCTTAGGAAGGGTTTGTTATATCCATTTAACTACGGAGGCATATAAAGAAATACTCAAAATAAGGGGAAGAGTGCTCCAACTAATGTTCAGAGACATCTATGAAATGTTTCGTTTTTGACAAGTGCCGTTTTTCTAAAATACTTGCTGCTAGATGGGTTCAAAACCAGCTTGACACGGCTATTTAACAGTGAAAAGTCACTTTGCTCATTATAAGAAATTTTTTTGAAAAAATCAAGTGGGAATTTGTTTGAAAGATGAACAGCTACACGCATTGCAGCTATTTAAAACATTATCCTCTAATTTTGTAATTTGTAACATAGTATATTGACACACATAGTAATTTTGCATATAATGAGTGCGAGGTGAAGTGAATGCCGGAACAAAACATCAACAGTGATTTAATTCGTGGCCATATTGACACGATCATTCTAAAAATATTGAAAGAGGGTGATAATTACGGTTACGAAATCATGAAAGCGGTATCTGTAAACAGCGGGAACGAATATGAGCTGAAAGAACCATCTTTATATACCAGCCTGAAACGTCTTGAAAAGCAAGGTTACATTCTTAGTTATTGGGGTGACGAGTCACATGGCGGACGACGTAAATATTATCATCTTACAGAGAGCGGAAAGGATGCTTACGAAAAGTCGCTTGCCGAATGGCTGCATGCTCAAAAGATTATTACAATGCTTCTTTTGGGAGGTACAAACAAATGACAGATTTGCAAAAATATGTTGACAGTTTATTTCTACACCAACAATTGACACCGGAGATCAAAGATCTAAAAGAAGAAATCGTAAGTAATATGATTGCAAAGCGGGATGACCTGATTGCACAGGGGATGGATGCCGAGAGCGCAACAAAAAAAGCTAAGGATAGTTTATCCGCTGTTGATTTTCTGATAGACGGAAATCAGCTTACTAATGTTGGCAAGTATCATCTGGAATGTATTCAAACAGTATTGCTCAACTGTATTATTTTTTGGATATTTTCTTTGCCTCTTTTATTTACAGGATATGCTTCAATCAGTTATACAGGGCTTACACTTGTTATCGTTTCGGGCTTCATCTATATTGCAGCGAAAAATCTTCCTCTGAACAGTGTTGCATTTGTCTCGGTGACAGCAAATAAACAGCGCAAAAATATCATGTGGATAATTTGGGCACTTTTCTTCCTTATTGCCGTTGGGACAATGGCGGCATTAACATTCGGGAGTAATCTATGGTTTGGCAGGCCGGTAAACATTAGCGGGCCATATCAAATGGCAAATATCTTAGTGCGGTTTTATTTGCCCCTGCTTACCATTCTCATTCCCATCACATTCAGCAATTTTTCAAACATTCTGCTAAAAAACAGGAAGGGGAAAGAAGATGAATAAGAAAAACAAGATTATCCTTGGTTTATTGTCTGTTGCCATTATTCTGTTCTCCACGATTCAATTTTGGATTATTCCAACTGAGGAAGCGAAGCAAGCTGATTACGCCCGCAACCAAACTGATGCACTGACGCATGATATTTCTGCAATCGAAGATTACAGGTTTCCCTACGTCGGCAATGCAAGTAATATTGGGGGCCTTTTTGAAAATCTGCCGCTGAATAATATCTCCAAAAAATATGAGATTGACTCTGACAATTGTACTTTGACGGTCAACTACCTTGACACCGTTTGGAATATCGGTGAAGAAAAGGTGCATCGAGATTTAATCTACAATTCTGCCGCGGCCATGGCGGCAATTGACAATCTGACGGCCATCACCTATAACTTCGCCGGCGACAGCTATTCTTTTGAACGAAAAGAACTAGAAGATATGTTAGGCAGTCCCTTATCAAAGCTACTTGTACCGGAAAAATGGAAAGAAGAAATTCAAACACAGCTTTCATCCAAGGAATTTTGTGATCAGTTTTATCAATAACACCGATGACCAAATTTATTTTGTAAATTCGGTCAAAAGCTAAATTCATAACTGAATAGATAAAAGTTGTATGACATAGCACTGACTAGCTTGTAAAGACACTATCAAAGAAAAAATCCGAGGTTTCTTTGAGTAATTCTTACTCAAAAAGCCTCGGATTTTCTGTGTTATCTTTCTACTTTGTAAAATTGACAAATATTTTGGTCAATTTGATAATCACATGATAGATATCTAAGGTTATAATGAATGAAACATCATGAGAAAGGAGAGTTTATGCATGGAAAAGAAAAGTTTGTGGCAGTGCTATAACAGCGAAGAATTTGAGCAATTAGAACAAGTGAATGCATTGTATAGAGAGCGTCTGGACGAGCGAAAAACAGAGCGAGAGTGTGCACGAAAAACCATTGCATTGGCCAAGCAAAAAGGCTACTCTGATTTAAGAGAATTTGTAAATCAAAAAAAGCCGCTGAAAGCGGGTGATAAGGTTTATGCAGCATATGCTGACCGTGCAATTGTTTTATTTCAAATCGGTAAGCAGCCTTTGGAATGCGGTATGAATATGTTGGGTTCGCATATTGATTCCCCGCGTATCGATTTAAAACAGCAAACGCTTTATGAAGAAGATGGCTTTGCCTATTTTGATACGCATTATTACGGTGGCGTAAAAAATATCAATGGTTGGCGCAGCCGTTGGCTTTACACGGAGTAGGATACAAGGAAACCGGCGAAAAAATTGATATTGTCATTGGCGAAAAAGAAGCAGACCCCGTTTTTGTCATCAACGACTTATTGCCGCATTTAGGAAAAAATGAACGAAAGAAAAATGCAGATGAGTTTGTAGATGGCGAGAACATGGACTTGCTGGTGGGAAACCGCACCAAGCAACGGGAAGAGAAAGAGGCTGTAAAAGCATATATTGCGCAGCTTTTAAAAGACACCTATTCGATCGAATCGGTGCAAGCGGTATGACTTCAAAGTTCTTTGAAAACATGGTTGCAGAGCTGGTTGCCTTGACCGGAAACTATTCTGAATTAAGTGTTCGCAGAGCTTTGGCCAATTCCAAAATGCTTTCTTCTGATGTCAGCGCCAGTTATGACCCGATGTACAAGGAAGTTTACGAAAAAAAGAAACGCTGCCATGTTGTCTTGCGGTCCGGTTTTTAATAAATATACAGGGCACGGCGGAAAAAGCGGTTCCAATGATGCCAACCCGGAATATGTGGCAGTATTGCGTAAGATTATAAAAGAAAACAACGTTCGCTTTCAAACTGCGGAAATGGGCCGTGTAGATGTAGGCGGAGGCGGAACCATTGCCTATTTGTGCGCCGTATACGGAATGGAAGTAATCGACAGCGGTATTGCTGTTTTGTCGATGCATGCGCCATGGGAAACAACCAGCAAAGCAGATATTTATGAAGCGGTTAAAGCATACCGAGCATTTTTAAAAGCAGATTTTTAAAAAGCTTATCAAAAGGTGTTCCAGTGAGAATGGCTATCTTTTAAAGAGTTTGTCATTCCCTTAATGGATGTGGCATATTCCATTGGAGACATGCCGGTAAATTTTTTAAACTGCTTAGAAAAATATTGAACAGAGCTATATGACAAAAAGTAGGAGATTTCTGTGAAGTTCATCGTTCCGTCACGAATAATTTCTTTTGCTCGGTCAATTTTTAAATGATTGAAATACTCTATTACGCCACAGTTCATCTCTTCATGAAAGAGCGCCTGCAAGGTAGAACGGCTAACGGAAAGCGCGGTGCAGATACTTGTTAATGTAAGCGGTTCACAAATATGCAGCTGCATATATTGAATGCTTTCTTCCATCCGGTTCTTTTTGTAAGAATTGGATGTATCCATCACAGTGAAGATCTTTGTCTGTGTCAAATTCGCACACGAAACGTGATTTTTTTGCACGGTAATTAAAAACAATTCCAGATACAGAAGGATGCATTGCGATGAACCGAAAGGAGCGTTTTCACGAATGGATACTTGTTCAACAGATGGAAGATTCATCGGCGTTGCAAAAGTGTCTTTCGCTGCCTTAATCAGATGAGACAAAAGGGCCCTTTCTTCCTGCGAAAGCGTATAGCATTTTTTGCAAAAAAAAGAAATCGCAGGGGATTTTGTCGAAAAAGAAACAGCAATCAGGTTAGGAGCAGCGTTTCCGATCGCACGAATGGCATGAAATTCATTGGGTTCATGAAACACGATATCGCCTGTGCGCAGCTGAAGCTCTTTCTCTCCAGCCTGAACAATGACAGTACCTTTATCAACATATAAAAATTCCCAAAAATCATGAGACTCACCATTGAAAACGAAATCTTTCATATATTCAAAATAATGGATGGTAACAATGCTATCTATCTCAATTTCTTTTTTCAATACCGTTTTGACATATGGCATAAGCTCAACCCCTCGCTTTTTATTCTACCAGAATTTTTCCAATACTACAATCAAATAAAGGATCGGTATGATTATGATAACTATTTGCAATCAAAATTGTTCTGTACAGATGGATGAAACATCCTTACTGTACACTATCCGAAAAGATGAAGCCGAATGGAAGTGGGCAGCTGATTACCAGCCTAAAATCATTTGTGAACAAGGCGAACTTCTGTTTTCACAGGCAAAAAACATCACGCATAGCGAATATTCGACCGGTTATGGCAAGGGAATCCTCAGCACATTTGACGGATTTGAAGTGGATAGGGCATATATCGACTACGCCTTTCAAACCTATGTATGGATTGAAGAGACCACAAATGACGTTTATTTTGAGTGGATTCCGCTGAAAGAAAATGGTTTAACAATTCAAAAAGTGCTGTGGCCGGGAAAAATGGAGTTTGATGAGCCAAGAGAAGACTGGTATACGCTCTTGACGCATCAACAGGGCATTCTGATTCCCAACACATGGAAAACAGCGCTTTCGCCAATTGTATTTGACGGCTTTTTTGAAACAGCCGGCGGTTATATGCCCTGGTATGGTCAGGTGAAGCAAGGCAATGGCTATATTGCAATTTGTACAACACCATGGAATGCAGGTTATTATGCAAAACACGAAGAAAATGGAACCTATACCCATGTAGGTACATGGTATGCTCCCAGTCTAGGGAAAATGGATTATCGCCGTATCATGCGCTATACTTTTGTAAACGGTTGTGATTATAACGACCTTTGCAAAATTTATCGCAAATATGTCGAGGAGCAGGGGAAATTGATCACTTTGGATCAAAAGGCCGTCAGAAACCCGTCTGTCAACCAGTTGATTGGCAGTGCTTTTGTACACAAAGGAATTAAAACGGTCGTTCAGCCAAACTCGGATTTTTATGATAAGGAGAATCCTGATAAAAATAATCGTCTTGTTACCTTTGAGCAAAGAGAAAAGGAAATTCGAGAGCTGTACCAGCTGGGTGTCAAAAAGCTGTATCTGCACTTGGATGGATGGGCAGAACCGGGCTATGACAACAACCATCCCGATTATTTCCCCGCATGTGAAGCAGCGGGCGGTTGGACAGGAATGAAAGCTTTGGCGGATACGATGCACGAGTGCGGCTATCTGTTCGGAATCCATGACCAATACCGCGACTACTACCTGTCTGCACAGAGCTATGATGAAAATTTAGCTTGCAAGCTCTCCGACGGAACCATCCCTCAGCATCAACGCTGGGCAGGCGGCCCTCAAGCGTATCTTTGCGCAACACAGGCACCCTATTTTCTCAAGCGCAACTTTGAAAAAATTAAGCAACAGAATATTGTGCTGGATGGCGCCTATCTGGATGTGTTTACCTGTAATGAGGGCGATGAATGCGACAATCCCATGCATCGCATGACCAGAAGAGAATGCTATGAGTTTCGAGGAAAGTGCTTTGAGTATCTGCTGACGCAAGGGATTCTTTCCAGTTCCGAAGAAGTGAGCGATTGGGCCGTTCCCAGTCTCGTTTTCTGCCATTATGCACCTTATGACTTTATGATGAAAAAACACGGAACGCCGCGCGAAGGAATTCCGGTGCCGCTTTATAACCTGGTGTACCATGATTGTGTGATTCAGCCTTGGATGATGGAAAAGAATGCGGGCGATGACTATATGCTGTATGCGCTTTTAAACGGCGGTGCACCGTATTTGATTCGCGATGCGGCATATCCCAACACGGACGGCGCCTTTGAAGGTTCCAACACTCTGACGATGCAAGAGATGATAAAGCGTTCTAATGTGGTATGCGCACTGCACGAAAAGGTAGGAAAGTGTGAAATGATCCGCCACGAAATGGTAGGGAACAATCCTATGGTGCAAAAAACGGTATTTTCCGATGGAACAATGGTAACAGTTGACTTTGAAAAGCAAAACTACACGGTTACGTCAAAATAACTAAAAGCCTCAATATTCCGCTTTGTTTTATACGAAAGCACAAAGCAGGATGGCTTGACAACAGCCTTGGTGTTGTTTTTCAAAAGCAAAAGAATCAAAACAAGCCCCTTTCTTGACAGGCAAAATAATATTGTAGTACAATGAACAGGCTCTTTGCATTGTATTTCATCCTGATTTAGGATGCGAGATTAACAGTACAAACTGAGCAGACAGTAAACCATTGAGTTTCTAGAACCGAGTCACGGACGTGGCAGCAGAGTGTTTTCAGCATCTGCGGGACAGTTGTATGTTCCGCAGATGTTTTTTTATACAGATCACAATAACGCACTCATAAAAATATCATCAGCGCAATACACGGTCTTTCAAATTGATATCATCAAATTCAAACCGCTGAATATAATTCATCATTGCAAACCTTGTATTCTTTGAGAAAAAGGAATATCAGGCAGCATACGAACTCAGATAAAACGGTTGATGGAAAAGCCAAATAGGGGAGAGAATGAAGGTATGAACCCATATAAAATATTGATTATTGAAGATGATGCTAAAATTCGAGATGAATTGCAAATTCTTTTGCAAGCCAACGGCTATATCACCGCTTTCGTAGAAGATTTTTCAAACGTGAAGGATATCTTTCATGCAGAGCAGCCACATCTTGTTTTATTGGATATTAAGCTGCCGAATGCGAGTGGATTTTCTATCTGTTCTCAAATCCGCAGCATCTCCAATGTTCCGATTATCTTTGTGACAAGCTGCAATACGGATATGGATGAACTGAACAGTATCCTGCTGGGCGGCGACGCTTTTATTACAAAACCGTACCATACAGCAATTCTATTGGCCAAGATTACCTCGCTCTTGCGCCGGGCATACGCTTCGGGACAAGCAGAAACATGGACATGGGGTGGTGCGACGCTGCACTTAGAAAGCAGTATGATTGAATATCAGGGACAAAGAGCCGAGTTGACGAAAAATGAACTAAAATTCTTTATTATCTCTTTCAGAACGCTGGTAAAATCTGTTCCAGAAATGACATCGTTGATTTTCTTTGGGATAACCAGCTTTACATTGATGATAACACCCTTAGTGTCAATATCACTCGTATTCGGACCAAATTAGAACAGATTGGTTTGCACGACTTTATAAAAACCAAACACCGGCAGGGGTACACACTATGAGCAGTCAACAATATCTGAAAAACCAGCTGCACGTGATTCTGCTGAACATTTTAGGTGTATTGGCACTTGCATTATTTTTAATCGCCATCGGAACATCCATCCATGCTATTTCTCTGATTGCTTTGGTCTGGATTGTCGTTGTGTTTTGTTATTTGACCATCTTATATTTCAGCCGCAAACGGCATTTGAATGAGCTTTTAGCTATGATCGACCAGCTGGAAGAAAAATATCTGCTGCCCGAGGTCGAGGGTGCAGTTACTCAGTACTTGCTCTTTACCCTCATTGGTCTTCTTTTCTTTATTTGCTGCTTCATTTACCTTGCCGGCCATTTGATTGTCGTGTGGAAAGAAAAATCTCCAAAATACAGATATAAAGGCGAAAATCTATTCCTTTTTGGGCAGATTATATCCAAGCTGAACACTACCAGTAAAACCATGACGCTAATCTGTGTAACCTTTGTACTTGCAATCTTTCTGTTCATTGCCGCACCAATTTTGGTGGGATGGGCTTCGGGCTATCTGGAGATACGCTCGATATATGATGTGGAGATCTCTTCGCGCTATAACAATGTGTACGATAAAGCCAATCTCACTTATGACAATTATGAACTTGTAACGGATTTCCTTGAAAAACACGGCGTTAAAACGGCCTATGATTGTCCCTTTTCTCTTTATCTTCCAAACAAGGATGGTTTTTACAACCGGGTAAAATACGACTTTCCTGTTGCAGCGATTGCTTTAAGCGATTACAACTCCATTCGTAAAATGCTGGGATATGAACCGATTTCCTTAGAAGAGAACGAGTTTACCACACAATGGCAGTCCATTGCAACGAATGAAGAACGAGATTGCTTTTTAAAAGAGCATCACAGCATCACGACAGACGCAGGAGAACTTACTCTTTCCGAGAGCGCTTTTTACGAGGAAGCGATCGGAGAAACAGCCTACAACTCTTATACAGATGTAGTCTATATCTTTCCAGACAGTGTTTGTGAAAATCTGTTCCCAGTCATCCACAACCGCTATATCACAACGGCTGAAACTATCTCTTATGAAAATGCCCGTGCGTTAGAACAGGCTTTTTCGGACGAGTACCCAGGAATAGCAGACACCGGTATTAGCTACTCTATTCGCTTGAGTACCTTACAAATCAATGACACAAAAGCAAGCATCTTCGTTTTGCAGGCCGCAATGATTTATGCCGCTGTTGTACTAATGGTAATTTGTCTTACTGTATTATCTTTACAGCAGCTTTTGGATGCAAATCAATACCAATATCGCTTCTCCGTACTTCGCAAATTAGGTGTTGAGGATCGTCAGATAGGAAAACTGGTCTTGAAACAATTAGGTGTCTGGTTTGGCCTTCCGATTGCTTTAGCAATTATCGTTGCCGTTGTTGTCATTGCTTACTTTATTCAAACCATATCAGCAGAAATCATTGCCTATATTGGTTTTGATGTGTTGATGGCACAAATTGGTATAACAGCAGGAATTCTTGTTCTACTGTTAATTTGTTATTTCGCCAGCACATGGTTATTGTTTCAAAGAAGCATTCGATAGTCGCCGATACAAGAACATACCCCCATAGTGTAGTCTCGAATATGTGCTTTCGAGCGTCTACTCTATGGGGGTATGTCGTTAGAAATCGAGCTTACGATAACAAGTCTTATACGTTAGGGCAGAGTTTTTCTACAACTTCCGGCGTCAACTTGCGAATCATCGCTTTGGCCAATTCAATTGCGGCATCCACATCTGCGGCGGCTGCATAGCCGTAATGGGTGTGGGCATAGCGGACAGGAATGCCGAGAACCACAGTCGGAATACCATAATGAGAAAGGTGAATGGCACCACCATTTGTGCCGCCGCCTGTTCTCACAGCACACTGATGTGTAATACCGCACTCTTCGGCGACCTGTTTGGCAAAGGCGACAAAACCGGGATGTGCCACCATGCTTCCGTCACGGAAACGAATTTGCACACCTTTTTTCAAAGCACCTTGTGCTTCGTCTTTCGACATAAACGTATCGTCAGCAGGTGTGCCTTCCAAACAAATGGCGAGGGCAGGCTTTACGCGCTGAGAGGTAATTTTTGCGCCGCGAAGCCCCACTTCTTCTTGTGTAGAGAAAGCGCCCACCACGTCAACATTGAGCGACTCGGAAGACAAGCCACGCAAAACTTCGATGACCCCGGAGCAGCCCAAACGGCAGTCGAATGCCTTGCCCATCAAAAGGCCTGTCTTTTCCTGATAAGTGCAATTGACTTCGGGCGAAACGGGCAAGCCCAAATCAAGCCCTAAAATCTCAACAGCATCCTCTTTGCAGCAAACGCCTGCATCCAGATAAATGCTGTCAATATTGAGCGGAGCATTTTTTTCCGCAGCACTCATAAAATGAGGCGGTTTGGATGTGGACACCGCACGAACCATCTCACCGCGAACGTTTTTAATTAAAAACGTATGCGCGGGAATATTGTGTTCTACCCAGCCGCCCAGCGGCACAATCTTGAGCAATCCGTTGGGCATGATGCTCTGAATCATAAAGCCAACTTCGTCCATATGCGCATCCAACATCACAATGGGGCGATCTCCTGTGTTTTGGGGCAGGGAAGTGTAAACATTCTGCATTCCATCCCGCTTCGGAGAAAAAGCAGCAGCTTCTTTTTCAATCAAATCTGCAACGTCGTGCTCAAAGCCCGAAGGGCCAAATGCATCCGACACAGCAAAAGCAAGTTTCAAATCCGGCATAATTGCACATCCTCTTTCTTATCCATTTTTATCACAAAAGGGAAGTGCCGAAAACGGCACCCCTTCGCATCAAATTAGAATTTTCTTTTTACAAACGCTCTAACTGATCCAGCCAAAGGTTTGCACAAGCATCGCTCGGCATCCGCCAGTCTCCGCGCGGTGAAAGCGCAACTGTTCCCACCTTGGGGCCGTCCGGTAAGCAGCTTCTTTTAAATTGCTGCGCGAAGAAACGCCGGTAAAAATTTTGCAGCCATTTGCGAATGGTTTCTTCGTCATACTGCCCTTCAAAAGCAATCTTGGCCAAATAGAAAATCTTCTTTGGCTCAAATGCCCAGCGGAGCACATAATACAAAAAGAAATCATGCAGCTCATACGGACCGACAAGCTCTTCTGTCTTTTGGCTGATTTCGCCGTCCTTTGCAGGCAGCAGCTCCGGGCTGACGGGCGTATCCAGAATATCTTCCAGCACTTCTTGCAGTGCGCCGCCGCTTTGCTGTGCCACCGTTGCCACCAAATGACGCACCAATGTTTTAGGCACAGAGGCATTCACCCCGTACATGCTCATATGGTCGCCGTTATACGTTGCCCAGCCCAGCGCCAACTCCGACAAATCGCCTGTGCCAATCACAAGGCCGCCTGTTTGGTTGGCGAGGTTCATTAAAACCAAAGTGCGCACACGCGCCTGTGTATTTTCATATGTGACATCCAGGCAAGCTTCATCATGTCCAATATCCGCAAAATTGCTGCGAACCGTTTGTGCAATGTTCACTTCACGCAAGGTGACACCCAAAGCCTCACATAAACGATAAGCATTATTCTTTGTGCGCGAAGTGGTGCCAAAGCAAGGCATAGTGACAGCGGTAATTTTTTCTAAGGGTAGTCCGGCAAGGGAAAAGGCCCGTGTGACTACGAGCAATGCCAGCGTACTGTCTAAACCGCCTGAAATTCCAACCACTGCCCCCGTGCTTCTTGTATGCAGCAACCGTTTTTTCAAGCCCTGTGCCTGCATTTCCAAAATGGCTTCGCAGCGTGCAAAGCGCTCGTGTTGTTCTTGCGGAACAAAGGGAGCAGGGGAAACACCGCGATGCAGCGGCATTTCTTTATTTTCTGTATGAAAAGAAATGACTGTATAGCCTTGGTTTTGATTCCGCGGAAACGTTGTGTTTTTGCTGCGTTCCCAAGACAAACGTTCAACGTCGATTTCCACTAAAATGTCTTCGTTGGCAAACGGCTTTGACTGCGCCAGCACCGTGCCGTTTTCTGCAATCAGATGATGCCCGGCAAACACTAAATCGGTTGTGGACTCGCCTTCGCCTGCATCAGCATACAAATAACCGCAAAGCAGCCGTGCCGACTGTGCGCTTACCAAATCTTTTCGATAGGCCGCTTTCCCGATGATCTCATCGCTGGCAGAAAGGTTCATTACAATCGTTGCCCCAGCTAATGCATGTGCTGTTCCCGGCGAAACAGGCGCCCATAAATCCTCGCAGATTTCCACAGCAACCTTCAAAGCATCGTGCTCCTGAGAAGCAAACAGAAGCTTTGTACCAAAAGGAATTTCTTGTCCAAACAGATGAATCGCGTCCGTTTCCTCCGAGGCGCTGTCAAAATGGCGCTGCTCGTAAAATTCGTTATAATTTGGCAAATGGGTTTTGGGAACAACACCCAAAATTTTACCATGCTGAATGACGATTGCACAATTATAAAGTTTGCCGTTGTGACGCAAGGGAGCGCCGACCGCAAATAGCACCGATAAATCTGCGGTTTCCTTTAAAATTACTTGCAAAGCATCAAGAACGCCATGTAATAAGGCGGGCTGAAAGAACAAGTCCTCACAGGTATAGCCCGTGACACACAGCTCCGGCAGGCACAACACTTCCACCCCTTGCCCGGCAGCCTTTTGCACCGCTTTGACGATTTGCTCGGCGTTATAGCCACAGTCCGCCACACGAATGGGCACACAGCTGCACCCACACAACACAAACCCATGGTTCATTGGTCATCCCTCACTTATATGCTCTCCCGGCCGCAATTTTCAATGCAGCCCTATTTTTTACCATTCTAAATGTTTAGTATACCACAATTATTTACAAATGAGCAATACAAAAAGCGTTGGTTCTTCTTGCTTGCGTATCAAAACAGGAATATAGTATAATAAACTGATACGGCGAAATAGCATCAAGCGCTATTGAGCCGCAGTTAGATTTAATAAAAGAGGTTTTTATGCTAAGGCTTATCCTAGAAGATTTTGACGCAAAAAAGATTGCCGAAAGCGGTCAGTGTTTTCGCATGACGTATCAAGATGATCACACTGTACAAGTGATTGCATTTGGAAATGTATTGACGATATACGAAAGAGGAGGAAATGTCTGGGACTTCTCCTGTACACAGAAAGAATTCGACACCGTTTGGAAAGAATATTTTGATTTGGATACAGACTATTCCGGCTATCGCGGCTTATGCTTGCCGGAGGATGCCTTTTTGAAAGAAGCTTTAGAAGCCGGCATGGGCATTCGCATTTTGCGGCAGGATCCTTGGGAAATGCTGGTTTCCTTTATTATTTCTCAGCGCAAAAGCATTCCTGCCATCCGAACTGCGGTGGAGCTTTTATGCACACGCTTTGGCACACCGTTTGAATATGAAAATCAAACGTATTATGCTTTTCCCACACCAGAAAGAATTGCCGCTCTTTCTGAACAGGAGCTTCGGGATTGCGGCCTTGGCTATCGCGCGCCGTATGTGCTCCACGCTGCAAGCGTTTTTCTTGACACGCCTTCGCTTCAGGAGTACACGCTTTCTCTAGACGAATTGAGAACCGCTTTGATGCGCATTCACGGCGTAGGCATTAAAGTAGCGGAATGTGTGGCTTTGTTCGGCTACCACCATATCGAAGCTTTTCCGGTTGATGTATGGATTCAGCGTGTTGTGCAAAACATTTATTCCGGCACGTTTCCCGCAGAATATCAAAGTGCCGCAGGCGTATTGCAGCAGTATCTTTTCTGCTACGCCAGAGAGCGAAAACTGAAAGAACAATAACACATTTTTAGGGAATGATAATCTTTTCAGCAGCAAGCCACTTTTCCGCAATCTCATAAGCGGTTCCGTCTGCAATAAGAGTTTGCAGCGTGTCATTCACCTGTTGTGCAAGTGCTTCATCCGATAAGCGAAAGCCGACAGCATATAAATCATCTCCAAAGTCAAAGGGAAGCAAATAATAGTTTGCCGGCATTTGCGCCGCCTGATAGTTTGCATAAGTCTCATCCACAATCACGGTGTCAAGCGTTCCTTGTGCAAAGCTTTCCAGACCCTCGGCGTATGTTTCCAGGGGGGTAACATTCGGCAAAAATATTTCGTAGTCCTCCACGCTGTTCAGCATCTCCCACGCTGCACTTGACGGTTGTACGCCAATTCGGTGGTAAGGCAGGTAGGAAAAATAGGGAATCCAAACGTTTGTTGAGGATAAAACGGAAATTTTCGTAATCAAATACGGCTGCGAAAAACACATCTTTGTTTCACGTTCCGGTGTGATGGAAAGCCCACTCCAGATGCAGTCAATGCTGCCATCTTGGAGCAAAGCTTCTTTTTCATCCCATGAAATGGGCTGAAACTCTGCACGGATTCCTAAAGCGTCACAAACTTCTTGTGCCAGCTCAATATCCAGCCCCGTTAATTGGCTGCTTTCATCTAAAAAGGTCATGGGCGGAAAGGCATCATCCACCCCAATGACAAGACAGCCTTTTTCTTTTACCTGCTGCCAAGAGGGGTCTGCAAGGGGTTCCGCTTCCACCGGGGCAGATGCCGCAATGCTTGCTGTTGGAACAGAAGCAGGAGGCAGCCCAACTCCAAATAAATAGACAGCACCTGCCAATAGTAAGATGCTGAGCAATGCTTTTTTCAAACAGAATTCCTCCTCAAAAGAAGTTTTCCGGGAAAACAAATGTTCTCTTTTATTTTAACGGTTCAAAAAACGGAAATCAACGGTTTCCTTATTTTAGGAAGGATGAATAACGATGGCCAAAGATAAACTGAAAACGATCTACGTTTGCACATCCTGCGGAGAAACTGCGCTTCGGTGGATGGGCCGATGCCCTTCGTGCGGCGAATGGAATACAATGACCGAAGACGTTGTGCGTGAGGAAAAGAAAAGCGCAGGGAAAACCGTTTCCAAAAGCCTTTTGCAGGCACAAACACAAATTCTGCCCTTAGCACATGTCAGCGCTATGGAAGAAAAAAGCCGCATTGTCACAAAAATCAGCGAATTAGACCGCGTATTAGGCGGGGGAATTGTGCTCGGCAGCGTGGTACTGTTAGGCGGTGAGCCCGGCGCGGGCAAATCAACGCTGCTGCTGCAATTATGCGGTGCGGTCAGCCCGAACATTCCCGTTCTTTATGTCACCGGTGAGGAGTCCGTGCGGCAAATTAAGCTGCGTGCGCTTCGTTTGGGCATTCATGAAGAAAACATTACCTTAGCAGCCGAAACAGATATTGATGCTATCTGTGCGCTGATTGAATCTCAAAAGCCCGGCTTAGTGGTCATTGACTCCATTCAAACGATTTACTCGGCAGACATCACTTCTTCTGCGGGAAGTGTATCACAGGTGAAAGAATGCTCTGTGCGTCTGATGAACGTTGCAAAGCAAAATGAAATTCCGACCTTTATTGTCGGACACGTCAACAAAGACGGCGCGATTGCCGGGCCAAAGGTGATGGAACATATTGTGGACACCGTGCTTTACTTTGAAGGTGATAAGACGCTTCCTTATCGTGTACTGCGCGCAGCAAAAAACCGCTATGGTTCCACCAACGAGATTGGAATGTTTGATATGACGGGAAACGGACTGAAAGTGATTGAAAATCCGTCGCAGCTTTTGCTGGAAGGTCGTCCCGTCGGTGTTTCCGGCAACTGCGTTGCTTGTACGGTAGAAGGGTCACGACCCATTTTATCCGAGGTTCAGGCGCTTGTCAGCAAGACCTCATTCGGTACGCCCAGACGTGCGGCAGCTGGCTTTGATTTTAACCGAATGAATTTGCTGCTGGCTGTTTTGGAAAAGCGCGCCGGATACTTTTTAGGGAATTTAGACGTTTATTTGAACATTGTCGGCGGCTTGGATTTGGATGACACCGCGTGTGACTTAGCTGTGTGTCTTGCGGTAGTTTCCGGCATGACAGACCGTCCCGTACCGGATGATTTAATCGCAATTGGGGAAGTAGGACTTGGCGGGGAAGTGCGCAATGCGCCAAACTTGGAACAGCGTTTAAAAGAAGCACAGCGCATGGGCTTTATACGGGCGATGATTCCAGCACAAGGCATGAAGCAGCTGAATCTGGAAGATTTTCCGCAAATGGAATTGGTTGCTATTCATGATATTCGGCAAGCAGTATCTCTCCTATAAAAGAGGTGGATTGACAATATTTTAACAATCAAACCGATAGGGAGAAGGCAGTGCCCATAAGCAAAAGTGCTTATTTGTAATTGCGTATTTTCAGAATATGATTTTGCTTGCAGCAAACAAGATCCAAAATAAAATATTGAATTATGTTTGCTGCAAGCTGAATCATTGAATCGTTACAAGGTATTTGGACAGTACGGCAATCTAAATACATGATACAAAATTTCTAAAATCCAATGATACCGAATCAAATTTGATTTTAATGGACGCCAAACTATGCATATAAACGGATTTACACAGTCAATCAGAACATGGATCAAACATCATATTGAATCATCCTTGTAAATCCCAAAAAGGCTTCCCTACAGTTCGCTAAATTTTAATTTAGCGAACTTATATATATTGAGCAAAAAGGAGGATGAAAAGAATGAGTACCTACTTGGATCCGCGAACCCCCAATAAGCATGGCGACTACAAAGACTGCCCCCCGCTTGTAGTACGCTTTTTGTACGACAGCGAAACCATTCGAGGCTTATCGCCAAGAACAGTCAATGGCTATTACATTGACCTTCGGACATTCTTTCGGTTCATCAAACAATTTCGCGGTTTAGCCGGTACACACAGCTTTGAAGAAATTCCACTGGATGACATTGACATCACATTCATCGCCAGTATTACAACATCAGATATTTACGAGTTTTTGCATTATGTAACCAGAGAGCGCGAAAATTCACCTTCAGCGCGTGCACGCAAGCTATCCAGCTTAAAAGGCTTTTTTAAATATCTGTGCAACAAAATGAAACTGCTGTCGGTTAATCCCACAGATGATATTGATACACCGGCCAAGAGAAAAAGCCTTCCCAAATATCTGTCATTTGACGAAGGCATTGCTTTGTTAAAAAATATACAATCTGATTTTTACGAACGAGATTACTGCATTTTAATTTTATTCTTAAACTGCGGAATGCGTTTATCTGAACTCGTGAATATTAACATCAGCGATTTAAACGACGATGAAACTATTCGTATTGTTGGCAAAGGCAATAAAGAACGCCTTGTTTACTTAAACAAGGCGTGTTTAGACGCGCTCTCTTCCCTTTTGACTGCCCGGCGGGCTTTGCCTAATTTAAAGGATAAAAACGCATTATTTGTTTCAAAGAAAACCGGCAAACGAATTTCCGTGCGGCGTGTGCAGCAAATTGTCGAGCGCTGCTTGCAAAGCGCCGGACTATCTGGAAAAGGGTATTCCGTTCACAAACTGCGTCACACCGCAGCTACCATGATGTATCAGCGCGGACATGTCGATATGCTGGCACTCAAAGAGATTTTGGGCCATGCACATGTTTCTACAACGGAGATTTATACCCATTTAGGTGATACAAAGCTAAAAGAAGCCGCTCAAGCATCCCCTTTTGCCAATGTCCATTTTCAGCCCTCAAAGAAAAACGGGCAGGAAAATGACAGCTAACACCGTTTGCAGACAAGCCGCGGCGAGCAAGACAGCGGTTGTCCGAAAAAAAGAACGAAAGAGCGCGTGGCTGCTCTGCGTTAGATGATACGTTTGCCCCAAAACGGCCGTACGAAATAACCTTTGGCTGGATTGGCAGGCCTGTCTGGAAAAGAAAAACGTGACAAGCACTTCCAAAAAAGACGGCAGCAAAAAAATCATTGCGTGAAGAAACAGGCCCTTAAAGCCGGATTGCTCATATAAAAAAGAAAATACACTTCCAACGGCAATTCCTTTTGCCAAGAGAACTGTTAAAATAAGCGGCATTCCCAAACAGCTTGTTCCCAAAAGCAAAATCACCACTTGCGCGAAAAGAACCGAACAAAGCTTTTCTGCAAACGCCAGCCACACTTCCCCACTTTGGCATTTGAGAAAGTACTGGCTTAAAAAGGCGGAAAAGTAAGCATCTGGAAGCTGGGATGCTTTAGCGAATAACAAGCCCCCGGTGATCATACCCGAAAGCAAAAAAACAGCTTGCCATCCTCCGCCTTCTCCAAAAGAGCTTGGCGCTTCGCGTTCTATTCGCAGTTTTGGACGGTGAAATGTGCGAAAAAGTGGTTTTGTGCCTTTCATATTTCCCCTTCTTTCTTTTTATGGCAGTATTTCTTTCAAATGGCACTGCCCTTTCTCAATGGCTTGTTCGTTAGCTTCTCTCTTGCCGTTTTAACTTCTCAGCTTTGAAGCATGTTCTGCCATCAGCATTCCCAAATAGCCGCCCATTGCGCCGAAACACAGCACCGCTGCTGCTTTATAAAGCGCGGAAGTATCGTAAACTATTCCATTCATCAAGAAGGATACGCCAAATAATACAACATTGCACACCAAGGCAAAGGCGAGCCCCAGTACCAAACCGCGCTGCTTTTCTAAAAATCCAAATAAAAAAGACGCCGCTAACAAACAGATTCCAGCTGCTGTGGTGGCAAGCGGCGAAACCAATTTTGTGGGAAAATCGGTATTGCACAAAAACACCGAAAACGCCGCCATCATCGCACATAATAGCACGCCAAGCACGATAGCGCTGATCAATGCGTGAATCACAAATCCTGCTCCCTGCTTTTTGGGAACAAACGTTCTTTGTTTCATAAAAAACACCCCCTGCGTGATAGTAAACTATACGCAAGGGGTGTTTTTGTTATGCCATTATTTTTTGGAATCTTTCTTTGCATCGGTCGGCGCGGAAGAACCGTCCATATTCAATTTCTCAACGCTTTGAATTGCCCAGCGCTTCATGCGAATTTTCACACGGTCAGAACCTGTTTCCAACACAAAAGTATCCTCTTTGATGCTGGCTACACGACCAACGAGACCGCCGATGGTGGTAATGCCGTCGCCTACCTCGATGGAGTTACGCATCTCTTTATCCTTTTTTTCCTTTTTGCTTTGCGGACGAATCATCAAAAAGTATAATACGACCACCATTAAAATCAAAGGAATAATTGAAGTCAATAACCCGAGCGTGCTGTTTGTATCCATTTCATTTCCTCCTGTGTGAGTACCGGGCCTGAAAACAAAAACGCCCAGCTCCTATTTTCAAATACTACATCATCATACCAAATTTTCGTTTAACTTGCAAGGGAAAAGCGTTGAAATTTTCCCTTCTCTATTTTCACAGATCTTTTAAATGCGTGTATCCAAGCGCTCGACATTTTCTTGATAAAATTCTTCATAGCGGTCTTCATCAAGAGCCGTGCGAATCTTTTCCATTAAAGTATTATAGAAATGCAGATTGTGCATGACTGCCAAGCGCATTCCCAGCATTTCATCCGCCTTGAACAAATGGCGCAGATATGCTTTAGAGAAATTCTGGCAGCACTCGCAGTCGCAGTTCTCGTCCAGCGGGCTGTCATCCAGCTCATACTTTGCATTTTTAATGTTAACAATACCTTTCCATGTGAACAAATGGCCATGACGTGCATTGCGGCTCGGCATAACACAGTCGAACAAATCAACGCCGCGATAAACCGCCTCTAAAATATTGCCGGGCGTTCCCACGCCCATCAGATAGCGAATCTTGTCCGCCGGCATGTGCGGCTCCACCAAAGAGATGACACGATACATTTCTTCTTTGGGCTCACCCACAGCTAAGCCTCCGATGGCGTATCCGTCTAAATCGAGTGCGGCAATTTCCTTCATGTGTTCCACGCGCAAATCGTCATAGCAACAGCCCTGGTTAATACCGAAAAGCATTTGATGCGGGTTGACCGCGAGGTTTTCACGCTTCAAGCGTTCCAGCTCGTCTTTACAGCGCTTTAACCAACGAACGGTACGCGCGCACGAATTTTTGGTGTAATTGTACTCAGATGGATTTTCAATACATTCGTCAAAAGCCATGGCAATTGTAGAACCAAGATTGGCCTGAATGCGCATACTTTCTTCCGGCCCCATAAAGATACGCTTTCCGTCTAAGTGCGAAGCGAAGGTAACGCCTTCCTCTGTAATTTTCCGCAGTTTAGAAAGGCTGAATACTTGAAATCCGCCGGAATCCGTTAAAATTGGGCCATTCCATTTGGTAAACGAATGCAAACCACCCAACTTTGCCACTGTTTCATCGCCGGGACGCAAATGGAGATGATAGGTGTTGCAGAGCATTACCTGACAATGGTTTTCTTTTAAATCTAACGCCGAAAGCCCGCCTTTGATGGCTGCGGCGGTAGCAACATTCATAAACGCCGGGGTTTGTACCGTACCATGTACAGTTTGAAACTCTCCCCTGCGTGCTTTTCCCTGTTTTTTCAGCAAACGATACATAGACGACTTCCCTTCTTGCTCAAATAATCAGCATTGCGTCTCCGAAGCTGAAAAAGCGGTATTTTTCGGCCACAGCAATTCGGTACGCATTCATAGTGTTTTCATATCCGCAAAAAGCGCTTACCAACATAATCAAAGTCGATTCCGGCAAATGAAAGTTTGTAATCAAGCCGTCAATCACTTGGAACTGATAGCCGGGATAAATAAAAATATCAGTATCCCCACTGCAAGCGCAAATTCCGCCATGCTGCTGGGCTGCCGCTTCCAGCGTGCGGCAGCTGGTTGTCCCCACAGCAATGACTCTTGATCCGCGGCTTTTCGCCTGCTGAATTTGTTTTGCCGCCTCTTCATCAATGCTGTACCATTCACTATGCATTTTATGGTCAAGGATATTATCCTCTTTCACCGGGCGAAATGTCCCTAACCCCACATGCAGCGTCACCTGTGCAAATTCCACGCCCTTTTCTTTCAAGCGCTCCATCAATGCAGGTGTAAAGTGAAGCCCAGCTGTCGGCGCTGCGGCGCTTCCCAGCTCTTTGGCATAAACAGTTTGATATTCACTTTGATCCTCAAGCTGTTTTTGAATGTAAGGCGGCAGCGGCATTTTCCCAAAGGCATCGAGTTTTTCGTACAGCGTTGCCGTGTCGTAGGAAAAACGCACGATCTTATTGCCATCCTCTTTGGTTTGCAGAATTTGAGCTTTTAGTGTTCCATCGCCAAATTCAACGGTATTGCCTTCGTGCAAACGTTTTCCCGGCTTTGCCAGACATTCCCACTCATCTTTTGCTGTTTGGCGTAATAAAAGCAGCTCACACACCGCGCCGGTGGGAGCCTTATGACCAACCAAACGTGCCGGAAGCACTTTGGAGTTATTGACTACCAATAGATCGCCGGGCTTGAGCAGCTCGGTTAAATCGGAAAAGATTCGGTGCTCAATTTTGCCGCCTGTGCGCGAAAGGCAAAGCAGCCGCGCGGCATCACGCGGATGACAAGGTTCTTGTGCGATCAGCTCCTGCGGCAAATCAAAATAAAAATCACTTTTTTGCATGACAGAATTTTCTCTCCGTTGACAATAAATAGATAGGATGCTAATATGTAATTATATTGTATCCGGGGCCGGTTTTCAAGCCGGTTTTTCTTTTATTTTTTGATTTTTGTCACAAAAAACGAAAATTGCCATAGGATGCAAATATGGGTAGGAAAGGAAGTATGAAAGATGAAAAAATGGAAAGCAGGTGTGGTTGGTGCCACAGGAATGGTTGGCCAGCGGTTTGTATCCTTGCTGGAAAATCACCCCTGGTTTGAGCTGACGGCGGTTGCCGCTTCTTCTCGGTCCGCCGGAAAAACCTATGAAGAAGCCGTGGGACAGCGCTGGGCTATGCCGACGCCGATGCCCCAAGCCGCAAAGGACATGGTGGTGTTGGATGCTTCGGATATTGCAGCCGTCACATCGAAGGTCGATTTTATTTTTTGCGCTGTGGATATGCCGAAGCACGAGATTCAGGCACTGGAAGAAGCTTATGCAAAAGCTGAGTGCCCCGTTGTTTCTAACAACAGCGCTCACCGTCAAACACCGGACGTGCCGATGGTTGTGCCGGAAATTAACCCGCAGCACATCGAAATTATCCCCGCACAAAGAAGCCGCCTTGGCACGAAACACGGCTTTATTGCAGTAAAGTCGAACTGTTCCTTGCAAAGCTATGTACCTGCACTGCACCCCTTGCATCAGGCATTTGAGCTGACCGACTGCTTAGTTTGCACTTATCAGGCAATTTCCGGCGCAGGAAAAACGTTTGAAACATGGCCTGAAATGGTAGATAACTGCATCCCCTACATCGGCGGCGAAGAAGAAAAAAGCGAACAAGAACCGTTAAAGCTGTGGGGTCATATTGAAAATGGCGTCATTGTACCCGCAAAAACGCCGCATTTCACCGCACAATGTTTGCGCGTGGCTTGCACCGACGGCCATATGGCAGCGGTTTTTGCCCGTTTCCGCAACCGCCCCACTGAGGAGCAAATTAAAAAACTTTGGCAGGAATTTGAAGGAGAAGCCCAGCGTCTTTCTCTGCCCAGCGCACCCAAGCAGTTCCTGCACTATTTTGAAGAGGAAAACCGTCCGCAGACTCGCTTAGACCGCAACACCGAAAACGGAATGGCTGTCTGCATCGGCAGACTGCGTCCTGACACCCAGTACGACTATAAATTTGTTTGTCTGTCGCATAACACTTTGAGAGGTGCTGCGGGCGGCGCAGTTCTGCTGGCGGAGCTCTTGGCTGCAAAGGGCTATTTTGACCGCACAGAATAAGTCCCCTTTTATTTGTATTTTTTTATGCCGATTGCTTATCAGCACGTTCTTGACAGAAAGCGAGCGAATGCCGTATGAAACCAGTATTGTTTACGGGCTCGGCTGTGGCGCTTATTACGCCGATGCACCAGGATGGTTCAATTCATTTTTCGGCTTTAAAATCTCTTCTGGAAAGACAAATCACACAGGAAACCGACGCGATTGTCGTGTGCGGAACAACCGGTGAATCTTCCACACTCACCGTTCGAGAACATTTGAAAGTGATTCAAACGGCAGTTGACATCGTTTCGGGGCGTGTTCCGGTGCTTGCCGGAACAGGCTCCAACGATACTGCCCACGCAATCGAAATGTCAAAACGCGCGGCAGCGCTTGGCGCAGATGGATTGCTGCTTGTCACACCATACTACAACAAAACCAATGCTGCCGGCTTAGAACGCCACTTTTTTGCCATTGCCGATGCCGCACAGATTCCGTGTATTGTGTATAATGTTCCCTCTCGCACCGGCATGTCGATTCGTCCCGAAACATATGCCAAGCTGGCACAGCACCCTTACATTGTTGGGGCGAAAGAAGCATCAGGCAATTTTTCAGACATTGCACACACCGCTTATCTGTGCGGCGACTCTTTGACGCTTTACTGCGGCAACGATGAGCAGATTTTGCCCATGATGTCGCTTGGCGCAAAAGGCGTCATTTCGGTTTTGGCAAATATTGTACCGCGTCAGGTCCATCGGTTGTGCCGTGCTTTTTTTGACGGCAATCTCACACTGAGCAGGCAATTGCAGCTGGAGTATCTGCCGTTGATTCAAGCATTGTTTTGTGATGTCAGCCCGATGCCTGTCAAAGCGGCACTCAATATGATGCATTTATCCGCCGGCCCATGCCGGCTTCCTTTGGGCGGCATTTCCGACAAAGAAAAACAGCGCGTAGCTCAGGCTTTAAACAATCTGTCCTTGCTTTCCGCGTAAAGAAATTTTGAAATAGAAAGGTGTCTTTCCATGGGAGAGCATGACGCACATCGCCAAAGAATGTATCAGCGCTTTTTAAATGAGGGCCTATCTCACTTTGCCGAACATGAAGCACTGGAGTTTTTGCTGTATCTGGCACACGCACGAGGAGACACCAACGGCCTCGCCCATCGCTTAATTGAGCGATTTGGAAGTCTTTCTCTCGTACTGGATGCGCCTGAGGAGGAACTGCAACAGGTAAAAGGAGTAGGAAAAACGACTGCTGTTGTTCTAAAGTTTATCCCTCAAATGTGTGGTTACTATTTAAATAATCGCATTGATGAGCGCATCGTGTTGGATACACCGGAAAAAACGGCGGAATATCTGATGCCGAAGTTCTTTGGAAAAATGACGGAATGCGTCTGCATGGTTCCGATGGATGACAAAAAACGCCCCATGGGGTGCGTCTTTTTGTCGGAAGGTATTGTAAACGGCGCCCCGATTTCGGTGGCACAAATGGTCAAAGAGGCTGTTCGCACGCATGCAAGTACCATTTTGCTGGCACACAATCATCCTCGCGGTCTGCCGCTGCCTTCTTCGGACGATATTGGAACTACCATCGCGGTTTCTCGCGCCTTAGAGGTAGTGAATATTCGGCTAACAGATCACTTAATTATTGCCGACAACGATTATTGTTCCATGCGTCGTCACTATCCGAACGCCTTTCGCTCTGATGGTTTATGACCAATACAAAGCTTTCAGCAGTGGGAAAGCCACCTGCTGTAACAAAACAAAAACAGAACCGATAACACGCTGGGAAAACCTAAAGTGTTATCGGTTCTGTTTTTTACAGCTACATCAATTGATACAAGGATTATAATTCTGTCTGCCAAGTGGCATTGCCTCTTATTTTGCGCTGTACTCTTGTTTCAGACGCTCTAAAACAGGCATATCCGCCGGACAAAAGGCATATTGTTCTATTTCGTCTGGAGTAATCCAGCGCAAATCATGGTGCTCTAAAAGCTTTGGCTCTCCCTTTGCAATTTCAGCTAAAAAAACGGTTAAGTGAATGCTTCCTTCTTCATAGGGGTGTGTTACCTCCATATACATTTCACCTACGTTTAGTTCCACCCCCAGCTCTTCCTGAAACTCTCGCTTCAATGCCTGCTGTTTTGTCTCTCCGGGTTCCACTTTACCGCCTGCAAATTCCCATAGCAGCGCCTGCGCTTTATCTTGCGGTCTTTGGCAAATCATGAAGCGGTTTTCACGGTAAATCAATGCGGCAACAACTTCTTTCATGGCTCATCGTCTCCCGTTTTATTCTTGCTGGTTATTGGACGGTTTTCGCAAAATGGAGTAGGGCTCCAATGGGACTTCGCAGGGAACCGAAAAGCGCATTTTCGGGTGAGGTGTTGACTCAATAGGCATATCGTCCTCCCCGTAAATCATCTCAGGGCAGAAAGACACGACATCACCATTCAAACAAAGCGCTTCCAATGTTTCTCCTTTTACAAATTTTCCGCGCTGTGTACAGTATGCGCGGCCATTCTTCCATTCATTCACGACGCCAACGAGTTCCCACTCTCTGATATACCCGCCGGCTGCCGTATTTTGGCGCGCTTCCTCTCGGCCAAAATAAAAACCGGGCGAATAGCGGCGGTGAGAAGTTCTTGTCAATTCGTCCAGAACACGCTCGGGGCAAAGGAATGTATCTGGATTTTTTAAATATTCGTCAATTGCCTTTCGATAGGCCGCAGTGACAGAAGCGACATAATAGAACGTCTTTGCACGTCCCTCAATTTTCAAGCTATCCACGCCGGCTTGACAAATTAAGTGAATAAACGGTGCCGTACACAAGTCATCTGCATTCAGCAAATAGCTTCCCTCTTCCGTTTCTCCAATTTCAAACAAACGGTCGGGGCGATTTTCCTCGGTGATATGATACTTCCAGCGGCAGGGCTGGGTGCATTGGCCACGGTTGGCATCCCTTCCATTCATATAATTGGAAATCAGGCATCGGCCTGAAACCGACATACACATGGCACCGTGTACAAACGCTTCCAGCTCCAATTCCGGCGGGGTATTGTCCCGAATGATTGCAATATCTTTGAGGGAAAGTTCTCGTGCCAGCACAACGCGCTTTGCGCCCATATCCCACGCAGCATTTGCAGCAAGGTAATTGGTAATTCCCACTTGTGTAGAAAAATGCACCTCCATGTCAGGCGCATATTTTTTAACGGCGCTCAGCACGCCCAAATCTGCCACAATAAAGGCATCTAGGCCGGTGTCGCGCACCGTGCGAATAAAATCTGGCAAGCGAGCGGCCTCCTCATTCGTAGGAAGGGTATTCATAGTCAAATAGACCTTTGCCCCATGCTTGTGCGCAAATTCTGCCCCTTGTGCAATTTGGTCGGGGGTAAAGTTTTTTGGTGCTGCACGCATTCCAAACTCGGACGCACCTAAATAGACGGCATCCGCTCCATAACGCACCGCATATTCCAAACGCTCTAAATCACCTGCCGGGCTCAGCAGTTCCGGTTTTTTCATCATTTTCATTCTCCCATTTATTGGTAAGATACGCCGCCGCGGAAAACGCGGCGGCGTATCTTAGCTTATCTTACAGCGAGGCATTCACCTGTGCCGCCGCCGCTTTATTGACTTCGTGTTCCGCATCTGTTTTTGCATAGTAGTATGTGCCTGCAAGGTCTGTTACAAAGAAATAGTAATCGCCGTAATACTGGCTGCTTGCATAGTTCAATGTATTGGTCAAGGCATCCATACCGGGGTTAGAAATAGGCCCTGCGGGAAGACCCGGCGTTTTGTAAGTGTCGTATGCATCAATAATTTCCTGGGGGATATTCTCCCATCCGCCGCAGGCAGGCGCAATCGTATTATTGATATAGTTATTATCGTCATCATTCTGGATGTAACTGCTGCAATTGCTTTGCAGTAAGCTTACGATCGAATTCGGCCCCAGTCGATTCATAAATACGGCTGCAACATCCGCCTGATGCTCCGGCAGCCCAGCCTCTTCTTGTACGATAGAGGCCAATGTTACAAACTCGGTGAGCGTAAAGCCCATTTCTTCTACCTTTGCATACATTTCATCCGTGAAGCGTTTATCAAATTCGCCGTAAATTTTAGCGACCATGTTGTACACATCGTCATTTTGATAGAATTCATACGTTTCAGGGAACAGATAGCCCTCGCACTTCATAAACTGGTTTGGGTTTTCATCACGCAGATTCCAGAATTTGAATTGGCTGAAGTCTCCCTCATTTGCCACTTGCAAAAATTCTTCCGCGGTGCAAAGGCCCGCTTCTTCCATCCTCTGCGCAAACTGCACCGCGGGAATTCCCTCAGGGAACGTCACACGCACAGTGTCACGTTTTTGCTCGGTTTTCAAAAGTTCAATCAATTCATCATACGTCATATCGCTGGAAAGCTCAAAGGTGCCGTACTGCAAAGCGCCGGCCTCCTGCTGAAACTTTACATACAACTGGAACAACAGAGCCGAGCGGATGATGCCGTTCTCCTCCAATGTTTCACTGATACTTTTCAAGTAAGAACCTTTTTCAATTTCAATCGTCTTTGCCTCAATGGTGCGCGAGCGATTGCCGATGACATCATTCATCGCCCAAACCATTGCCGCAATTCCCGCAGCGATAAGCGCTACAAAAATCAAGATGATTACCAAACAGCCCCAACGGCGTTTCTTCTTCGGTTTTTCGTCCACTTCTTTCTGTAAAGCTAAATCACTTTCCAGAGGTTTTTCCACTTCGTGGGTATCTTCATCAAACGCATCTTCCCACTGCTCCGTGCTTTCTGCTGCGGCTTCTTCTGCACTGCTTTCCTGCTCCTGCTGAGGGGCGGGTTCAATGATAGGCAGTGAAGTCTGCGGCTTATTTTGCGCCGGTGCTCGTTCGGGCTTTGCTGCGTCTTGTGTCTCTGGTGCATGAAGCAATGCTTCATCGCGGGGATCTCTTTCGGAAGTTTGCACACTCGGCTCATTGCGTTTGACAGCCGCTTGCGCCTTTTGTGCCATTAAGCGCTTTACTTCACTCTCGTATACTTCACTCAGCCACGGCGGAAGCCGTCCCAAACGCTCTTTAAGCTCTTGCATCTTGGGGGCATAACGCTGCCTTTGTTCTTGAGGCATATGGTAAAAGCTAACAGCAAGCTGTGCCAGCTTTTTTGCATACCCCTCCTGCTCTTCTCTTGTCGGCACGCTGCGTTCTTGATTATCCTGCATAGTGATCCTCTTTTCCGCTTATTTACCTAGGGGTTTTCTGAAACGCCAAAATTTTATTTTCTGAAATGCCTTAATATCAGTTCTGTAAAGCCATTATACTTTTCAGATTTAAAACCTTTTAAAGAGACTCGGTCATCCTCTTAATCTCCTCAAAAATTTCTTCTCGTGTACGCATTTCTTCACCGTTGCTGCACAAAACAACTTGCCAGCCCAGCTCTTTTGCGCAATAGGCTGCCGCTCGTCTACTTTGCCGCAAATATGCAACATCTTTTTCGTGAATATCTTTTTTCTCTGCATCACCATGATAACGGCTTTCCATTAGGCACTGTGACACCTCCAGATCTACGTCCAAATAAATGACAAGATCGGGACGCGGAATTCCCATTTTTTCATATTCCAGAGAAAACAGCCAGTCCAAGTACGAGGCCCATTCCCTGCGCGGCAGCTTTGCACACTGATGCACGGCATTCGACGTGGTGTAACGGTCAGCAATAATGACACCGCCATCTTCATAGAAGGCGCCCCAATCTTTTCGATAGCTTGCGTAACGATCTACGCTATAAAAAAGCGATGCGGCATAGGCATTCACATCCTGTGCACTGGTGCCAAATTCACCAGCCAAGTACATCTTCACCAATGCGCTGGAATCGCTTTCATAATTTGGAAACGTCACCTTCTGCACTTGCGTTGAACGCGCCGTACGCCAATAGTCATACAGCATTTGTGCTTGTGTTGCCTTTCCGCTGCCGTCCAGCCCTTCCAACACAATGAGCTTTCCTTTCATGCTGTTTTCTTCACACTCCTTTGTATGGCGTCGCAGCCATTACAGCCGCTTCATTGGCGCATAATTCGCCATTGTCTTTTTAATTCCGGCTGTATCGAACTGTACTTCAACAATGCAATCTCCTGCAACCGGCGTGACCTTCAGCACGGTGCCCTTTCCAAAAACTTTATGCTCTACCTGATCACCCGGCTGATAAGCCGCTGTGGGCTGCTTTTTTTGTTCCGATGCAGAAACCGTAGTCGATGCGGAGGGCGCAGGGCGGCCAAAACCTGCTTGATAATTACGCGCACCACCTTGCACATAACCGGCATGGAGACCGGAGCTAAGGGATGTCATTCTTTGAGAAATCGGATTTTGACGTTGTGCATATGCCATACGCGCTTCGTTCATGCGCTTCATCGAACTGCTTTGACGCCCTTCCAGAAGATTGCTGTCAATCTCCTCTAAAAAGCGGGAGGGTCGATTGCGTTTTGTCTGTCCAAAAATCATGCGAGACAGAGCATTGCACAAATAAAGCTCTTTTTTGGCGCGTGTAATGCCAACGTAACACAGGCGGCGTTCTTCCTCCATATCCTCCTGCGAGTAACGGCTCATTTCCCCAGGGAAAATCCCCTCCTCCATTCCAATGATAAAGACATATTCAAACTCCAAGCCTTTGGCTGCATGCATGGTCATCAAAACAACGACATCTGCGCTCTCATCGTAACTGTCAATATCACTGATCAGTGCTACTTCTTCTAAAAATCCTGCCAATGTCGCATCTTCGCCTTGTTGGTCTGCATACGTTTTTACCGATGAAACCAGCTGGCCAATATTTTCCAAACGCGTTTCACCCTCTTCACCGGCCGCTTTCAGCATCGCACGATAGCCGGTAATATCCAGAATGGCATTGACAAAAGCATCCAGCGGCATTGTTTCGCAAGCTTCTACCATTTTGAGATAAACAAGATGATAAAAACTGCTTAAAGCAGATGCCGAACGCCCAACAGCCGGATAGGCTTCGGGGTGCTCCATCACATCCAACATAGCCACACCGTTCTGAGCGGCAATATCCGCCACATTTTGTACAGTTGTCGCACCGATTTTTCGTGCAGGCTCGTTGATAATTCTCCGCAAACGCAAATCATCTTGACGGTTTGACACGATGCTCATATAAGCAAGAATGTCTTTCACCTCTTTACGGTCATAAAACCGTCTGCCGCCTACAATCTTATACGGAATTCCTGCGCGGGCAAAATAGTTTTCGATGGGGCCGGACTGTGCATTCATACGATAGAGCACAGCATGATCTTTCAGCTTCGCCCCAGCCTTCACATGCTTTCCGATTTCAGCCACAACCTGTGCGGCCTCATCTGTCTCATTATCTGCTTCCATGCAAACAATTTTTTCGCCCTCACCATTGTCCGTCCACAAGGTTTTTCCCTTTCTGGCGCGGTTATTTTGAATCACACAGTTTGCCGCATTCAAAATATTGGAGGTGGAACGATAGTTCTGCTCCAAACGAATGACCTTCGCTCCGGCGAAATGCTGCTCAAAATTCAAAATGTTTTCAATCGTTGCACCGCGGAAACGGTAAATGCTTTGGTCATCGTCACCCACCACACAAACATTTTGATGGCGGCCCGCCAGCAAATAAACCAGCTGAAACTGAGCAATGCTGGTGTCTTGATATTCGTCAACCAAGACATAACGGTAACGATTTTCATAAAATTCTCGAATGTCTTCGTGTTCAGAAAGCAGCCGCACGGTATTATAAATCAAATCGTCAAAATCCATTGCACCAGCGGCAAAGAGCTTCTTTTGATACGCCTCGTAAACACGGGCAAGAGATGTGCTGCGTACATCTTTCGCATCTGAAAGTGCATCCCGCGGGCTGATCATTTTATCTTTCATACGGCCAATGCCCGAAAGAGACGCCTTTAACGGCAAAAATTTCTCATCAATGGAAAGCGTTTTATAGACGTCTTTCATGGCACGCTGCTGGTCGTCCGTATCATAAATCGTAAACGATTTTGGATAACCCAAGCGGTCGGCATCCCGACGAAGCATTCGCACACATGCGGAATGGAACGTAGAGGCATGAACATCTTGCCCTGCTTGTCCCAGCATGGCACTCAATCGATTTTTCAGCTCTCCCGCAGCTTTGTTGGTAAATGTAATGGCTAAAATATGATACGGGTAAACGGGTCGCTCGGCCAGCATACGCTCCAGTTCCTCACTCGGCGTTCCCCCATTTTGCAAAATTGCTGTGAGCTCCTGGACATGCTCCGGCTTCAAGCCCACAGGAATTTGATTGGAATCATGCGCCCGGCCAAAACGAATCAAATTAGCGATACGATTGACGAGCACGGTTGTCTTTCCGCTTCCTGCGCCCGCTAGAATCAGCAGCGCTCCATCAGAGAAAAAAACAGCTTGCTTTTGCTGCTCATTTAAGTTTTTAAATTGCTGTTCAATGTACTCCCTGCGAAGTGCGGGAAACTGCTGTTCTGTCATAAGCTACCTCTTATTTTCCTGATAATCGTGTATAGTATACCATATTCTTCATAAGATGAAAAGGCTCTCAAGAAAAGCCGACAAGATTCTTTGCAAAAAAGAAAAATGCAGGGCATTTTGGTGCAAATTCTACGATGGCAAATCCAAAATGCTCCTGCGCTAAATTGATAAAAAATATGCTCGAAATCCCAAATGGTCGATTTCTGTGAATAAAATTAAGACGGTTTTACCGTTTGGTCGTCCTCTTTAGCAGCAAATGCCGGAACTTGAATGGTGCTGACAATCTTCGTTGCAGTAATTCTGCCATACAGATATTCGTTTTCACTGCCAAGCAGTTTTGCTACGGTTTCTGCGCCGAACACACACCCTACCGCTGCAAATAAAGCTGATAGAAACGCTGTTCCGGCAAATTCCAATGCCGAACCATCCAAAAAAGAAGAAGCATCCAAAAAACACATAGCGTAATAAGGCGCCGGCAGCACCAGGCCATATAAAAGCGCATATCTGGTGATGCAAGCCCACAACTTTGGGCGTCCGCCAAGGCGATCGACCAAACGCAAGTGCAAAAAAGCTTTTCCTGCCGTGTAGCCTTTGCAAAGCCATTGGAAAAAGCCAAAATAGACTAGGACAGAAAACGCCATGATGATAGGCTTGAGCCACTGCATCTTTCGCAAAATAGGGAAAATCTCGGTTCCCACCGACTCCACCGCAACATAAAAGATAATCAAGGCCAGCCAGTCGATAACAGAAGCAAACACTCTTCGGAAAAAAGGAACCTTTTGACCCTTCTGATAAGCCCGTCTGTCCAGTTCCTCCCTCGAAGGAAGAAAAAAACAAAAGATAGGGGTACACAAATAGCCAAGCCATGCTCCAAATGTATTATCCAAAAGGTCTGTGACATCAAACAAACGATAGGGTCTTGGATAAATCCCATACAAAGCCGAAAGCTGTGTCAACTCAAAAAACAAGCTCATCAAAAATCCGAACAGAACGGTTTTTCCCATCTTGCACTTAAAATAGTAGCGCAAGTACACACCTAAGGGAAACAGCATGCACACATTAAAAAGAATCTCCCGCATCGAAGGACTTGTAAAAAGCTTTAAGTAAGAATCTATTTCTCGAAACGAAAGATGATTGGCACGCCAATAGGCAATCAAACCTGATGCCGGTACTAAATTATAACGCGGGGTTGTCATTTGAGCCACAGCGGCACGCGACGGCAATGGAAGAATGACAAGAAAGTATGCCGTCAAGCAGTATAAAATAAACGAGTAAATAATGGCCGAACGCAGTAACGGAATTGCACCGAATTTTTTATATTGGAACAGCAAGTACGGCACGGTAAAAGCAAACGCCAAAACGGGGAACACGAAAAAAGCCGTACCAATTACATTAAAATAAGAACTCAAAAAGCATACCTACTTTCTAAAAAGCAGCAGCAAAACGCCACCGCCTGCCAAAACAAAGAACATTGTTTCAACCACCGCGCATGTCGTTGATTGTGCAAGGAAAGTTTTTTTCATTGTACCCCAAATCACAAAAATGAGCAAGTCTATCCCCTCGTGTTATTGATTACTTTTACAAAGCGATACCACGATAATGAACGGATATTCGCTCATCCTTTGTCGTTTTTCAAATAATAGAGCAGAAATCCCCCGAAAGATTTTCCCTCACAATTATAAAGGCGGCAGCCGGAAAAACCGGCAGCCGCCCGAGACTGTCGAAAAACTGCC
>JFBN01307031.1_pt1 | contig 37031 bp, 35 predicted proteins | sample 768741 | NCBI WGS metagenome assembly JFBN01 (sample SAMN01983846, study PRJNA193217) | chicken gut metagenome | biome: terrestrial biome; isolation source: ceca of Broiler chicken | host: Gallus gallus | place: United Kingdom: England | collected 2010-09-07
CTTTTTTAAAGCCATATTAACATGCTTGTGGTGTAGTTCTATACGATCTACAGATGATTCTTCCTTTGGAGCCTTGAAGTATTTGAGTGCATCGAGTACAGATAACTCTTCAGGAGTCTCGGATACCAAGAAGAACACTTTGCGGAAATTAGTCTTAAGAAATACAAGTGTGTCATTTGAAAGTGTAACTCCATCGATATTCTTTGTTTCACGCCCTGTGAGACTACGCAAAGAAAGTTTGGCTATACGGTTGTACTCTCTACGGTTAGTTTGATAAAGTTCACGCAGTTCTTCATAATAAGGAAGTTCTTGGTTGCATTCCTCTTTTTGTTGTTTCATGCCTTCATCAAAGAGTTTGCTAAGGTCACGGTCAAGGATTTCTTCTTGTGAGTAAATCTGGTTGTCTTCTCCAAATGTAGAATGGAAAGTTTGAATCTTGCTCAATGCAATCTGGTTGAGGTTGATTTCACGATTTCCTTCACGCGAGGGATAGAACAATTAATTATAAATGTGTTTAGATGCAGAGCCAATACGGTTTACACGACCTATGCGTTGCATCAAGCGTGTGCTGTTCCAAGGGGTATCGTAATTCACAATCACATTAGCGCGATGCAAGTTAACACCTTCTGCTAATACATCTGTGGTAAGGATGATATTATAGTCATTCATTTTCACCTTGTAGTTTGCATCGAAATTCTCACGAATCGTCTTGAATTGTTTGCTACGATTATCAGCAGAAATAACCAATACATCCTTGCGATTGATACGGCGAGCTAAGTACTCAACCGTATCAACTGATTCTGAAAACACAACTAATTTTTGCTCAGGATTGCGTTCTGTCTTGAAAAACTCATGTTTAAGTAATTCTTCAAATTTCGCAAATTTGGAATCATCCTCATCCGTTATATCCGCCCATGCCGCACGCAGCTTTTCAAGTGTGTTTTGGTCATTGTGTAGCATCTCAATAAATTCAGGTTTGAAATCAACCGCAGCGAATACTGCATTTTTGGGATTATCTTCCGCCTTGGCATTTAGCTTTTCCTCTATCTCTTCATCGCTTAACCCTGATTCTAACAGCATATTGATGTCAAGATCGGGAGCTATGAATATTTTGTCACGTTCAAACATGTCTATCATATTTTGATTTGCCTGACAGAAATTATCTAATGATACTTGAAAGGCATAAAAGCTGCTTTCAAGACGTTTCACTAATCCATTTTTACGAATACCTGCCAAGCTTCGACTTATCAGTTCCGCATTATCATACAAACCTTGGGCTGCTTCTGGTTTCAAATAAGCTATGGCTTGATAACGCGCATAAGTCAGACTCTTTTCAAGTGTAAACATTGCGTGTTCAAACAAATCAGCAAGATGCTCATTCAATTCATAACGGCTCTCTATGGGGCGTTCCACCTTTGGAAATCCATTCACATCCTTATTGTAACGAGATATGCTTTCAATGTCTGTTCTGGTACGCCTAACGGTCAACGGTTTTATTATTCTATCGCGTACACGCTCAGCGAGCTTTTTGAAATGATTGACATTAAAATCTGGTTCCCTTCGTAATCTTTTAAATTCCTTAATAAGAGGTGCAAAGAAAGCAGTCAGATTTGACACACCATCAATTGTACAATGGCGTGGATCTTGGAACAGTTGTATTTCATTATATATATCTGCCGGAGTATTATTCATTGGTGTTGCAGAAATGAGCATGACTTTCTTTTTATATCCCGGTATGTTACCTGTTTCAATGCGAGGCATTTTGCATATTTCTTGCAATTGCTCAAACGCTGCTGTTGTATGAGAACGGAATTTATGAGCCTCATCCACAAGTATAAGATCAAACTCGTCTGCATTCCAATAATTGTAGTTATCTTCATCCAAGATTTTTGATAAACTTCCGTTGGAAACAAAATTTGCATACTTATCAATTCCAAAATCCTTAAATGTAGCTTTCCAGTTCTGTTCAACTGCAGGGGGATATACTACAAGAATTTTAGTTTTGTCTCTACCGTTTTCTATCAAGAATTTTTTTGTTATCATAGTCGCAATGACCGTTTTGCCAAGACCCACTACATCTGCAAGAAAAAAGCCATCATAACGGAGCAGTTTTTGATATCCCTCTTCAACAGCATCCATCTGATAGTCATATTTTTTATACCCCTCTGGCATATCAAACGGATTATTATCGTCTGTAGCCATTACTCTGTCTGAGAAATATTCCATCAGCATTTTGATATACAGTTCGTATGGTGAAACATCTCCTTTTAGATATGTACGGTCAATGGAGATTTTCACATCATCAGCTGTTATTTCACACCCTTCAGCTTCTTTCCAGAGTAGTTCGAACTCGTCTTTTGCAAACTTGACATCATCATATCGATTCAGTTTTACATTAAACTCATATTGGCGGTCTTCCGAAATGCCAAGACCATTGCCAGACAGGTTGCTTGAGCCTGTTATAGCTACACCTTGTGTGTACTGATTAAAATCATTAGGATAGAGTACATAAATTTTAGCGTGAATTTTCTTTGAAGGATGGGCGCGCATCTCTAATTTCCCGTCTATGAGATCTTGTACCATTTGGAACATTCCATCTTCAACCTCCTTGCGATAATTTGATTGTTCTATGTCCTGACGTATTTTGCGTAGGCAGTCTTCCTTTACTTCTTCTTCAGCCCCGAAGAACATTCTTCCTTGTCTTACTGCTTGTGCAATATATTTATCTACATCAATGCCTATTAGTACCCTTACTTTATTGATGCCATCAAGGAATGGGCGCAAAGAAAAATAACCAGATGCTCGCAGAAATCCGACAACAGCATCCAAATTACGAATATTGGGATTATGTTGCAATATGCCCTCAAATTCTTTCATAAGGGTGTTATTGCTTCTATTCGTAAAAAAGTTAGAGTTGATATTGGTGTTTACAGTATCATTCATGTCGTTATATGTTACAATATTTCCGAATCCTTTTCTTTCTCTCTTCTCTCCTTAACCTTATCCAATCCCGGCATCTTCTTTGAAACAGAACTCTCACCAGCAGGAAAGTATGCCTTAAAGACCTGACATAAGAAACTTACAATGTCGCTGCGTTTCTTGCCCATGTTGGAGAAAGCGGAGTAAGCGTAATACATGAGTTCTTGCTGACTGCACATCTCGTTTGGCTGGATTGTGATTGAGGGCGGAAGAATCAAGTCATGTTCTGTAAATGCGTAGGCACTGGCAAGAATGGCTTTTTGTTCCTCTTCGCTGAACATCTTGATTTTTCCGGCAAACCATTCAAGTTCTCCTTTTTGAAGTGCTTGTTGTTGTTCACTCTGGCGTTCCATCAGAATGGATACTTTCTCTTGCTCTTTTTCAGTAAGGGCGTCTTCAAGCACGCGGTTCTTACGCTTTAGGACATTGTACTTTTCCATACAAGCAATGGCAATGCAGAGATAACCTACGGTTACGGTAAGCACCAATACTGCATGAAATCGGAACTTGGACGGAAAATCCGGCAAAGCATCAATATAGTCGCAGACGACAAGAGCAACTACGAGCATAAGCGCAGCTCCGACATACATTGTCCGGATTTTGACTTTTTGGCTCGCAGGAGAAACGCCCATAAGCAAGGCTATCGCCAAGGCTGCGACCAATAAGATGGAAACCAAGATAAAGATTGTCATGTGTCACGCCCTCCCTATTATGGTTTTACGATGATACGCCAATAGCCTGCCTTGTCAGAACCTTCATGGACGAGAATGCCTCTCTCACGGAGATTTTTAATCTGTTTCTTAACTCCATCTAATGAAATGCCCAATTCAACGGCCATTTTTTCACGGGTTATCATTGGATTTGATATAACCATGTCTATGATGCGTTGAGCAGTCCTGCCCACTGGTCTATTCAATTCGTTTTTTACAGGGTACTTTTTGAGGGTACTTTCATTATTTACAGGGTACTTTTTCTCCGAACCTCCTCCGTTTACAGGGTACTTTTTGAGGGTACTGTTTACCCTGTCGGCCACCTCTTCTACGGAGATTCTACCATTCTCGCCCCAATTCAGATTATAGAAAGTGGTGAAGAACGAAGAGGCTTCGGTTTTATAGCGAGGTTCCTTGCCGGGTAAGAAGTTGGGCAGTTTCTCGGTCAGCTCACGCATCTTGCGCAGACCGGAACCACGTTTCTCCATGTAGTCGAGTTGGGTAAACATATCGGCAATGACGGGGTTGCGGCGTATGGACGGAACATTGTAAATATCGCGGTCTTGAATCTGTGTGCCGTCGAGCATCGCGCCGGGCGAAACTAATTCTACACGGTCATCGTAGATGTCGATATGTACCTCACCGCCCATCACCGTATAATCCCGATGGATAAGGTGGTTTACCAATCCTTCAAAGATAGCACGGTCGGAATAGTCGGGCAGATTGAGACGGTAATTGGGCATCTTCACCCATCCGCTCATGGTGTAGTTCTTGATGAAATCCATGCCATATTTCAGAAGCAACACAAGATTGGCACGATGCTCCACGGAGCTGATGGCATCATCTTTATAAAGTCCCGTCCAACGGGTACAGAATATGCGGGATTGAAACACGGTGCAGTTATCCACAAATAACAGTCCGGCATTGGTAAGTTTTCCGTCAGAAGTCACCAGCCCGAACGATTCCAAATACTTGTCGTTCCATTCCTGGTGTGTCTGTTCACGGAACGTATTAGCAAGGATGATGAAAGAGTGTTTATTTGCATCCACTTGTGTAGGTAACGAATCCCACGTCATGTGCGTACCTTTCAGTACCAACGAGAGAAGTTGCTGAGAGTTGCATTCCACGCTTTCGTTGCCAACTCTTACATAAGCCGTGCGCGTTCCGTCTTGATAGTAATAATAAGGTGTCAAAACACCAGCCTTTACTTTGACTTCAAGCAAAGAGCGTCCTTCGTGTTCAATCGGGATAAGTTGTACTTCCGGTACAGGGTCAAGCCTTGCCTTTATCATTTCGCTGATAAAGTCTGCATCCGCTTGCGGGTTTTCCAGTCCTACAATTTCACCTTCATCGTTTACGCCATAGAACAAGCTGCCGCCCTCCGTATTGGCAAAGGCCGACACGGATTTCAGCCACGACTTCACTTTCTTGCGTTCCAACATCTCCTTGAAATCGTAGGATGTACATTCTGCTATAAGTCTATTATCGTGTATCTGCATGATTTTCTCGTTGTTGTAAGTGTACAATACTCCCATATCATCTACAAACATACATAAAAAAGTTCATTTTCCGTTCAGAAGGGATGAATAAAAGCGGATTTGGAAGAAAATTCCTTTATAAAGCACTTTCTTACCTTTATCATGGAAGATAAAAGAGGATTGGATAACAAGTGCTGTATAAGGACGAAAACATCCACGATGCTGTTTTAGGTTATCATCTAACATTGATATTTTCCTCGTTTTTCTTTCGTTATTTTCAGCGAAAAAACATATTTTTGCGGCATAGAGCTGTGGTTGCTTATGAATGCTTATTTTCGGGTTTGCATGATATTTGCAACACGTTCACGCAAGTCGCTGATAGATATAATGTGTTGATTTTGAGGAAGTGAAATAACCCAAACCTCCTCTATAAGGAAAATCCCCGCACCGGAAGGTGCGGGGATTTTTTTGTGTTTTCTGTGGGTCATCGACCGGGCGTGAAGACGATCCGAAGGGTGTAGTACACCGGCACCTTTCGGCCGTTTTGCCGGCCGGGGATCCAGTCGGGCATCGACTGTATCGCGCGCAGTGCTTCGGCATCGCATTCCGGGTCGATACCCCGTGCGACCTTGGCGTTTTTTACTTTCCCTGTTTCGGATACCACAAGGCGTATCCATACGCTGCCGGCCACCCCGCGTTCGCGGGCAGACTCCGGATAGTTGAGGTGGGCGTACAGCCAGTCGTACATCGCTTTTTCTCCGCCGGGAAATTGTGGCATCTCTTCCACGGCAGCGAAAGGTTCGCCTTGCGGCCATTCGGACTGTACGTCCGAAGCAGATGTTTCGGCGGGTGTTTCAGAAACATTTTGTGCCACAAGGAGTGTCGGGCACAAACACAGAAGGGCAGGTAGGAGTTTTTTCATGGGCTTTGTGCGGTTGGTTGGGTAAATGTAAAAGGAGGACTTCTTTTTCTTTTGGTAAAGATAGGCTGTTTTTGCGAAGGATCTTCCGTCTGCAATAAAAAACCCGGCAGGACAAATCTTTTGTCCTGCCGGGTTTTTGGGAAAGGGGAACTCCCTTTCCGCGGGAGCGGAGATTATTCGATCGTAGCGGAATAAGCCTCCACGGACGGATCGATCTTTTTCACCAGTCCCTGGAGTACCTTGCCCGGACCGACTTCTACGAAGACCGTAGCGCCGTCGGCTACCATGTTGCGTACGCTCTGGGTCCATTTTACCGGAGCGGTCAGTTGGGCGATGAGGTTCTTTTTGATCGTTTCGGGATCGGTCTCGGCGTGGGTCGAGACGTTTTGGTACACGGGACATACCGGGGCGTGGAAATCGGTCTCGGCAATGGCGCGTGCCAGTTCTTCGCGGGCAGGTTCCATCAGTGGCGAGTGGAAGGCACCGCCTACCGGCAGGCGCAGGGCGCGACGGGCTCCGGCGGCTTTGGCAGCTTCGCAGGCGGCTTCTACGGCCGGGATCTCTCCCGAGATGACCAACTGCCCGGGGCAGTTGTAGTTGGCGGCTACGACTACACCCGGGGTAGCCTGGCAGATCTCTTCTACTTTTTCATCCGGAAGTCCCAGTACGGCCGCCATCGTCGAAGGCACGGCTTCGCAGGCTTTCTGCATGGCCATGGCACGTTTGGATACCAAGCGAAGTCCGTCTTCGAAGTTCATGGCTCCGGCAGCTACCAGCGCGGAAAATTCGCCCAGGGAGTGTCCGGCTACCATTTCGGGTTGGAATCCTTCGCCCAGTGCTTTGGCCAACGCAACCGAGTGCAGGAAAACGGCCGGTTGGGTTACTTTGGTCTGGCGCAGTTCTTCGTCGCTGCCGGAGAACATGGTTTGACTCAGGGAAAAACCGAGGATCTCGTCCGCGCGGTCGAACAAGGCTTTCACGGCCGCCGATTTCTGGTAAAGGTCGGCCCCCATTCCGGAGAACTGGGCTCCCTGTCCCGGGAATACGTATGCTTTCATTTTTTTTGAATAGGTTTTTGGTGTGATGTTTCTTTCCTGTCGTTTCATCCGGTTTTCCACCGGAAAACCGGACAAAGGTACGTAATAATCATCGGTTTAAAAAACACGGGGAGCGGCAGGTGGAAATTCCCGGCTGGTTTTATTCTTTTTCTTTATTTTTAATAATGTTAATAAATAGGACTTGCCCCCTTGATGCCTTGGTTGCGGCGTTTTTTCAAAAAAATCCTGCGTGTCCGGGAAATGGATTTGAGTATAAATAAAAGTAATATACGATAAAAAAATATTATAAATCGGGTGCAACCTCGGATATTATCCGTAATTTTACCCCGCAAAAAACAGGAAAACCGATGGGAAGACTGTACGATAAGCTGAGCCAGGACGTGCGTCTGCAGGAAGGCATGGTGGCCTGTATCAACTGCGGAACCTGTTCGGCAGTATGTCCGGCAGCCGAATTTTACGCCTACGACCCCAAGAAGATCGTCAATATCGTTCAAACCAAGGACGACGAGCAGATCGAAGCCCTGTTGCGCAGCGAGACCATTTGGTACTGTGGAGAGTGCATGTCGTGCGTAACGCGTTGCCCGCGGCGCAATGCCCCGGGGCTCATCATCCAGGCCTTGCGTTCGCTTTCCCAGGACGAGGGCTTTTTCGTGGATTCGGAAAAAGGCCGGCAGCAGCTGGCCATCAAACGCTCCGTAGGCGAGAATATCCTGCGGGAGGGATACTGCGTGACCCCGCACCTGATGGACGAAGCCCGGCATCCCGAAACTGGCCCGGTGTGGAAGTGGGAGCGGGACAATATGGTCGATGTCTTCGCCCGTTTGGGAGCCAATCTGGACGGGGATGGTCCCGGACCGATGCGCCGCATTCCCCGGGAGTCGCTCGACGAACTCGACCGGATCTTTGAAGTAACAGGCGGGAAGGCTCGCTTTGAGAAAATAGAAGAGGCTTCGGCGACCAAGGCCCGTGAGATGGGACTGACCGACCAGGAGTACCTCGAAATGGTTTATGCCACCAACAGCGGCTGCCACAGCCGGTAAGGGCGGCATTTTTTTATGTTCATTTGCAATAGGAAGACTATGGAAAATAACGGCCAAGAACTCTGCGACCAGAAAACGGGAAAGCGCCGTATCTGGAAGGAGTATCAGAAGGAGATCCCCGACGATCGGTATTTTTACGTGCGCAGTTGCATCCGTCAGACGTTTTTCCCGGCTTCGGAACAGATGTTCCTGAAGATCCTGCGGGACGATTTGGGCAAGGATATTTACGAGAATCCCCATCATACCACCTGCAGCGGCATCGGTTATCACGGCGATGTGATCCCGTTGGAGACCAGCATGACCATCGTGGCGCGGCAGTTTGCCCTGATGGCGGAGGCCGGCTATGAAAATCTGGCCGTTTCGTGCATCACTTCCTTCGGCTTGTACTCCGAATTTCTGGAGACCTGGAAACATTTTCCCCAGGTGCGTGAGCGCATCGCCGACCACTTGCGCAAGGCTACCGGACGGGAATTGGTCCTGCCCAAATGCGTGGCGCATGCCAGCGACATCGTGTACCGCTTGAAGGATGAGATCGCTGCCCGGGCGAAATACCGCCTGGTGGACAAGGATACCGGCGAGCCGCTTCGCGTGGTGGAGCACATCGGGTGCCATTACGCCAAGATGTTCCCTTCGAAAGGGGTTGGAGGGGCGGAGTACCCTTGCGTGCTTTCGGGAATGGCCGAAACGTGGGGCGGGCAGATCGTCGATTACCCCGAGCGCAGGCATTGCTGCGGTTTCGGTTTTCGGCAGTACCTGGTGCGGGCCAACCGGGGGTATTGCGTGTCGAATACGAAAAAGAAATTCGACTCGATGGAACCGTACCATCCCGATGTGATCATTACCAATTGCCCGGGTTGCCCGTATTTCATGGACCGTTGGCAGTACGTCATTTCCGAGATGGAAGGCAAGACCTATGGCCGCAACGGGTACGGCATCCCGGTGCTCACCTACGAGGAATTGGCCGGTCTGGTGCTGGGGTACGACCCGTGGGATCTGGGATTGCAGACCCACCAGGTAACGGTCGAACCGCTTCTGGACCGGATGGGCGTGGAGTACGACCCGAAAGCCAAGTTCAAAGGATTGAACGGAAAAGACCTGGGACATCCCGAGGCACCCACTTACTTGAAAGTGTGTGGCTGTGGCCTGTAAGCCTGTGGGGAATCGGGCTGCGTGAGAAATGCGATAGACCCGGCTGCGGGCGAGAGAAGAAGGGGAGAAGGCGAAGGTGCTGAATGAGGTTCGGAAGAATGAGCGGCCGGAGCGAAGAAATGCCGGCGAACAGGAAGGGGGGGGGAAAAAGAATAACGCTTTGTAAACGCAATACATGGAGAATGTGATCGTGATCGGGGGCGGGGTGGCCGGAATGACGGCGGCGGCGGCCCTGGCAAGAAAAGGTTACGGAGTACACCTGATCGAGAAGAAAAACGAGTTGGGCGGCAATGTGGCTGCGTGGGACCGTTTGTTCCCCGAGGGGCGTCATGCGGCCGATGTGCTGCAGCACCTGCGCGAGGGAGTTGCCGGGATGGAAGTGCGTACCGGGGTGTCGATCCTGCAGATGGATCGGAAGGGCGGCGAATTTTCCGTCCGGCTCTCCGACGGGACGACGGTACACGGCGGCGCAGTGGTGGTGGCCAGCGGTTTTTCCCTCTTCGATGCCCATCTGAAAGAGGAGTACGGATACGGGATCTACGACAATGTCTATACTTCGGCCGATCTGGAAGCGATGTTCTCGGCCGGAAAGGTCCTTACCCGCGCCGGGAAAGTCCCGCGCCGGGTGGGGTTCGTGCATTGCGTGGGAAGCCGGGACGAAAAGATCGGCAACCGGTATTGCTCCAAGGTATGTTGCGCTACGGCGGTCAAGCAGGCCAGCGAGGTCAAACAACTCTATCCCGAGGCGGAGACGTTTTGTTTTTACATGGACCTTCGGATGTACGACTTGCAATTCGAGGACATGTACTTCAATGCCCAGACGCTCTACGGGGTGCGCTTCGTGCGGGGGAGGTTGTGCGAAGCGGCCGAAGACCTGGAAAAACGCGTGGTGCTGAAGGTGGAAGACACCTTGGCCGACAGGACTTTGCACCTCTCGGTCGATATGCTGGTGCTCATGGCCGGGATGACGGCGCCCTCGGATACCGAGCGCGTGGCTTCGGCTCTGGGGATCAAACGCGGGAAAGACGGGTTCTTCCACCCCGAGGATGTCTATACCGGACGGAACGTTTCGTCCGTGCCGGGGGTATTTTTGGCAGGTGCCTGCACCGGCCCCAAGAGTATTCCGGAGACGGTGGCCGATGCCCTGGGTGCGGCACAGGCCGTCGAGGATTTCATAGCAGCCCATCGGAAAGAAAAATGATCGACTTCGGATATTCCCTCACCAAGAGCAACCGCCTGGACCTCGATGCAGCGGATACGTCGCTGGCTCGGGAGTTGACGGTACAGGAGCACAGTCTGTTGCTGTGCATCGGTTGCGGAACGTGCACGGCCGGGTGTACGGCCGGACAGTTCGTCCCCCACAATCCGCGCCGGATGCAGCTGATGCTCCGTTATGGTCAGACGGACGGCTTGAAAGAGCAGTTGGAACATTGCATGGTCTGCGGCAAATGCCAGATGTTGTGCCCGCGCGGGGTGGACTTGCGCAGCATATGGGTGAAACTGGCCCGTGCGCTGCAGACACGTTGAACCGAAAAAAGGAGACAGTAAAGTGCAGGAAAGATTCAGTTACGCCCCGTTTGTGATCCCCTTTACGGTGGGGTTGATCTACATCATTTCGTATTTCGCGTTTTCGTTCATCAAACTGCTCCACGACCTTTCGTGGGCGGATCGCAAGCGTTTTTTCCGCAGCATCTTCTCGTACAAGATCTTCGTTTCGGGCTGGGAGGCGGTGCGCGAATGCCTGCTGCACGTGAAGATGTTCCGCAGGAACAAACTGCTGGGATTCATGCACATGAGCATTGCCTTCGGGTGGTTCATGATGATTCTTTTGGCTCACGTGGAGGTCAAGATCTATGCCCCGCACCGTTTCAACCTGCCGTATTACCCCATCTTTTTCCGGTACTTTACCAAGGAGACCGACTTGACCCTCGGCGGTTCGTTCCTGTTTTTCCTGATGGACTTTTTCCTGCTGATGGTCCTGGTCGGGGTGGGGATGGCCGTGTTCAAACGTTTTAACAGCCGTCCGATGGGCATGCGCCGCACCACGCGTCTGAAGATGCCCGACCGGATCGCGGTGTACACCCTCTGGTTGATTTTTCCTTTGCGGCTCTTGGCCGAGAGCTATACGGCCAATATCGCGGGGGGAAGTTTCCTGACCAAGACCGTAGGCCACTTGGTGGGAGCGGCTCCCGAAGTGATGGGGGTAGGATTCTGGTGGGCGTATTCCATCGCGTTGGGAACGTTTTTCGTGGTGCTGCCTTTTTCGCGCTTCATGCACATTCCCACCGAGGTGGTGCTCATCCTGTTCCGCAACGCCGGCATCCGCAGCCGCAAGAAAGGCGACGGGTATGCTACGACCGAGGTGTACTCCTGCTCCCGTTGCGGGGTGTGCATCGACGTGTGCCAGATCTCTTCGGCGGCGCATATCTCGAAAGATACCTCGGTGTATTTTATCCGGAAACTTCGGGAAAAGGATCCCTCGGCACTCCTTTCGGCCGAGAACTGCCTGATGTGCGGGCGGTGCGTGGAGGCTTGTCCGGTGGGGATCGATTCGGTGCGGTTGCGGCAGAATGTGCGGGAGTTGAACGCGCCCAAACAGCAGGGTGATTTTTCGTACATCCCCGACCGGGCGGTGGAAAAAGCGGACGTGCTGTACTTTGCCGGCTGCATGACCCGTTCGATGCCCTCGATCGAAGGACCGATGCTGGCCATCCTGGAGGCCTCCGGCGACCGGTATTCGTACATGGACAAGGACGGGACGATCTGCTGCGGGCGGCCGATGATGCTCGCCGGGCAGGTGGAGGCGGCCAAGGCGATGATGGCCAAAAATACCGAACTGATCCGCCGCAGCGGAGCCAAGACTTTGGTAACGTCCTGCCCGATCTGTTACCGGATCTTCCGCCAGCACTACAACCTCAAGGGCATCGAAGTGTTGCACCATACCCAGTACATCGACCGCTTGATCCAGGACGGGCGCATCACGGTGCGTTATACGCCGATCCGCGCTTCGTACCACGATCCTTGCGATCTGGGGCGTGGCTGCGGCGTGTACCAGGCGCCGCGCCGGGTGATCAATGCCATCTGCGATCTGGACGAAGCGGCCGAATCGGGCAAGTCGTCGCTGTGCTGCGGGGCTTCGTTGGCCGATACGGTGCTGGGCGAGCGCCAGCGTCGGGACATCGCGCAGGATGCCTTTACCCGTCTGACGGAGAAGGGCCAGGATGTGCTTTACACCGCTTGTCCGCTCTGCAAAAAGACGTTTACCGGCGTATCGGACGGCCGTCCGGTCGAGGACATTGCGCAGGCCGTGGCGCGCAGTCTCGTGTCGGCAGGGAATACTTCGAAATGAGAAGTGTCCTTGGGACTGTGCTGTATGTAGCAAATTTTCTAAAAAATTAATTTTTTTCTTGCATTCTTTTTTTCACATGTATATTTGTCAGGATAACACTTAAAAAGTTAATGCTATGAAAAAAGAATGCTTTTATTTCTTGCCTTGTCGGGTGTAGGTCTGCTGGCTGCGTTGGGGTTCTATACGGATGCCCGAAATGAAGTCCTTTCCGAAATGGCTTTGTCTCAACTCGAAGCCTTGGCTTCGGGGGAAGAAGAAGACGAAGGAACGGAGGATTGTTGGTGGGAATACAGACTTCCCGGATGGTTTGGAGGAGGAACTTATGTGCTGGTATGCCGTTCTCCGGATCAGGTTTTGTGTCAGATGATCAAAGTTGAAAGTAAAGATAGGTTGGGAAAATGCAAATTTCCGGATTGAAAATAACGGCCGTCCTGTGTACGGTTGTTTTGTTTTTTTTCGCCTGTGGAAAAAGACAACAGAGGAACGTTGTTTCGTTTGATTCGTCGCAATAGATTACCATGCAAGGACATGCTTTGCAAGGCGACAGCATATTGTGGTCGGAGGGTATTGTGATCATGGACAGTTTGTTGATCAATCTGAACGACAAGATGGATACGGTGTTCAATGTGTACCGTTTGTCGGATTTTTCGTTTTTGGGCAGTTGCGGGGTGCGAGGTGAAGGGCCGGACGATATATCATTTTTCAACAGCCGGAGTTGGGGCTTGTTCGGGCATGGTCTGTTTTATGCCGATATGAACAAGTGCAACCTGGGTGCAATCCGTTTTGAAAAAGGGAAACCGATATTTTTTGTGGAGAAGCGGATTACGATCCCTCGTCCGGGAGCGATCAACGGGATGGCTGTTTCGATCGACACGTCGGTAATGTATTTTTCGTCGTATTGTCAGGAGAACGAATTTGTCCGGGTAAATAAGGAAGATCCGGCTCATCCGGTCCCGATAGGTGTCTATCCCGAATATATTTCGGGAGATATCCCTGCAGTAAATATAATGTCGGTTTATTTGAAACGTTTGTCATATAATTCACAAAGGAGGTTGTATGTCGCTTTGTACGAATATTTGCCTTTATTGCGCGTTTTTGATGAACAGGGGCGGATAATAGCAGAAAGCATCCTCGAAGGCTGGGAAAGCCAACAGTTCGAGGCCCCGTATTTTTTTCCTGCAGAGGATAATATCCGTTGTTACCTGTCGGTATGTTCAGATGAAAATTATATATATGGATTGTATATCGGCCAGAAAGCGCCCGATTTGGAGGAGAAAGGCAGGGAAAACCCTCTGGATGTCCGTTTTTCCGTTCATGTATGGGATTGGGAAGGGCGCCCGGTGGCGGATCTGCATCCGGATCGTTTGCTGATGAAGATTGCCGTGCAGGACGGTGTGCTGTACGGGATAAACACTTTTGTCTCGGATACAGTGTACACGTATAAATTGGACCTTCATTCATGAAAAAAGGAGAGGGAAGTCTCCGGATACTTGTTGCGATCGTTTTGGTTGTGGTGGTGGGTGCGGGGGCGTTTTTCCTGCTCGACGCTCGGTTTGAAAAGCGCTATCGGACGGTGGTTCGAACGTTGATGGCTCGCCAGGTGTCTGCGAAAACTTATTATACGGATTTGTTGACAGAAGGTCAGTTGTATTTTTTGGGTGATGCCCTTGAGGTGGAAGAGCCGAAAATATGTTTGTCGGTTCGTGCGGATCAGTGTTCTTCCTGCCAGGTCGATGCGCTTGCCCGTTTGGCTGTGTTGGGCGATAAAATAGGTTTCGATCGTACGATAGTCCTTTGCCAGGGATTTTCGGAGGAAGGATTCTCGTCCTTTTCCCGAGGGATAGACAATCGGCTGGTTTTTATCCCGGTTTCAGATTGTGTCCGGTTGCCGGGTAGACAAGATGTTCCCGTTGTTTTTGTTCTTTACCCGGGGTATTATTATGGACGGGTGCAAGCATTGGGAGGAGATGATAGTTATGACGATTTGTATTTCGAAACGCTTCTGTCCGGTGTATTGTGGGGTGGCCAAGGGCAGGGTTGAAAGATTTTTTGTCCTATGGTGTGAGCAATAAGGGAAGAGAAGTTAGGGGGAAGTGAGGGACGCCGTCCGGGTGTTTGTTTGCCGGGGTGAGGGAAGAAGAAGAGGCGGGAGGAGGAAGGGAAAGATCCTTTTTTTGAAAAATCCGTTTCCGACGGGCGGGTGGATTGTCGATCGGGGTGTTTTCCCGGGCCATTCCGGAAAATAATGTGAAAATAGGCTTTCGCACATCCGCTATTCCGGTGTTTTTTTATACCTTTGTGCTATTGTAATCCATGCTGGACAAATAGCGGGAGGATCCCGCCGGAAACCATGAAAGGAAAGGAAGTGTTTTCGTTTGTTTTTTCTACGCTGCTTCGATGCAGGCGCGGGTGCGCCATGGCATGATTTTGCCGTGTGGCGGTAGGTGGATCACCGCAGCGGCTGGTACGATTTTATCCCCTCGGAACATTTTGTTGGACGTGAAAGAAAACGACTGTGCAGGTCGTGGACGAAGTTTTCGTTCCCGGGTGGGTTGTCAAAGACAAAATTCAACTTTTTAATATCTCTGATCGAATGGACATAAAGGATATCGATGTTTTCGTGGCATCTGAGGAACATCTGAAGTATGCTCCCATTATTTGTCAGGCGATCGAAACGGCCGCCTATGCGCGCGGAACGGGTATCGCCAAACGCAAACCGGAGTACATCGAAAACAAGATGAAGGACGGCAAGGCCATCATCGCCCTTACCCGGGATGGGCGGTTTGCAGGCTTCAGCTATATCGAAACGTGGGAACACGAAAAATACGTGGCCACCTCGGGACTGATCGTGGTGCCGGAATTCCGCATGTCGGGCCTGGCCAAGAAGATCAAACATGCGACGTTCTATTTGGCGCGCAAACGTTTCCCGGATTCGAAGATATTCAGCATTACCACTTCGCTGGCCGTGATGAAACTCAACACCAACCTAGGGTACAAGCCGGTAACCTTTTCCGAACTCACCACCGACGAAACGTTCTGGAGCGGGTGCCAGGGTTGCGTGAACTTCGACGTGCTTTCCCGCAACAACCGGCGCATGTGCCTGTGCACCGGTATGCTTTTCGATCCGAAAACAACCTCGGACGAACAGGTTTTGAAAAATATCAGTATCTTTAACGGCGTGGTGGACTTCCACCCCCAGAGTCAAACGGAAAAACAACAGTAAAAGATGAAAAAGAAAGTATTGGTGGCTTTCAGCGGTGGGCTGGACACCTCGTTCTGTGTAAAATACCTCAAGGAGGAAAAGGGTTACGATGTCTATACCGCCCTGGTGAATACCGGCGGATTCTCCCCCTCGCAGCTCGAGGAGGTCGAGAAGAAAGCGCTCGCTCTGGGAGCCGTATCGCACTGCAACATCGACATCACCCAGGAGTTTTACGACAAGGCCATCCGCTATATGATCTTCGGCAATGTCCTGCGCGGGAACACCTATCCCATTTCGGTAAGCTCCGAACGCGTATTCCAGGCTATTGCCATCATCGAGTATGCCAAGCAGATCGGCGTGCATGCCGTGGCACACGGTTCGACCGGTGCAGGCAACGATCAGGTGCGTTTCGACATGATCTTCCAGACTTTGGCTCCCGAGATCGAGATCATCGCTCTGGTGCGTGATTTGGCACTTACTCGTCAGCAGGAGATCGACTACCTGAAGGCACACGGGGTGGATGCTTCGTGGGAAAAGTCGAAATATTCCATCAACCAGGGCATCTGGGGTACGTCGGTCGGCGGGGTGGAAACGCTCCACTCGGAACAGACCCTGCCCGAAGAGGCTTATCCCAGCCAACTCACCGAGACGAAAGTCCGCACGGTGTACATCGACTTCGAGAAAGGCGAGCCGGTGGGCCTCGACGGGCAGAAGATGTCTCCGCTGAAGGTGATCACCGAATTGGAAAAGATCGCTTCGGCCTATGCCATCGGCCGCGACATGCACGTGGGCGATACCATCATCGGCATCAAGGGCCGTGTAGGTTTCGAGGCGGCTGCCGCGCTGGTGATCATCAAAGCACACCACATGCTCGAGAAGCACACCATGACCAAGTGGCAGGCTTACTGGAAACAGCAGATCGGCGACTTCTACGGGATGCTGATGCACGAGGGCCAATACCTGGATCCGGTGATGCGCAACATGGAAGCCTTCCTGGAGGATTCGCAGCGTTCCGTTACGGGCCGCGTGGGGGTAATCCTGCGTCCTTACACCTTTATGGTCGAGGGCGTGCAGTCGCCTTACGACCTGATGAACTCCGGCTACGGCGAATACGGCGAGATGAACAAGGCCTTCAGCGGCCGCGATGCCGAAGGCTTCATCAAGGTGCTGGCCCTGCCCAACAAGATCTACTACCACGTCAATGGTTTGGACAAACAGGGCATTGCCGTGAAGGGTTCCCAGAACGAAAAATAAGCAAGGGAACTCCTCGATGGGTCGTCGAAGCCTCTCCCGGGCAATAGGGCTGGCGGTGTGCGCGCTTTTGGCCGTCGGTTGCGGGAAAAGTTACATGGACCTGCCGCCGATGCAGTTCTATTCGCTGCTCACCTCCAACAAAAAGGTTCACGTGATCGATGTGCGCACTCCGCAGGAATATGCGGACGAGCATATAAAGGGAGCGTTGAACCTGCCGGTGGCCGATACGGCGGCGTTTTGGGCGTCGGTGGACAGCCTGAGCCACAAGACTCCCTTTGCCGTGTATTGCCGCAGCGGGGTGCGCAGCGCACGCGCTGCGCAGATGCTTTCCGAGCGGGGCTATATGGTGTACAACCTCAAAGGGGGTATCGAGGCGTGGAAACGTCGGCGTTTGCCGCTGGGGGGTACGCAGGCTCCGGCTCCCAGAGCGGATACGACCCGTCCCCGTTGGTTGCAAGGACAATTGGAAGACGTTTATTTAGAAGACATAGATAAGAAATGATAGAACAGACGCAGCGAAAACTCAAGATAGGGATCGTGGGCGGTGCCGGATATACGGCCGGCGAACTCCTGCGCATCATCCTGCGCCACCCGATGGTCAAGGTGGATTTCGTGTATTCCACTTCGAGTGCCGGCGCGCCACTTCACAGCATCCATTACGACTTGCTGGGCGTGACGGACCTGTGTTTTACCGATCAGGTCAATCCCACGGTCGATGTCCTGTTCCTCTGCACGGCGCATGGGGACTCGGGGCATTTCCTTCAAGAAAACCCGTTTTGCGAACACACGCGCATCATTGACCTTTCGAACGAATTCCGCCTGAAGGCCGATTCGCGTTTCATGGGGCGCAAATTCGTGTACGGCTTGCCGGAAGTGAACCGGGCCAAGATCGTCCGTGCGCACGACATTGCCAATCCGGGGTGTTTCGCTACTGCCATCCAGTTGGCATTGGCCCCCCTGGCGGCAAACGGTCTGTTGAACAGCGATGTCCATGTCAATGCCATCACGGGTTCTACCGGAGCGGGGGTCAAACCTTCGGCTACTACGCATTTCTCCTGGCGGGCGGACAACCTGTCGTACTACAAGCCCTTTACGCACCAGCATCTGGGCGAGATCAAGGAGACCTTGACCCGTCTGAACGGCTCGCTGGATCACGAGATCTATTTCCTGCCCCTGCGGGGCAACCATACCCGAGGGATCTTCGCCACGGCCTATACCGACTTCGAGGGCGACTTGGAGCAGGCGCGCCGTCTCTATGCCGACTTTTACCGTTCGGCTGCCTTCACCCTGCTTTCCGATGCGCCGCAGGTGCACATGAAGATGGCGGTCAATACCAACAAATGCGTCCTGGGCTTGCACAAACACGGGAACAAACTGCTGATCACTTCGGTGATCGACAATCTGATCAAAGGTGCTTCGGGTCAGGCGGTACAGAACATGAACCTGATGTTCGGCCTGCCGGAGGACATGGGACTCGACTTGAAAGGCTCCGCATTCTGATCCGTTTTTTCCCTCTTCCGGGGGGCTTCGTCCCCGGTTTTCGCCAGACGTTTCTTCTCGTCCGCCTTCCGGGGTTGATCGCAGGGGGAGAAACCGAGAGGAGCGCGAGGGAAGGGAGAGGAGGAAGAGCAGGAGAGAAAAGGCGGGAGAGAAAAGGAAGGAAAAAGAAAACACAAAAAATCCCTCGGTGCTCGGGGGCGGAACAGGCGGGGAGGGAAAGCTCATCGGACCCTCCGACCGGGACGCCCGCCGGAAGAGGGCTACAAGCAAAAGATACGAAAATGAAACTGTTCGATGTATATCCTCTGTACGATGTGGACATCGTACGCGGACAAGGCTACCACGTATGGGATGCCGCCGGTGAACAATACCTGGACCTCTACGGAGGACATGCCGTCATCTCGATCGGCCATGCCCACCCCCATTATGTGGAAGCGATCTCCCGGCAGGTTGCCCGCCTGGGGTTCTATTCCAACTCGGTCATCAACACCCTCCAGCGTACCTTGGCCGAGCATCTGGGACACATCAGCGGGATGGAGGACTACACCTTCTTCATGTGCAACAGCGGCGCGGAAGCCAATGAAAACGCCATCAAACTCGCATCCTTCGCCACCGGGCGGGATCGGGTGGTGGCCTTCTCCCGTTCGTTTCACGGACGGACGTCGGAAGCTGTGGCCGTAACGGACAATCCCAAGATCGTCGCTCCGGTAAACGACGTCCAAAAGCGCACCTTTGTCCCCTTGAACGACATCGAGGCCGTTCGGAAAGAGTTGGCTCAGGGCGACGTTTGCGCGGTAATCGTCGAAGGCATTCAGGGGGTAGGCGGTATGGGGGTTCCCACCGACGAATTTCTCCAGGCCCTCCAGCGGGAGTGCCACGCGGCAGGGACCAAACTCATCCTCGATGAGGTGCAGTCCGGCTGCGGGCGTACCGGGAAATACTTCGCTTTCCAGCATGCCGGCATTTCTCCCGACATCATATCGGTCGCCAAGGGGATCGGCAACGGCTTCCCGGTCGCCGGTATCCTGATCGCCCCCGACATCGAGGCGCGTTACGGGATGCTGGGCACCACTTTCGGTGGAAACCATCTGGCGTGTGCGGCTTGCCTGGCGGTGATCGACGTGATGCAGGACGAACACCTGATGGACAATGCGGCGCGTATCGGTGCGTATGCCGCCCGGCGCTTTGCCGAGTTGCCCCACGTGGTGGCGGTAAAGGGTCGGGGATTGATGCTGGGAGTCGAATTCGACCGGCCGATCGCCGAACTGCGCAAGCATCTCGTGCTCAAAAAGCATATCTTTACCGGCTCGGCATCCAATCCGGCGATGATCCGTTTCCTCCCGCCTCTGACCATTGGCCAGGAGCAGGTGGACGAACTTTGCACCGCGGTGGAAGCCTTGACCGAGAAGTGGTGATGGCTCCGCCCGAAAGTGGGGCTCGTTCGCTGGGCGGCCGGGTTTTAACATCCCGGGCAAAAGAACAGGGGGCGATACGATAAGGGCCGAGAATACAAGAGCAAAGAGACAGGGGCGGAAGGGAAGGAAGGCCAATGATGGGAAAACGAGAAAGAGAAGTGTGCGTTATTGAAATCGCCCGGAGAACCCGCGGAGAAAAAAGAAAATAGTACAACGATCAAAATACGACAGACGATGGAGCTGAAGAAGGTGTTTTTCTGGAATGTGGATACCCAGCGGGACTTCATGGAAGAAACCGGTGCCTTGTACGTGCCGGGAGCCCGGGAGATCCGTCCCGCCTTGGCGCGGCTGACGACTTTTGCCCGGGAGAAAGGCATTCCGGTGGTGTCCTCGGCCGACTATCATTACCAGGAGAGTGCGGAACTGTCCGATGCCCCGGATTTCAAGACCACGTTCCCGCCTCATTGCATGGCCGAAACGCCCGGGGCGGAACTCATCCCCGAAACGTGTCCGCAGAAGCCGCTGATGATCTCGTGGGAAAAACTGTATCGAGATTTCGACACGGCCCACCGGCGGGAATTTCTGGTGACCAAGGATGCCTTTGACGTCTTCGAAGGCAATCCCAACATGGACGACTTCGTCGAGGCGCTCTACGACGAGACGGGGCGCGATACGGCGGTGGTGTACGGTGTTTCGGGCAATGTATGCGTGAAGTATGCGGTGGACGGTTTGCGCGAGCGGGATTTTCGGGTGGTGGTCATCTCGGATGCCATCGCCAATCTGCCGGGTCTGCCCGATCCGCGGGTGAGCCCCGAGTGGACGGAGGATGAAAAACTGACGATCCTCACCTTGGACGAATTCCTCGCTTCGGTCGAGTAAAACACCGCCCGGCTCGAAACGATGGAGTACCGGATAACCCTCGAACAGGCCAACCGGCAGACCGCCCGGTACATCCTTTGGCCGGTGTTGCTCCTGGCGGCGGCGGTGTTCATCGCCCGGCTTCCTCATTGGGATTTTTCGTTTTGGAGGCAGGCGCACGTGTGGGGATTGGGCCCTTGGCTGCTCCGGTATGTGATGTGGCTGCTGATCTTCGTAGCGGCGTTGCTGGTCGGGGTGTTCGTGCATGAAGGCTTGCACGGAGTGGCGATCGTCCTGTTGGCGCGGGGAGGATGGCGAAGCCTGGAGTTCGGTTTCGACCGGAAGACGCTTTCGCCTTTTGCCCATTCGCGGGTGCCGTTGCGCGCCTGGCAGATGACGGTCGTGTGTTTGGCTCCCTTGGTGGGCTTGGGGTTGCTGCCGGCGGTGGCGGCGGTGATGGAGGGCAGCGTGTTCGTATATGCCCTTTCGGTGATTTTCATCGTGGCCAGCGGCGGGGACATGCTTTACGTGGGGATGCTGGCGCGCTATGCCAAGAGACGGGACTGGGTGCGGGACTTGCCGGATGCGGTGGGTTTTTCCCTGGAAAGTCCCGGCAAGGAGAAAGGAAAAGAATAAATATCGATACGATCCATGAGAAAATTTACTTGTGCGGCGGATTTGCAGGATGTGGACGCCGCCGTAAAACAAGCGCTGGAACTCAAGAAGAATCCTTATGCCGAGAAATACCTCGGTGAGAACAAGACCATCGGTCTGATCTTTTTCAACTCTTCGTTGCGCACGCGGCTTTCCAGCCAGCGGGCGGCGCAGAATCTGGGAGCCAATGTCATTGTGATGAATGTCGGTACCGACGGGTGGGCGCTGGAATTCGAGGACGGCGTGGTGATGGAAGGCTCGACGGCCGAACACATCCGCGAGGCGGCTCCCGTGATGGCGCAGTATTGCGACATCCTGGGGATACGTTCCTTCCCGGGCTTGAAGGACCGGGAGTTCGACTATTCCGAAAGGGTTCTCAATGCCTTCATCCAGTACACCGATGTGCCGATCGTGAGCCTGGAAAGTGCTACCTCGCACCCCCTTCAGGCTTTGGCCGATCTGATCACCATCGAGGAGTTCAAGCGCACCGAGCGTCCCAAGGTCGTCCTTTCGTGGGCGGGGCATCCCCGCGCCTTGCCGCAGAGTGTGCCCAATGCATTTGCCGATTTTATGACCGCTTCGAAAAAGGTGGACTTCGTCATCACCTGCCCTCCGGGGTACGAGTTGTGTGAAAAATTTACCAAAGGGGCGCGTATCGAGTACGACCAGGAAAAGGCGCTCGAAGGGGCGGATTTCGTCTATGCCAAGAACTGGTCCAGTTATACGCATTACGGGCAGATCCTCAAGAAGGATTACGACTGGATGATCGACACCCGCAAGATGGCTTTGACCAACAACGGGCGTTTCATGCACTGCCTGCCCGTGCGCCGCAATGTCATCGTCTCCGAGCAGGTGCTCGACTCTCCGGCCAGCATCGTCATCCCGGAGGCCAAAAACCGCGAAGTATCCGCCCAGTACATCTTCCGCGAGATGCTTAAAGGTCTCCGTTGATCGGGGTGTTTTTCCCTGAATGAGTCCCGGTAGGGGCGAGCAAGCGAAGCGGCCGTTGGAAAACCTTGTTTTCCAACGGCCGCTTCGCTTGCCCGCATGCTTGTGGAGAGGAAGCGGGGACTGGTGTTTCCGCCTACGACTCTGCGCTCGCCTTTCCCTGCATTTGGATCATGCAGGATGCGGCTCGGCAGATCCGAATCCGAAAACGATGTTTCCGCCTACGGCTCTGCGCTCGCCTTTCACTACATTTGGATAATGCAGGATACGGCTCGGCAGATCCGAATCCGAAAACGATGTTTTCGTCTTGGCTCTGCGCTCGCCTTTCACTACATTTGTACCTATGAAAGTAATCAAGATAGGCGGAAACGTCATCGACGATCCGCAGGCACTCGCTCGTTTCGAGGCCGACTTTGCCCGCATGCCGGGAGAAAAGGTATTGGTGCATGGGGGCGGAAAACTGGCTACCGCTCTCTCCAAGACTTTGGGCATAGAGACCCGTATGGTCGCTGGACGGCGGGTAACCGACCGGCAGACCCTCGATGTGGTTACCATGGTCTATGCCGGACTGATCAACAAGAACGTCGTGGCGGCTCTCCAGGCGCAGGGCTGCAACGCCATCGGGATGAGCGGGGCGGATGCCGGCACCATCCTTTCGCACCGCCGTACCACGGGCGAGGTAGACTATGGATTCGTGGGCGATGTGGACCGGGTGGACGCAGAGGGTATTCTGGCGTTGTCCCGGGCAGGGTTCACCCCTGTTTTTTGCGCCATCACGCACGACGGGCAAGGTTCGCTGCTCAATACGAACGCCGATACGGTTGCCTCGGAGATCGCCAAAGCATTGGCCGCTCGGGTGGAGACCGAACTGGTGTTTTGCTTCGAGAAACCCGGGGTGCTTTCCGACCCCGAGGACGATACGAGCGTCATCGCCCGGATCGATGCTGCGGCTTTCGAGCGTCTGCGCGCCGAGGGAACGGTCTCCGGAGGGATGCTGCCCAAGTTGGAAAATGCCTTCGCTGCCCTGCGCTGCGGGGTGAAGAAGGTCATCATCGCATCCCCGGCATTCGTCGCTTCGCCGCAGGTCCCCCACACCGAAATAGTCCCCTGAACCCACAACCTCTTTGGACCGTATGAAACAAAAAATGATCTCCCCTTCGCTCCTTTCGGCCGATTTTGCCCACTTGGGACGCGACATTCAGCGGATGAATGCTTCCTCGGCCGATTACCTGCACATCGATGTGATGGACGGGGTGTTCGTCCCGAACATCTCGTACGGGATGCCGGTGGTGGAAGCGATCGCCCGTGTGGCGGAAAAACCGCTCGACGTCCACCTGATGATCGTCGATCCGGAGCGCTACATCGACCGGTTCGTGCAACTGGGTGCGCGGATACTCACCGTACACCAGGAGGCAACACACCATTTGCACCGCGCGGTGCAGCAGATCAAGGCCTCCGGTGCGCTCGCCGGGGTGTCGATCAATCCCGCTACGCCGGTGTCGGTACTCGAGGATATTGTCGCTGAGGTCGATTGGGTGCTGCTCATGTCGGTCAACCCGGGTTTCGGCGGGCAGGCTTTCATCGAAAACACGTATGCCAAGCTGGGTCGTTTGCGCGAATTGATAGCGCGCCAGGGTTCCTCGGCACGGATCGAGGTGGACGGCGGGGTGAACGACCGCAATGCAGCCCGTCTTTTCGAGGCAGGGGCCGATATGCTCGTGGCGGGAAATTTCGTGTTTTCCCATCCCGATCCTTCGGCGGCGATCGAGGCGTTGCGGCGATAAGGCTTGCGGAAACAGAGGCGACCCTCGCGCTTGCCCGGACGGGGAGGAGGGGATGCCCGAAAAAAGTAAAAATGAGCGGAAAAGAAAAACGAACGTTCGATGCTGGAATACAAGAAAGAAGAAAAACGTACGCCTATTGCTGAATTGGGCGAATTCGGTTTGATCGAACACCTCACCCGGGATATCGTTCCGGTGAATGCTTCCACCCTTCGGGGGGTGGGCGACGATGCGGCGGTACTCGATCCGGGCCAGAGGCAGGTGCTGGTCTCGTCCGATATGTTGGTCGAGGGGGTGCATTTCGACTTGTCGTACACTCCGCTGAAACACTTGGGTTACAAGTCGGTGATCGTCAATCTGTCCGACATTTACGCCATGTGCGGCGTGCCGGAGCAGGTGGTGGTTTCGGTGGCGGTGTCCAACCGTTTCCCGGTCGAGGCACTCGAAGAACTCTACCAGGGGATGAAACTGGCCGGTAGTCTCTACTCGGTCGATATCGTGGGGGGCGATACCACGTCCTCGACTTCGGGGCTGGTCATTTCGATAACGGTGGTGGGTTACGTGCAGAAAGGGCGCGCGGTGTGCCGCAACGGTGCCAAAGAGGGCGATCTGGTGGTGGTAACGGGCGACTTGGGCGGTGCGTACATGGGGCTTCAGGTCTTGCGCCGCGAGAAAAAGACGTGGGAGGCCAACCCGGCTTGGCAACCCGATCTCGAACCGTATCAGTATGTGGTCCAGCGGCAGTTGCGACCCGAGGCGCGGCGCGATATTCCTCCATTGCTCGAGGCGTTGGGAGTGCGTCCTACGGCGATGATCGATATTTCGGACGGGCTTTCTTCGGAGATGCTTCACATCTGCCATCAGTCGGGCGTGGGGGTTCGCCTTTACGAGGACAAGATCCCGAAAGATCCTCAGACGTTGACTACGGCCGACGAGTTCGGCTTGGATGCTTCGACGGTGGCCTTGTCCGGGGGCGAGGATTACGAGCTGCTCTTTACCATGCCGCTGGCGGATTACGACAAGATCAAGGGCAATCCCAACCTGACCCCCGTGGGGCACATTACGGCTCCGGGTTCGCCCTGCCGCCTGGTGCTGCGCGACGGGAGCGAGATCGACCTCAAGGCGCAGGGTTGGAACAGTTTCCAGAAAAAAACGCAGGAATAAAAGGCTGTATCTTTCGGGAGGCCCCCAAGCACGCGCCGCGTAAGCGGCGCTCCGGCCGAAGGCCGGAAAGAGCCCCCTTCCGCGCGGATTCCCCGGGGATCTTTTTCATCATACCCGAAAATTCCCTCAAGAGATCCTTTCTCTCTTTTTTTCAACGCAGCATCACCATGGGCGGTATCTATTTCCATATCCCTTTTTGCAGGCGCAAATGCGTGTATTGCAATTTCTTTTCCGTAGCCGACCTTCGTTCCCGCGCGCGCATGGTCGAGGCGATGGCGGCCGAACTTTCCTTTCGCGCGCCCGGCTGGAAAGACCGCCAGTTGCGTACTGTTTATTTCGGCGGAGGGACGCCTTCGCTGCTTCCGACGCGAGACATCGCTTTCCTGCTCGAACGGACCGCTCGTTGTTTTTCCCTTTCTCCCCAAGCGGAGATCACCCTGGAGGCCAACCCCGAAGACATTACCGAAGAGAAAGCCCGGGAGTGGCGCTCGGTGGGGATCAACCGGCTTTCGGTAGGTGTGCAGTCGTTCGACGACGCGGCTCTGGCCTTTATGGGGCGTCGGCATAGCGGTTCGGAGGCGGTTCGGGCGGTCGAGATCTTGTCCCAGGCCGGCTTTTCCCGGATTTCCCTCGACTTGATCTATGGCGTGCCGGGTCGCAGCGATGCGGCTCTCGGACGGGAGATCGAGACGGCGGTAGGCCTGGGGGTGGAGCATATTTCCGCGTATGCGCTTACCCGGGAGGCCGGTACGGCATGGGATGTGGGCATTGCCCGGGGACGGATGCCGGCGGCGGACGACGAGATGGCTTCCCGGCAATATTTTCAGGTGGTGGATGCGCTGGAGCGGGCGGGTTATTCGCGTTACGAGGTGTCCAATTTCGCTCGTCCCGGTGCCCGATCCCGGCACAACAGTGCGTATTGGTCGGGGGCACCGTATCTGGGTATAGGCCCGTCGGCGCATTCGTTCGATGGAGATCGGATACGCCGGTGGAATGTGGCTTCGGTGGGGCGTTACCTGGCAGGCGGGACGGGGGGCGATGTGCCGTTCGAAGAGGAGGTGCTTTCCCTACGCGATCGGCGCAACGAGACGGTGATGACGGCTTTGCGTACCGGCGAGGGACTTCCTCTCGATCCGTTTGCCCGGCAATTCGGGGCGAAGTCCTTCCGGCGGCTCATGGGCGATGCACGACCTTTTCTGGAGGCGGGGCAACTCGAGGTGGTCGATGGGGCGCTGCGCATTACACGGGCGGGATGGTTTTTTACCGACGGGATTTCGGCCGGGCTTTTCGAAGTGGATTGACCGGTTTTGCGTACCTTTGCGCCGATTTTCAACGGATAAGTGTATGGATGTTTCCCTTTTTATCGCAATTCTTCTCCTGGGAGCTGTCCTGGCCGGCTTTCTGGGTTCGCTCACGGGCTTGGGAGGCGGGATGGTGGTCATTCCGCTGCTGACTTTGGCACTGGGGGTGGACATTCGTTATGCGGTCGGTGCAGCGCTGGTTTCCTCGATCGCCAATTCCTCGGGGGCAGCTTCGGCCTATATCCGCGAGGGCATTACCAATGTGCGGATCGGGATGTTCCTGGAGATCGGCACTACTACCGGTGCCGTACTGGGGGCGTTGATCGCGGTGTACACACCCACCACGGTGGTGGCGGTACTCTTCGGGATCATGCTCATCTTCTCGGCGGTGATGTCCCTGCGCAAGCATGTCGAGCATGATACTTCGAAGCAGAAAGACAGCCCGCTGGCTACGGCCTTGCGGCTCAATGGATCTTATCCCACACCCGAGGGAACGGTGTTCTACAAAGTTCGCAACGTAGTGGGCGGCTATCTGATGATGACCGTGGCCGGGATCACTTCCGGCTTGCTGGGCATCGGATCGGGCGCACTGAAAGTCGTGGCGATGGACATGGCGATGAAAGTCCCCTTCAAGGTTTCCACCACCACGAGCAACTTCATGATCGGGGTAACGGCGGCGGCCAGTGCGGTGGTGTATCTTCAGCGCGGATACATCGACCCGGTGATCGCCATGCCCATCGTAGTGGGGGTGCTCATCGGGGCGTTCGTGGGTTCGAAGGTGTTGATGCGAGCCAAGGTGCGCTCTTTGCGCATCCTTTTCAGCGTGGTGATCACGGCCGTAGCTTTGGAAATGATATACAACGGAATCTCGGGCAAGCTATGAAAAATCCGATAAAAAGTATCGCCTCGTCCCCCCGGGCGATGGAATTGGCGATAGGGTATATGTTGCGCGTGGGCGTATTGACAGCTTGCGCCATTTGTCTGGTGGGGGGCGTGCTGTACATAATGTGCTATGGCGGGACACAGGCCGATTTCTCCACTTTCGAAGGGGCTCCGCCGATGTACCGCAGCCTCTCCGGCATCTGGATGGGGCTAAAAGCCTTGGAACCTTTGGCTATCGTCCAGACAGGGGTAGTCGTGCTGCTGGCTACTCCGGTGTTGCGCGTATTGTTTTCGATTTTCGCTTTTCTTTTCGAGCGGGACTACCTGTACGTGGTGATCACCTGCATCGTTTTTGCGATCATCCTGCTCAATATGCTCGGCGGGGTGGTGGGATAAGGCCCCCTTTTCGCTTTTTCAGGCGCGGTGCCGGTTGTGCATGATGCGCGTCATCAGGAACGATTGCCGGTGGAAGATGAAAAGCGGCAAGGAAACTCCCAGTACCAGCGCAAAGAGGATGGATACGGTCAGGGCCCCGTTGTGAAGGATTTCGAGCATGGCGGCTTGCATGGCCAAGGGATCGTCGGCCCGGATGAAGTACATCAGCGACATGAAGGTCTTGTAGGCATACATCCCGGGGATCATCGGCAGGAGCGAAGGAAAAGAAAAGACTTCCGGCGGGCAGTGGATCAGTTTGGCAAAGAAGATGGTCATCATCCCGATGGTAAAGGTGGCGATGACCGTAGCCGTTACGATGTCTATCTCGGTGGTCTGGATCAGGAAATAGCGCAGCGAATGTCCGATGGCCGCCAGCAGCGCCGAGAGGTAAACGGCCTTCCGCGGCGGGTTGGAGATGACGGCAAATCCGGCTGCAGCTACAGCCGAGAGAAGTCCGTCCAGTGCGATTTCGGTCAGAAAGTTCATAGTTCGCTGATGCCCAATAATAGAAGACTTATCGAAAGCCCGATGGTGATGCACACGATCGATACGGTGGCGGTGATCAGACGTGAGATACCCGCCAGCACGTGTCCTTCCAGCACGTCGATTACACCGTTCATCAGCGGGACTCCGGGAATGAGGAACAGTACGCTCGATCCGATGGCCACGTGGGCTGTCTGGGTCGGCACGCCCAACTGAACGGCTGCCCCCACGACAAACGAGGAAAGAAAGGCGCTGATGATGAAAACCACCAGCGCATTGGTCTTTTGGCGGGTCAGGTAGCTGCGGGCGGAAAATCCGACGAGTGTTCCGACCAGTACCAGCAGCATGGAAAGGGGATCGCCGGTAAAGATCCGGCAAAAACAGGCGTTGGCTATCCCCACCAATAGCGTAACGGGCAAGGTGGCATACCGGGGACGATGGACGATTTCGTCGAATCGGCGGCGGAATTCCTCGATCGAGATGAGGTTATCGTACGCATACCAGGTCAGGGAACTGATCGAGGAAACGATGCGGAAATCGATGGGACGCGGGGTGATCTTTTTGACGGCCGTCAGGCGGATCTCTCCGTCGCGGTTGTCCCGCAGGGTCATGGTGATGTTTTTTTGGAACAGGGTAATGTCGGTGGAGCATCCGAAGCACTGTGCGGCGCGATTGACATTGCGCACGATGCGGGATGTGTGCGAACCGCAGGCCGTCAGGGTGGTGGCCAGTTCGAGCAGCAGATCCGAGATTTCCTTGTACCGTTCCACGGTTTTTTTTCTTGAAAAAAGAAAAAAGAGAACTTGTCTTTGCAAGAACTCGTTTCGTCGAGTGCAAAGGTACGGCACGGGGCGTTGTCGGGCAACAGCGGGGAGAAGTTTTTCCGGCTGTGGGTACATTCTCCGGGGTCGGGCAAGCGAAAGCCCGGCAGGGGGAACCCCTGCCGGGCTTTCGCTTGCCCGACCCCGGAGAATGGCCGCCTTACTGAGGCTTTGCCCAGAAGTAATCCGGGTCGCAGCTCGTAAAGCTGCCCAGGGAAGCATTCCATGGGGTGAAGCCGCTCGGAACGAGACTTACGTACTGCACCGATTTGCCCTCCTGGGGGGTCTCCGTATCGTAGGTCGAGGCCGCCGGGCAGGAGAACCAGTAGAAGTTTTTGGCCATGTAATTCAGGTGTTCCTCCTGGCTGCGGGGATTCCCGTTCCAGTTTATTTCGGGGTTTACATACACCGGCTTTCCTTCGATCATTCTCTCACGCGCCTCCTGGATGCCCAGCAACTTCCCTTGCTTGTCCTGGAAGAACGCGTAGAACGAGGGGTCGGCCATGATCCATTTTCCCAGCGTATCGCTCCAGACGATGGTTACCACGTGGCAGTCCGGGTCGTCCTCGTCCTGAGGGAGGCAGGTGACGAAACGCGACTTGAAACCCAGGGCCAGATAGCATTCGTTGAGCATCGTGGCCAGCATCCGGCAATTGACCCCCCGGTTTTCCTTCCGGCATAGCTCGAGCATCGCCAGGGTGTTTTTCTCCGTCGGGTTGCGCGAAGAACCATCGTGGCGTACGGTGTTGTGCAACCACAGGCACAGGTTTTTGATCCGGGAAATCTCGTCGCCGTCTCCCGCGATGGAATCCAGGTTCAGCGTCTCCCGCAGGGCGACCAGTCGGGGATCGTTCGCAGGGAGATAGGTGAATTCCGGCCGGGAGGCTGTCTCCTCATCGCCCGTGTAACCTCCTGCGTTTTTGAGTATCTCCACGTAGTTGTATTTCTTTTCGAGTTTTCGGATCAGTTCCCGAAAGAAAGTCTCGCTCTGGATGTTGCGCAGATCGGAATCCCGGCTGGCCCACAGATAGTCCCGATAGCCGGCGTTCACCGCATTCTGGAAGGCGTTCAAGGCCGCTTCCTTTCTATCGGACAGACTGTAGATGCATGCCAGGTTGTAGTAGCAATGCGCCTGGACTGTTTTCCGGATCTGCGCAGGGAGGGTTTTCTCGTCCTGCGCCTGGCAGGTGGAGATCAGTTCGTTGTACAGGCAGACTGCCTTCCGGAAATTTTTCTCGCCCAAGGCTCCGTCGGCCTGATTTATCAACGTCTGCAGAGAGTCCAGCATCGCCTGGTCCTGCGCCCGGACTCCGACTCCGCACAGAAGCGCCAGGAGGGTAAAAAGAAATGTTTTCATCGTTTTCATCATTTTTATCATCTTCACAGTTTTTATTGCCTTTTTCTGCTACATTAGACCGGGGGAATCGCCAAAAAGTTACACCCTGCGGAAAAAATATTTTTTCCTCCGCCGGACAAGGGGCTGAAAATATTTCCCGACCCTCTCTTGCAGAAGGACTTGCTTGTGAAAGAAGCTGAAAGGAAGAATGAAAAAACTGTAAAAACCGGAACCGCCATGAAACCTGCCACCGAGCCGCTGACTCCCCTGGAGCAGCAAGTCATCGAACACAAAGCCACCGAAGTTCCCTTTACCGGGAAGTATGTCGATCTGTTCGCCCCCGGGACGTATCATTGTCGCCGCTGCGGGGCAGCATTGTACCGCTCGCAGGACAAGTTCGACGCGCATTGCGGCTGGCCGGCTTTCGATGCGGCGATCCCCGGTGCAGTGCGCGAACTCCCCGATGCGGACGGAGTGCGCACTGAATGTGTCTGCGCAGCCTGCGGGGCGCATCTGGGCCACGTGTTCTCCGGAGAAGGCTGGACGGAACGGAATACCCGGTATTGCATCAATTCGATGTCGATGGTCTTCGTACCGCAAATGGACCCTCGCGCGGAAGCCTCCCCTACGGAGGTGGCGGTACTTGCCTCGGGCTGTTTCTGGGGGACGGAGTATTGGCTTTCGCGTTTGGAAGGGGTCTTGTCCACCGAGGTAGGCTATGCCGGAGGATGGTTGCGCCAACCCTCGTACCAGGAAGTGAAAACCGGAGGGACGGGCCATCTGGAGTGCGTCCGCGTGGTATTCGACCCTGCCAAGGTCTCTTACCGGCAAGTGCTGCGGCAGTATTTCAATACCTTCGACTTTGAACAGGCAGACGGACAGGGACCGGATATAGGCCCTCAGTACCGTTCGGCTATTTTTTACACCGATCTGGAGCAGAAGCACCAGGCGGAGCAGGTCTTGGACGAACTTCGGGAAAAAGGTTACCGCCCGGTAACGCAGCTTCGGCCCTTGGACGTGTTTTATCCCGAGCAGCAGGACTACCATCGGCATTATTACGACAAGACGGGGAATACGCCGTACTGCCACCTCTGGCACGAAGTGTTGTGAGGGACTCGCTCCGAGGGAACCTCTCTGCCTGCGGGAAGGGGCTGTCTAGGTCTGTGCGGAAACAGGGGCAGGTCGGCAGGCGGAAGGGCAGAAAGGGGAAAATTACTTTTTGCCCTGTTTCTTTTTCTCCACCAGTTCCAGTTCCGCGATCGGGGCCTGGGTGATGAACCAGCCGTAGTCGATGTAGGCAATGCCTTTCTCGAGGCGATCGACCGTCCCGACCGAGTAGCCGCCGGCAAGCCGTACCCGGTCTCCGGGCGCGATGGGGAGATGGAGGACGGGCTGTTGCTGCTGTTGCCGAAGGGCGGCCAATTCCTCGGCTTTTTGTTCGCGGATGGGGGCGATCTCCTGCTCGATCTGTTTCTCGGCTTCGCAAAGGCGTTTTTCCTCTTCTTTTTTCTGAGCCTGCAAGGCTTTGCGGGCGGCGGCTTGGGCGCGGGAGATTTCTTTGGCCGGGTCGGGCGAAGCAGTGGGGGTGGGGACCGTTTTTTCTTCGGCGGTCTTCTTTTTCTTTTTTTCGGCGGCCTGTTTCTCCTGTGCCTTGAGCAGTTCGGCTGCTTTTTCGGCTCTGCGGGCAGTCTCCGTCTCGATGAGTTTGGTCAGTTCCGCTACGACCGCTTTCTTGGTCTGTTTCTTGAAGAAATAAGCGTCGGTAAGGGCCTCGATGCGGCGTCCGAGCTGGATGCGTCGGGTGTTGTGGTCGAAGAGTTCCTGGTAGGCGACGAGTTTGGCCTGGATCTTTTCGTTGGTCTTTTCCAGGGCTTCGGAGGTGGCGTCGGCCTTGGCGCGGGCCGAGGATAGGTTGCGGCTCTGTTCGAGGATGTTCGATTTTTCTTTTTGCAGGGCGGCGATGGTGCGGTCCAGTACGATCTTGTCGTGCTCCACCCGCGTTTTGGCCCGTTTGATCAGCTCGCGGGGGATGCCGTTCATCAGCGCCACTTCAAAGGTGAAGGAACTCCCGGCCTGCCCTACGTAGAGTTTGTAGAGCGGCTTGAGGGTCTTTTCGTCGAACAGCATTGAAGCGTTGATGGCCTGCGGGAGATTTTCCACCAGCAGTTTGATGTTGGTGTAGTGGGTGGTGAGCACTCCGTAGGCTCCCCGGTTGTAAAACTCCTCAAGGAACACCGCCGCCAGGGCACCACCCAGATCGGGGTCGGAACCGGTGCCGAATTCGTCGATCAGGAACAGGGTGCGGTCGTCGCACGTGCGCAGGAATTGCGCCATCTTCTTCAGCCGGTAGGAGTAGGTGGACAGGTGATTTTCGATGGATTGGTTGTCGCCGATGTCGGTGAGGATGTGTTCGAACAGACTCATCGTGCTCGAAGGATGCACCGGCACCAGCAGCCCGCACTGGAACATGAGTTGGAGCAGGCCGACCGTCTTCAGGGTGATGCTCTTTCCTCCGGCATTGGGCCCCGAGATGGCGATGATGCGCTGTTCGGGATTCAGCTCGATGTCCTGTGGAAAGGTGGGCAAACCTTGGGCTTTGTTCTGCAGCAGCAGGATGGGGTGGTAGGCTTCGCGCAGGTGGACCCGGCCCTTTTTGTCGAGGGCAGGCAAGCAGGCGCCGATCTCCAGGGCGTAGTGCGCTTTGGCCTGCAGGAGGTCCATCTCGGTGAGCAGTTTTTGGCTGGCGGTGAGCAATTCCGCATAGGGGCGGATCTCGTCGGAGAGGGCGCGGAGGATACGCAGGATTTCCTCCTTTTCTTCCTCCTGGGCGGCGGCCATCTCGCGCGAGAGGCGTACGGTGGCTTCCGGTTCGATGAAAATGATGCTGCCGGTGCGGGAGGTCCCCAGGGCCTGTCCGCGCACCTTCCGGCGCGAGGCGGCCGATACGGCCAACACCCGGCGGTGGTCGATCACCGATTCGCCGATCTCGTCCAGCAGGCCTTCGGCGCGGCAGCGGGCCATTTCCATCTGGAAAAACTTGTCGATCGAGCCGCGGATGGCCCCGATGCGCATCCGGATGCTTTTCAGCTCCGGGGAAGCCTCGTCGCGTACGCTCCCTTCCGGGTCGATGGCGCGCGCTACCGGAGCGGTAACCCCTTCGGTGCGATAGACGTAGCGCAGTTTCTGCCCGATGAAGGGGAAGTAGTCCCGGTACTGGTTCAGGTAGTCGATCAGATCGTTTACCTTGCCCGAGATGTCGGCCAGCCGCAGTAGGGACGTTTCGGACAGGACGGAGTTTTCCACGGCCAACAGCCGGAGGTCTTCGTCGGCCGCTTCGAAGGTCAGATCGGGAAAGCCCCCTCCGCCTTTGAGGGCACAGAGGTATTCGTCGGTCTGTTTCAATTCGCGGTTCAGCGCCCCGTAGTGATTGTACGGGCCGATGCGAAGCGCCAGGGCCGAACCCTTTGCGGTGCGGCACCGTTGGGCGATGGCTGTTTTGACCTTTTCCAGTTCCAGGTCTTCGATCGCGCTGCGGTCTATCATCGTGTTGGCTCTGCGGGGAGAAATTATTCTTGCAGTTTGGGATTGTTGTGATGGCGGTCGTGATCGCGCCGGGTTTTCAGCTCCAGTTTGCGGTCGAAGGCTTCTTGCAGGTCGATGCCCGTCTGGTTGGCCAGGCACAGGGCGACGAAGACCACATCGGCCAATTCTTCGCCCAGGTCTTTTGCCTTGTCGGATTCCTTCTCGCTCTGCTGGCCGTACCGCCGGGCGATGATGCGTGCCACTTCGCCAGTCTCTTCGGTGAGCAGCGCCATGTTGGTCAGGGGGTCGAAGTAGCGCACCCCGTGTTCTTTTATCCAGCGGTCAACCGCCAGTTGCGAATTTTTTATGTCCATGACAGAAGGATATTGTGGTTTACGATTCGTGGCAGGCGTTGCGGACAACGCCTTGGCAACAGGCAAAGGTAACACTTCTTTCGGAAAAAGAGGGGGTGAGGCGGGATGCGGTGCGCCCGCCTTTCACTACCTTTTGATAAGGTAGGATGCGGCTCGGCACCGCAGAAAACGAAAACTGCGTTTCCGTCTTTGGCGGTGCGCTCGCCTTTCACTACCTTTGTTTCTCCGGGTTGGTACGTTTTTCCGACAGCGGAAAGGGGAGGGGGAAATTCCCTTTCCGTGCGCCCGGCAGGATAAAAAAACAGATCGACAAGACGATGGACAGTGTACGTTTGAAAAAGATAGAAAGCCTGCTTACCGAGGAACTTTCGGATATCCTGCGGCGGTGGGCCAAGGAGAACAAGCCGGGTATACTGGTGAGCGTAACCCGCGTGGCGGTGACCTCCGATTTGTCTTTGGCACGGGTGCGGGTGAGCCTGTTCCCGGTAAAGGACAAGGCGGGACTTCTGGCCGAACTACGGGAGCAGACGCCCCGTTTCCGCGGCGAATTGGGCAACCGTATCCGGCATCAGGTGCGCAAGATTCCCGAATTGGAATTCTTCGACGACGATTCGCTCGATTATATCGAGGCCATCGACCGCGAGTTGCGGGGCGAAGGGGAGAACCCTATCAGAAAATAGCACAAGGTTTTCTCCCTCGGGGAGGGCTTCTCCCGATGAGGTTGCCCCGGAATGAGGAGGGAGAAGTGAACAGCGGAAAAGAGCCAAGAGAATGTCTTTTGCCTGGTTTGTAGCGCAGCGGTATTTTCGCACCCGAAAGAAGACGTCGGCCGTAGGGATCATCACGGCCGTGGCGACCTTCGGGGTGGCGGTGTCGGTGTTTGCGATGTTCGTGGTGTTGTCCGTATTTTCGGGCCTGCGCACGTTCAATACCGACTTTCTCAATGCGTTCGATGCCGACTTGACCGTTCGTCCGGCCAAGGGGAAAGTCCTTTCGGCCGATTCGGCCTGGGTATCCCGGATCGTGAGCACCGAAGGGGTCGAGGCGGTCTCGGCCGTATTGGAAGAAAAGGTGTTCGTCTCCTTTGCCGGGCAGGAGTCCATCGCGGTACTCAAGGGCGTGGACCGGGCGTATCCCGAGGTGATCGGGGTAGATAGCGTCCTGGTAGCCGGGGGATGGTTGCCCTCCCAGGAGCGTTCGGACACGGCGTGGCACGTGGTGGGAATATCGATGGCGTATCGTCTGGGCATGGGAGCGGCCCAGGAGCCGACGCCTCTGCGCGTGTATGTGCTTTCGGGGGGAGGAAATCTTTCGCTGGTGCCCGAAAATTCGTTTTCCCGGGCGGATACCTGGACGGCCGGGGTGTTTTCGCACAAGGATTACGACGGAATGTACTTGTTCGTCGATCTGGATTTTGCCCGGCACTTGTTGCACCGCAGCGCGGAGCAGGCTTCGGGAGTCGAGGTGCGCCTGAAGGAAGGGGCCTATGCCGGGAAGGTAGCGGAAGCGCTCGCCCGTGAGCTGGGACCCGACTACCGCGTGCGTACGGCGGTACAGAACAAGGAGGCGTACTACAAGATCATGAACACCGAGAATATGGTGTTGTATTTTGTCTTTACATTGGTGATCGCCATCGCGCTGTTCAATGTGGTAGGGTCGGTGGTGATGCTCATCCTGGACAAACGGGAAAATATCCGCACGATGTGGGCCTTGGGTGCCGATCGCGCGATGCTTCGCGGGATTTTCGTGCGCGAGGGCATGTGGATCGTTGCGGTGGGGGCTGTCGTGGGGCTGGCATTGGCGGTACTGCTGGTATGGCTTCAGGCGCGCTACCACTTGGTGATGATCGAGGGAAGCATGCAGGTGCCGTATCCTGTGCGCCTTACCGTAGTCAATGGAGCGATCGTTCTGGCGACGATCGCTCTGCTGGGTTACCTGGCGGCGCGTTTGTCGGTAGCGGGGATGAAAAACGTTTTCAAACGATGAGCGGGCAGAGAAAAGGCAAGGGAGAGGGAGAGGTTTCCCTGGCCTATCGTTTGGGTGTGCGCGGAGAGGACTTGGCGGCAGAGTACCTTCGCCGGCAGGGTTACCGGGTGCTCGAACGCCGGCTTCGGATCGGAGGGATCGAGATAGACATCGTGGCGCAACGGGGCGATCTGTTGGTGTGGGTGGAGGTCAAGACGCGCTCTACCGACCTTTTTGCGGCGCCCCAGCAGGCGGTCGATGTGAAGAAACAGCGCCGGATGATTGCAGCAGCCGATTTGTACTTGCGGGAGCGGGGCCTTTCCTGCGAGGTGCGTTTCGATATTATTTCGGTGGTGGCCAATCCTTCGCGCGAGGATATTTGCCATATCGAGGGGGCGTTTCCTCCCTTTGTGTAAGAGAACGGGCGGGCAAGCGGATGCGGGCAAGCGAA
>JFBN01307171.1_pt1 | contig 36917 bp, 28 predicted proteins | sample 768741 | NCBI WGS metagenome assembly JFBN01 (sample SAMN01983846, study PRJNA193217) | chicken gut metagenome | biome: terrestrial biome; isolation source: ceca of Broiler chicken | host: Gallus gallus | place: United Kingdom: England | collected 2010-09-07
CACAAGGGCCGCCCGTTTTTGTCCGCACGAGGGGCGTCGGATTACAGTTTTTCCCCGAAAGCCAGATCGCCGGCGTCGCCCAGTCCCGGGACGATGTATTTGTCTTCGTTCAGCGCATCGTCCACCGTAGCGATCCACAGTTCGGCCGGATACGGAGCGAAATGATCGGCAATGGCCTTCACCCCGCAGGTCGATCCGATCACCGATACGATGTGGATGCAGCGCGGCGTGCCGCATTTTTTCAGTGCCTCGAAGACCGCCATGATGGACGAGCCGGTAGCCAGCATCGGGTCGGCGATGATCAGCACTTTCCCCTCGAGGGAGGGCGAAGCGAGGTATTCGACCACGATGTCGAAATCGTGGCTGCCTTCCCGGTGGCGCCGGTAGGCCGAGATAAACGTGTTTTGCGCCTGGTCGAAACAGTCCAGCAGCCCTCCGTGCAGCGGAAGTCCCGCCCGCAGGATCGAGCAGATGACTACCTCGTCTTGGAGTACGGCACAGGATTTTGTCCCCAGCGGGGTAGTTACCTTCTGGGACTGGTAGGCGAGCGTTTTGGAAAGTTCGTATCCGAGAAGCTCCCCTACGCGGGCCAGGTTGCGGCGAAAGCGCATGCGGTCTTTCTGGAGGTTTACATCGCGTAGTTGGGCGATGTAGGTACTGAGCAGGGATTTTTCCTGGCTGTAGTCATGTATTTTCATCGTCTGTCGTTTTTTTCGATCCTGAAAACAAATGTAACGATTAATTTCCCTCCTCAAAGGAAAGGTTGGGGGAAAAACGGACTTTTTGTCGGGAGTTTGCGGGAGTGGAGGGATCTTTTCAGGCCAAGTAAGCGGATAAAAAGATTGCGGCAACCGTACCGGTTGCCGCAATGGTCGTTTTGTGTGGTACCCCCAGGAATCGAACCAGGGACACAAGGATTTTCAGTCCTTTGCTCTACCAACTGAGCTAGGGTACCTTTACAGCGGTGCAAATATAGGGTTAAATTTTTGAAACTGCCAAATTTTTTTCCGGAAAACCGCAAAAAAGCATTCCGAAGCCTTTCACAGAGGATCTTTTATTCGGTATAGCCCAGGATCTTCATGAATTCCTCGGCCGTCTGTTCCTTGCGGAAGACACGATCCGTATAGTTCCCCTGCGCATCTTTGTCCACGATGATGTGTTGTGGCTGAGGGATCAGGCAATGCTGGATGCCCCCCACCCCGCCCAGTTCGTCCTGGTAGGCTCCGGTATTGAAAAATCCGATGTAAAGCGGTTTTTTCTCGCTGAATTTCGGCATGTAGATGGCATTGACGTGCTGTTCGGAGTTGTAGAAGTCGTCCGAGTCGCAGGTCAGCCCTCCCATCAGCACCCGTTCGTACGGGTCGCGCCAGCGGTTGATGGGCAGCAGGACAAAACGCTGGTTGATGGCCCAGGCGTCCGGTAGGGTGGTCATGAACGAGGAGTTGATCATGTCCCAGCGTTCCCGATCGTTCTGCTCCTTTTGGTGCATCACTTCGTAGATGGTCGCCCCGCTCTCCCCGACGGTAAAGGTGCCGAATTCGGTAAAGATGTTCGGTACCGGGATTTCCCGGTCTTCGCACATCATCTTGATCTGACCGATGATCTCGTCGGCCATGTACTGGTAGTCGTACTCGAAGGCCAGGGAAGTCTTGATGGGGAAGCCCCCGCCGATGTTGAGCGAGTCGAGTTCCGGGCAGTCCTTTTTCAGGTCGGCGTACACCTTGAGGCATTTGAGCAGTTCGTTCCAGTAGTAGGCGCTGTCCTTGATACCGGTGTTGATGAAAAAGTGGAGCATCTTCAGCCGAACCTTCGGGTGGTTTTTGATCACCCGGCGGTACAGGGGAGCGATGTCGCGGTACTTGATGCCCAGACGCGAAGTGTAGAAGGTGAATTTCGGTTCCTCTTCCGAGGCGATGCGGATGCCGATCTCGAAGGGGCGGTCGATCGCTTGGCAGAGGTAGTCTATTTCGTCCTCGTTGTCGATGATGGGGATCGTATTCGGGTGGCCGGTGTTGATCAGCCGGGCGATGTAGTCGATGTACTTGCCCCGTTTGAATCCGTTGCACAGGATGTAGCTGTCTTTGGCCAGGCGTCCTTCGGCGATCAGTTTTTCCACGATGGGGATGTCGTAGGCCGAGGAAGTCTCGATGTGGATGTCGTTCTTGAGCGCTTCGTGCAGGATGAAGCTGTAATGCGAACTTTTGGTGCAGTAACAGTAGTTGTACGAAGCGTGGTAATCGTTCTTCTGCATCGCCTGGGCGAAGATGCGCTTGGCCCGCTGGATGTTTTCCGAGATGCGCGGCAGGTAGGTCAGGCGCAGCGGAGTTCCGTATTTCTCGATCAGCCCCATCAGATCGATGCCGTGAAAGGTGAGGTTGTCTCCTTTGAGGTCGAATTCTTCCTGCGGGAAGTAGAACGTCTGGTCGATCAGGTCTATGTAACTTGTTTTCATCCTTTTGATGCAAATTTTTGAGGGGGACAAAGCCCGGTGGAACGATGGGAGAAAAAGAAACCGGGAGGGGAGGGGACGGATCCCGAAAAGCGGTACACTTGCAAAAGCCCCCGCAGAAAGGGATCACCGGTGCGGGCCGGGGCTTCAGATGCGGATGAAAAACACGCAGCGGCGTGTAAAAACGGGAAAGAATTTTTTCAATGCCTGCTATCTATCAGTGCGATGGAACGAATATTTTTTGTCCCGCTGGAAGTCGGGAACGGCTTTCAGCGGGACAAAAATACGTAATTTTTTCAATTTTTTTCAATGCTTCTCCCTTCGGGATGTTTTTGCCTTTGGGCGAAGTCTTTGCGGGGTGGCCACGAGCACTCCGGCCCTTCGGACTTTTGGGTACTACCTTCGCAGCCGTTCCGGAGGGAGAGAGGGCTTATTTTGCTTGCTCGCGTACCCGGGCGCTGGCGGCATAGACCTTTTCCTTCATCGCTTCCTTGAAGTCCACGATACGCTGGTGGAGCTGCGGGTCGGCTACCGAAAGGATCTGTGCGGCCAGGATGCCTGCGTTGCGGGCGCCGTCCAGGGCGACGGTGGCTACCGGCACACCCGAAGGCATTTGCAGCATCGAGAGGATGGAGTCCCAGCCGTCGATCGAGTTGGACGATTTGATGGGAACAGCGATCACCGGCATGGCGCTCACCGCGGCGACAAATCCGGCCAGGTGGGCGGCGCCGCCCGCTCCGGCGATGATCACGGCTACTCCGCGCTGGTAAGCTCCCCGGGCATAGTCCAATACCCGTTCGGGCGTGCGGTGGGCGGACATGACATCCATTTCGGTTTCGACACCCAGTTCGTGCAGGACGGCTTCGGCCTGCTGCATGATTTTCAGGTCGGAGTCCGACCCCATGATGATACCTACTTTCATACGTTTGTTATATGTTTTTTGTCTTTCTGTGTTCAGACGGCGCACGGGAGTATTGTCCGGCAGGGGATCTTTTCGGCCCTCGGCGGAAATCCCGGGGGACGAGAGCGGGGTCAGTCGTCCGAGAGACGGAGCACGGCCATGAAGGCCGACTGGGGTACTTCGACCCGGCCGATCTGCCGCATGCGTTTTTTGCCTTGTTTCTGTTTTTCGAGCAGCTTGCGTTTGCGGGAGATGTCGCCTCCGTAGCACTTGGCGGTAACGTCCTTGCGGACAGCCTTGATCGTTTCGCGGGCGATGATCTTGGCGCCGATGGCCGCCTGGAGCGGAATGTCGAACTGCTGGCGGGGGATCAGGCCGCGGAGCTTCTCGACGATCTTCTTGCCGATGTTGTACGCATTGGCGCGGTGTACCAGCGAGGAGAGTGCATCGACCGGTTCGCCGTTGATCAGGATATCGACCTTGACCAGGTCGGCCTGGCGGAAGTCGATGGGCGTGTAGTCGAACGAGGCGTATCCGCGCGAGAGGGACTTGAGCCGGTCGTAAAAGTCGAACACCACTTCGGCCATCGGCAACTCGAAGATGAGTTCCACCCGGGTGGGGGTGAGGTACGACTGGTTCTTGAGTACGCCCCGTTTGGCAATGCAGAGTTCCATCACCGGACCGATGTATTCGGATTGGGTGATGATCGAGGCGCGGATATAGGGCTCCTCCACACGGTCCAGCCGCGAGGGGTCGGGCAGTTCCGAGGGGTTGTGGATGGTCAGGGGATGGTTGCGGTCGGAGGTCTGGTACACGCGGTACGATACGTTGGGGACGGTGGTGATGACCGTCATGCCGAATTCGCGTTCCAGACGCTCCTGGATGATCTCTAGGTGCAGCATTCCCAGGAATCCGCAGCGGAAACCGAAGCCCAGTGCGGCGGACGATTCGGCTTCGAAGGTCAGGGCGGCGTCGTTCAGGTGGAGTTTTTCCATCGACGAGCGCAGTTCCTCGTAGTCTTCGGTGTCCACCGGGTAGATGCCGGCGAAGACCATGGGCTTGACCTCCTCGAAGCCCTCGATGGGTTGGGCGGCCGGGCGTTCGACCGAAGTGATGGTGTCGCCCACTTTGACTTCGACGGCTTCCTTGATGCCCGAAATGACATATCCTACGTCGCCGGCCGAGATCTGTTTTTTGGCTTGTTTTTTGAGTTTGAGGGTGCCTACCTCGTCGGCAAGGTAGGACTTGCCGGTGGCCATGAATTTGACCTTTTCCCCTTGGTGGATGGTGCCGTTGACCACTTTGTAGTAAGCCTCCACGCCGCGGAACGAATTGAACACCGAGTCGAATACCAGAGCCTGAAGCGGTGCGTCCGGATCGCCTTCCGGAGCGGGGATGCGTTCCACGATGGCGCGCAGAATGTCCTCAACCCCTTGTCCGGTCTTGCCCGAGGCGTAGATGATGTCCTCCGGACGGCAGTCGATCAGGGCGACGATGTCGTCCGCTACTTCTTCCGGTTTGGCCGAGGGAAGGTCGATCTTGTTGAGCACCGGGATGATGGTCAGCCCGTTTTCCAAGGCCAGGTACAGGTTGGAGATGGTCTGCGCCTGGATGCTCTGGGCGGCGTCCACTACCAGCAGCGCCCCTTCGCAGGCGGCGATCGAACGCGATACTTCGTACGAGAAGTCCACGTGTCCCGGGGTGTCGATTAGGTTGAGGATGTATTTTTCCCCGTCGAGCACATAATTCATCTGGATGGCGTGGCTTTTGATGGTGATGCCGCGCTCGCGCTCCAGGTCCATGTCGTCGAGCAGTTGGTCCTGTTTTTCCCGTTCGGAAACGGTTTTGGTGTATTCCAACAGCCGGTCGGCCAGGGTGGACTTGCCGTGATCGATGTGGGCGATGATGCAGAAATTGCGAATGTTTTTCATACGTGTGATAAAAAGCAAGGGCACTTTGCGCGCCAAAGGTCAAAGGTAGTGTTTTTCCCGAATTTTTTGTCCCGCGCGGAGCGGGCAGGGCGAAAAATCGGGAGATTCTTTTTATTTTCGCAAAGTAAAAACCGAAGTTTTCCCGTATGGAATCCGCAGAATTCATCCAAGCGATCCTCGACAACCTCAATTACTTCTGGATCACGGTCCTGATGGCGATCGAGAGTTCGTTTATCCCCTTTCCTTCCGAACTGGTCGTCCCCCCGGCGGCCTACATGGCGGCCATCGACGGCAAGATGAGCATTTCGCTGGTGGTGCTGTTCGCTACCCTGGGTGCGGACATCGGCGCGCTGTTCAATTACTACCTGGCGCGTTGGCTGGGACGCCCCATCGTTTACCGCTTTGCCAACAGTCGTTTGGGGCACATGTGCCTGATCGACCAGGAAAAGGTACAGAAGGCCGAGGATTATTTTGACAAACACGGAGCGGTGTCCACTTTCGTGGGACGTCTGTTGCCGGCCATCCGCCAGCTGATCTCCATTCCGGCGGGACTGGCGCGGATGAAACTGGGTCCCTTCCTGCTCTACACGACTCTCGGCGCGGGCATCTGGAACGGCATCCTGGCAGCCATCGGGTACTATCTCTCCACCGTGCCGGGGATCAATACCCGGGAACAGTTGCAGGAGAAGATCAACCAGTACAGCCACGAGATGGGGTATCTTTTTATCGCCGTGTGTGCGGTAGTGGTAGCTTTTCTGGTGTACAAGGCCCTGCGCAAGAAAAAAAATCCCCGGACGGAATAAGCCTTTTTTATAAAAAAACGTCCCCGGGTGTAAAAAAGTCAAGAAAACATTTGGAACGAAAGGAAAGTTCGCATTACATTTGTCGGGTCAATAAAAAAAACACAATGAAAAATGCCGTTGCTCTAATTGGCGTCCTGCTGCTGCCCGTGGTCATTACCCCAGGGAGTGAGAAAGGCGCGTGAAGTTGCGGCCGTTTTTCGGACACATACGAAAGCCTTTCTCACTCGGTGAGAGAGGCTTTTTTCGATCCTGCTCATTTTGCATGAAAACAAAAGATACCGTCATGGAAAAAGAAGAAATGAAAAACCCGCTTCGTAGCGCACAGACGATGGATTCCCGCCGCATGGCCGGGGCACGCGCGCTGTGGAGAGCCAACGGCATGAAAAAGGAACAGATGGGGCGGCCGGTCATCGCGATCGCCAATTCGTTTACCCAGTTTGTCCCCGGGCACGTGCATCTGCACCGGGTAGGACAGATCGTCAAGTCCGAAGTGGAAGCCCTGGGTTGCTTTGCCGCCGAGTTCAATACCATCGCCATCGACGACGGGATCGCCATGGGGCATGACGGCATGCTCTATTCGTTGCCCTCGCGCGAGATCATCGCCGACAGCGTGGAATACATGGTCAATGCGCACAAGGCCGATGCCTTGATGTGCATCAGCAACTGCGACAAGATAACTCCCGGGATGCTCATGGCCGCCATGCGGCTGAACATCCCCACGATATTCGTCTCCGGCGGGCCGATGGAGGCCGGCAATTTCCGCGGGCGCGGGGTCGATCTGATCGATACGATGGTCATGAGCGCCGACGCCAGCGTGTCCGATGCCGACGTGCAGGAATTGGAAGGATGCGCCTGCCCCGGATGCGGTTCGTGTTCCGGAATGTTTACCGCCAATTCGATGAACTGCCTGGCCGAAGCCATCGGAATGGCCTTCCCCGGCAACGGCACGGTCGTAGCTACGCACGTCAACCGCGAGGAGATGTTCCGCCGTGCGGCGCGCACCATCGTCCGGATGGCCGAGCGGTACTACCGCGACGGGGACGATTCGGGCCTGCCGCGTTCGGTGGCTACCAAGGCGGCCTTCGAGAATGCAATGTCGCTCGACATCGCCATGGGAGGATCGACCAATACGGTGCTGCACCTGCTGGCCATCGCCCGGGAAGCGGGCGTGGACTTTACGATGGCCGATATCGACCGCCTTTCGCGCCGGGTGCCGGTGCTGTGCAAGGTGGCGCCCAACGGACATTACCACGTGCAGGATGTCAACCGCGCCGGAGGCATCATGGCGATCCTGGGGATCCTGGCCCGTGCCGGGCTGGTCGATACGCTGGTCAACCGGGCGGACGGAGAGACCCTGGGCGATGTGCTGGCCCGCTACGACGTGGCTTCGCCGGACTTTTCGCCCGAGGCGAAAAAACTGTACCTCAGTGCTCCCGCAGGACGTTTCTCCAATGAGATGGGTTCGCAGCAGACGTATTATCCCGAGATGGATACCGACCGTGCGCAAGGCTGCATCCGGGATGTGGAACACGCGTATTTCCAGGACGGCGGCTTGGCCGTATTGAAAGGAAACATTGCAGCCGACGGCTGTATCGTCAAAACGGCAGGGGTGGATCCGTCGCTTTTCCGCTTCGAAGGAACGGCCGTAGTCTTCGAATCGCAGGAACAGGCCGTGGAGGGCATCCTCGGCGGACGGGTGAAAGCCGGCGACGTGGTGGTAATCCGCTACGAAGGTCCGCGGGGCGGCCCGGGAATGCAGGAGATGCTCTATCCCACGTCGTACCTCAAGTCGATGCACCTGGGCAAGGCTTGCGCCCTGGTAACCGACGGGCGTTTCTCCGGAGGTTCCTCGGGACTTTCCATTGGCCACGTGTCGCCCGAGGCAGCGGCCGGCGGGCAGATCGCCATCGTGCGCGACGGCGACCGCATTGCCATCGACATCCCCGAGCGGCGCATCGAACTGCTGGTCGATGCCGATGAGATAGACCGCCGGATGAAAGCCATGAAAGAATTCAAACCCGTATCCCGCCAGCGAGTCGTGCCGCGTTCGCTCCAAGCGTACGCCATGCTGGTAAGCTCGGCCGACAAGGGCGCTGTGCGGGAGATCGAACGATGAGGTGCGAGCGGGTAAAACGATTTTTTCATCAGGCAAATCCATAAATATGAACACAAAAAATACACAAGATACACAGACTTCCAACAATCCCTGCGGGACTCCCCGGCGAATGTCCGGCTCGCAAGCCATCATCGAGTCTTTCCTGGCGGAAGGGGCGGAAACCATTTTCGGGTATCCGGGTGGCGCGGTGATCCCGATCTACGACGCCTTGTACGACTATCGCGACCGGATCGACCACATCCTGGTGCGCCACGAGCAGGCGGCGGTGCATGCCGCCGAGGGTTATGCCCGTGCCACGGGTCGCGTGGGGGTGTGCATGGTTACCTCCGGACCGGGGGCGACCAATACGGTAACCGGCCTGGCCGACGCTTTGTTGGATTCTACCCCGGTGGTACTCATCAGCGGACAGGTGGCTTCCTCGCTGTTGGGTACGGATGCCTTTCAGGAGACCAACTTCATCGGCATCACCCAGGCGGTAACCAAGTGGAACTGTCAGGTCAAGCGGGCACAGGACATCCCCGAGGCCATTGCCAAGGCTTTTTACATCGCCCGCAGCGGACGTCCGGGACCGGTGGTGGTGGACATCACCAAGGATGCCCAGGTAGGGATGATGGATTTTTGTTACAAGAAAGTGGAGCACATCCGTAGTTACGTTCCCTCTCCCGCTCCCGATCGGGAACAAGTGGCCGAGGCAGCTCGGCTGATCAACCTGTCCCGTCGGCCGATGGCGATGGTAGGACAAGGGGTTATTTTGGGAGATGCTGAAAAGGAATTGCTCGCTTTTCTGGAGAAAAGCGGCATGCCGGCCGCCGCGACGCTGCTGGGGCTTTCGGCCTTGCCGAGCGACCACCCGCAGAACGTGGGCATGCTCGGGATGCACGGCAACTACGGGCCGAACATCAAGAACAAGGATTGCGACCTGTTGGTGGCCATCGGAATGCGTTTCGACGACCGCGTGACGGGCGATCCGGACAAGTTCGGGATGGGGGCCAAGATCATCCACCTGGAGATAGACCCCTCGGAGGTGAACAAGATCATCTATGCCGACGTGCCGGTGGTGGGTGATGTGAAACAGACCTTGCCGATGCTCACCGAGATGGTTTCTGCGCAGGACCACAGCGCGTGGATCGCCGAATTCCGCGCATGCGACAAGGTAGAGGAGCAAAAGATCATCTCCCCGGCCCTGCATCCGACTTCGGGACGCATCCGGATGGGAGAGGCCGTGCGCAAGGTGTCGGATGCCGCTCCCAAGGACACGATCATGGTAACCGACGTAGGCCAGCACCAGATGTTTGCCGCGCGGTATTGCCGATATACGACTCCGCGTACGCTCATTACTTCGGGCGGTTTGGGCACGATGGGCTACGGACTGCCGGCAGCGGTGGGGGCCAAGTTGGGCTGTCCCGACCGGCAGGTGGTTCTGTTCGTGGGCGACGGAGGTCTGCAGATGAACATCCAGGAGTTGGCCACCATCATGCAGAGCCACGTGGGCGTCAAGATCGTCCTGCTGAATAACAACTACCTGGGCATGGTGCGTCAGTGGCAGGAACTGTTCTACAACCGCAGGTACTCGTTTACCGATATGCTCAGTCCGGAGTATTCGCTCATCGCCCGCGCCAACGAGGTGGGATACGAACTGGTGGAAAAACGCGAAGACCTCGACGGGGCCATTGCCCGGATGCTCGAAAGCCCGGAGGCGTTCCTCTTGGAGGTCCGGGTGGAAAAGGAAGACGATGTGTTCCCCATGGTGCCGGCCGGTGCGGCGGTATCCGATATTATGCTCGAATGACGTAAAACCCAGCGAAGAATCATGGAAAAACAATACATCCTGACCGTTTTCTCGGAAAACAAAGTGGGTATCCTCAACCAGATCACCACGGTGCTCACCTGCCGCAATGTCAATATCGAAAGCCTGACCACTTCGGAGTCGGCCGTGGCGGGCATCCACCGTTTTACCATCGTGGTCAATACCGATCCGGAAAAGGTGGAAAAGATGGTGCGCCAGATCGAAAAACGCGTCGAAGTGCTCAAGGCCTTCGTCCATACCCCCGACGAGGTGGTTCAGCAGGAGATCGCCCTGTACAAGGTGTCCCGCAACCGCAATGTCGAAAACCTGGTGCGCGAACACCATGTACGCATCTTGGAGATCGGCGACGACTACATCGTGCTGGAAAAAACCGGCCATACGAGCGAAACGCAGGCGCTGTTGGAGCTTCTGCGTCCCTATGGGGTTCATCAGTTCGCGCGCACGGGTTCGGTGGCCATCGTCAAGGGCAAGGATTACCTGCTGGACGAGTGCCCCGGCATCGCCGAATTCAGGAAAGAGCAGGAGGCATCAAGAAAAGAACAAGAAACGAAATAAAACACAGAATTATCAACCAAAAAACATTGCAACCATGGCAAAAATGAATTTCGGAGGGGTCGAGGAAAATGTGATCACCCGCGACGAATTCCCTCTTTCGAAGGCTCTCGAAACACTCAAAGATGAAACGATCGCCGTGATCGGATACGGCGTACAGGGCCCCGGACAGTCCCTCAACCTCAAGGACAATGGCTTCAACGTCATCGTGGGCCAGCGCAAAGGCACCAAGAGTTGGGACAAGGCCGTAGCCGACGGATGGGTTCCCGGCCAGACGCTTTTCGAAATCGAGGAAGCAGCCGCAAAGGGCACCATCATCCAGTACCTGCTTTCCGACGCCGGCCAGATCGCCATGTGGCCGACGATCAAGAAACACCTCACAGCCGGCAAAGCGCTGTACTTCTCGCACGGCTTCGGCATCACGTACAAGGACCGTACCGGCATTGTTCCTCCGGCCGATGTGGACGTGATCATGATCGCCCCGAAGGGATCGGGCACCTCGCTGCGCCGGATGTTCCTCCAGGGTCGCGGACTGAACTCCAGCTATGCAGTCTTCCAGGATGCTACCGGCCGTGCCAAGGATCGTGTGATCGCACTCGGTATCGGCGTAGGTTCGGGTTATCTGTTCGAGACCACGTTCAAGAAGGAAGTGTACTCCGACCTTACCGGCGAACGCGGTACGCTGATGGGAGCCATCCAGGGTATCTTTGCCGCGCAGTACGACACCTTGCGTGAAAACGGCCATACGCCTTCCGAAGCGTTCAACGAGACGGTCGAGGAACTTTCCCAGAGCCTGATGCCGCTCATCGCCGAGAACGGTATGGACTGGATGTATGCCAACTGCTCGACCACCGCTCAGCGCGGCGCTTTGGACTGGTGGAAGAAGTTCCGCGATGCCACCAAGCCGGTCTTTGAAGAACTGTACCGCGAAGTGGCTGCCGGCAACGAAGCCCAGCGCTCCATCGACTCGAACAGCCAGCCGGATTACCGCGAAAAGCTGAACAAGGAGTTGGAAGAAATGCACAATTCCGAAATGTGGCGGGCCGGTGCCGTGGTGCGCAAGCTCCGTCCGGAAAACAACTGATTGCATTTCCTGCTGTCGGTTTTCCCCAGGGAAATACCGGAGCAGTCTACCCATGAGGCCTTCGGGCCGGGCCGGCCGCCTTTGATCGGGCGGCCGGCCGCAAAGTCCCCGAAAAAGAAAAGGGGCATTTCCCGCGTCTCATTCTCAATCCCTGCGGAGCATCCGGACAGGGGGGGAAGGAGCGCAGAAAGGGGAAGGGAGTGAATCCCGAAAATACAAAGGAATAAAAACGAAACACATAAGACCATGAGCGAGAAAGTTTACATTTTCGACACCACGCTCCGCGACGCCGAACAGGTGCCGGGCTGCCAGTTGAACACCATTGAAAAGATCGAAGTGGCGCGTCAGCTGGAAAAACTGGGCGTGGACATTATCGAAGCCGGATTCCCCATTTCTTCGCCCGGGGACTTCAATTCGGTGGTCGAGATCTCCAAGGCCGTTACCCGTCCCACCATCTGCGCGCTGACCCGTGCCGTGAAAAAGGACATCGAGGTAGCCGCCGACGCCCTCAAATACGCCAAACGCGGGCGCATCCACACCGGCATCGGCACGTCTCCCTACCATATCTACGAAAAACTCAATTCCAACCCCGAGGACATCGTCCGCCGGGCCGTCGAGGCCGTCAAGTATGCCCGCACCTTCGTGGACGACGTCGAGTTTTATGCCGAGGATGCCGGCCGCACGGACGAGGAGTTCCTCGCCCGGGTGGTGGAAGCCGTCATCCAGGCCGGGGCGACGGTGGTCAATATCCCCGATACGACCGGCTATTGCCTGCCGTGGGAATACGGCGCGAAGATCGCCTACCTGATGAACCATGTGCCCAATATCGACAAGGCCATCCTTTCCACCCATTGCCACAACGACCTCGGCATGGCTACAGCCAACACCTTGGCCGCCATCACCAACGGAGCCCGACAGGCCGAGGTAACGATCAACGGTCTGGGCGAGCGCGCAGGCAATACCGCGCTCGAAGAAGTGGTCATGGCCATCGCCTGCCACAAGAACCTGGACTACGAAGTGGGCATCAATACCCGCGAGATCATCAACACCAGCCACTTGGTATCCAACCTGATGCGCGTGCCGGTACAGCCGAACAAGGCCATCGTGGGCCGCAACGCCTTTGCGCATTCCTCCGGCATCCACCAGGACGGGGTGCTCAAGAGCCGCGAGACCTACGAGATCATCGACCCGGAAGACGTCGGGGTGGATCAGTCGAGCATCATCCTGACCGCCCGCAGCGGTCGCGCCGCCCTCAAGCACCACTTGAAGGAGCTGGGCTACACGCCGGAAGGGGAGGAACTCGATGCCATCTATCAGAAATTCCTCGAACTGGCCGACCGGAAAAAGGACATCTCCATCCGCGACCTCGAAGTCCTCGCCGGACGCACCAAGGTGGATGCTCCCATCAAGCTGGAAACGCTTCAGGTCGTTTGCGGACAGTCCACCGTACCTACGGCCACCGTGCAGATCAGCTTCGGCGGCGATACCTTCACCGAGACAGCCTATGGCAACGGTCCGGTCGATGCCGCCTTCAATGCCGTCAAGAGCATTACCAAACGCCGGGTACACATCGAGGAATTCCTCGTGCAGGCCATCACGCGCGGCAGCGACGACCTGGGCAAGGTACACATCCAGGTTTCCCACAAGGGTAAGATGTATTACGGCTTCGGAGCCAATACCGACATCGTTACCGCCTCGGTGGAATCCCTGCTCGATGCCTTGAGCAAAATCGCCTGACGCCCCTTTCCGCAAAACGCACCGGAGTTTCTTCCCCGAGGAGGCTGGCAAGCCCTCAAAAGGGCAAAAGACGGGGATAGGGAAGGAACGGGACGGTGATCCGGCAAACGGCGCACGGCGGAAGAGAGAAGGGGGACGAGCGGCAAAGATGCGCATCCGGAAGAGAAGAAGAGAAAATGAGGCGGGAAAGGATACCCGATCCGAAAAACACAAAAAACGAGCGATCATCAACCAAACGAACATGAATACTTTATTCGACAAAATATGGGATGCTCACGTAGTGGGGCACGTCGAAGGCGGCTCGGACATTCTGTACATCGACCGCCAGTACATCCACGAGGTAACCAGCCCGCAGGCTTTCGAAGGGCTTCGCCGGCGGGGGATCTCCGTCTTCCGTCCCCGGCAGGTAACGGCCACCCCGGACCACAACATCCCCACCGAACATCAGGAACTCCCCCCGCGCGACCCGCAGTCCCGCACCCAGGTAGAAACCCTGGTGAAGAACTGCGCCGAAAACGGCATCGAACTCTTCGGAGTAGGGTCGCCCCGCAACGGCATCGTCCACGTCGTCGGCCCGCAGACAGGGCTTACCCAGCCCGGCATGACCATCGTGTGCGGGGATAGCCACACCTCTACGCACGGCGCCTTGGGCTGCATCGCCTTCGGGATAGGCACCAGCGAGGTGGAAATGGTACTCGCCTCGCAGTGCGTGCTTCAGGTACGTCCCAAGACCATGCGCATCCGGGTGGAAGGCCAGTTGCGCGAAGGAGTTTGTGCCAAGGACGTCATTCTGTACATCATCTCCCGCCTGGGAACAGGCGGAGGCACGGGGTATTTCGTCGAATTTGCCGGCAGCGCCATCCGCAGCCTTTCGATGGAAGGCCGCATGACCGTCTGCAACATGAGCATCGAGATGGGCGCCCGCGGAGGGATGATCGCCCCGGACGAGGTAACCTTCGAGTACCTCCGCGGACGGGAATTCGCCCCCAAGGGAGCGGATTGGGACCGTGCGGTGGAGCGTTGGAGCCGCTTGCACAGCGACCCCGATGCCCGGTTCGACGCCGAAGTCGAGTTCGACGCGGCGGACATCGCCCCGATGATCACCTACGGGACCAACCCGGGCATGGGACTTCGGATAACGGACCGTATCCCCCAGGCCGACACGCTGGAGGAAAAATCCCGCGCATCGTTCCACAAGGCTTTGGACTACATGGGTTTCCAGGAAGGAGAACCGATGCTCGGCAAACGGGTGGACTATGTCTTTGTCGGCAGTTGCACCAACGGCCGGATCGAGGACCTGCGCGTCTTTGCCCAGTATGTAAAAGGCAAACGGAAAGCCCCGGGAGTAACGGCCTGGATCGTGCCCGGGAGCAAGGAAGTCGAGCGGCTGGCCATCGAAGAAGGCCTGTGCGACATCCTGCAGGAGGCCGGGTTCGAACTTCGCCAGCCCGGTTGTTCGGCTTGTCTGGCCATGAACGACGACAAAGTCCCTGCCGGAAAATACTGTCTGTCCACCTCGAACCGCAACTTCGAGGGACGCCAGGGCCCCGGTGCGCGCACGCTGCTGTGCGGACCGCTGGTAGCGGCCGCCGCTGCCGTAACGGGCGTGGTAACCGATCCTTTGGCACATTGACATCTTCGTCCCGGCGGACGGATGTATTTTTCCCTTGCCGGGGGGGGGAACACTTAAGGGAGGAAGAAAGGAAAGCCCGCTGAGGATTCTGCAGGGGAGCGCGCGTGAGAGCGCGGCCTCCATGCGGGGTGAAGAAAGGGAAAAGCAAAGAAACAAAACGAAACAAAAGGGCCCAGCCCCATCGAAGACATGATAGAAAAGTTTACCGTACTCACTTCCACGGCAGTGCCCGTGAACATTGAGAACATCGATACCGACCAGATCATCCCTGCCCGTTTCCTCAAGGCCACTTCGCGCGAGGGCTTCGGGCAGAACCTGTTCCGCGACTGGCGTTACACGCCCGAGGGAACGCCCCGGGCGGATTTCGTGCTCAACGATAGCCGGTATGGCGGTCAGATCCTGTTGGCAGGCAAGAACTTCGGCTGCGGATCGAGCCGCGAACATGCCGCTTGGGCCATCCTGGGGGCAGGATTCCGCGCGGTGGTGTCCAGTTATTTCGCCGACATCTTCCGCGGGAACGCCCTGAACAACGGCCTTCTGCCCGTACAGGTCTCCCCGGAGTACCTCGCCCGGCTGTTTGAGGCCGTACAGGCCGACCCTTCGCTGCGCCTGACCATTGACCTGGAACGTCAGACGATCGAAGCCCCCGGAGTGGGTGCGGAGCATTTCGATATTTCTTCCTACAAGAAGCAGTGCCTGCTCAACGGATACGACGATGTCGACTATCTGGTCAGCCAGCGCGGGCGCGTGGAGGAGTTCGAGAAAAACAGAACCGAATAAACAAAATACGTCATACACAATGGAATTCAAGATGGGAGTATTGCCCGGCGACGGGATCGGCCCTGAGATCACGGCGCAGGCCGTCAAAGTCATCGATGCCGTTTGTGCCCGCTACGGACACCAGGCAAAGTACACTTACGCAGAGGTCGGAGCGGCCGCGATCGACCGCTATGGCGATCCGTATCCTGAGCAGACCCATCGGGTGTGCATGGAATCCGATGCGGTGCTCTTCGGAGCGATCGGCGATCCGCGTTTCGACAACGATCCTTCGGCCCGGGTACGGCCCGAGCAGGGGCTTTTGGCCATGCGGAAGGCATTGGGACTCTATGCCAATATCCGTCCGGTGTCGCCCTTCCCCAGCCTGTTGTACCGTTCGCCGCTGCGCAGCGAGGTTGTCCAGGGGGCGGATTTCGTTTTTCTGCGGGAACTCACCGGCGGGCTGTACTTCGGTCGTCCCCAGGGGCGTTCCGAAGACGGGAAGACGGCTTACGATACGTGCGTGTACAGCCGGGAAGAGATCGAGCGCATTGTCCGTCTGGCCTTCGAATACGCCGGCAAACGCCGGGGTCGCCTCACGGTAGTGGACAAGGCCAATGTACTGGCCACTTCGCGCCTGTGGCGTCAGACGGTGCAGGAGATGGCTCCGCAGTATCCGGGGGTCGAGGTGGAATACATGTTCGTGGACAACGCCGCGATGAAGATCATCCAGCAACCCTCGCATTTCGACGTGATCGTTACCGAGAACATGTTCGGCGACATCCTTACCGATGAGGCGAGCGTGATCACCGGTTCGCTCGGACTGTTGCCCTCGGCTTCGGTGGGGGTTCACACTTCGTTGTTCGAGCCGATCCACGGATCGTATCCCCAGGCGGCCGGACGCGACATTGCCAATCCGGTGGCCACCATTCTCTCGGCGGCCATGATGTTCGAGTATGCCTTTTCCCTGCCGAAGGAAGGCGCGGCCATCCGCGAGGCGGTGGCGCGCAGCATCCAGGAAGGAGTGGTTACCGAAGACATCGCCGAGGCGGGACAGAAGCCCAGCGGTACGCAGGCGGTAGGCGACTACATCGCCCGTTCGATCCGCTGATCGGGGCACGCGGGACCTCTTCTCTGCATGCGGAAGCGGTGCAGGCTTTTCCGCAGGGGAGGTATTGACAGCTATTTTGTTACAGCATACAATGGGAAAGAATACGACAAAAACAGATACGATGGACAGTAAAAAATATTTTCCGGTGCTTTCCGACATCATGAAAGCCGAACATACCCTTTCGGAAATTCTGGAGCCGACTCCGTTGCAGCGCAACCGGAACCTTTCGGACCGTTACGGCGCCGATGTGCTGCTCAAGCGCGAAGACTTGCAGATGGTGCGTTCGTACAAGATCCGCGGGGCATACAACAAGATCCGTTCCCTCGACCCGCAGCAGGCTCAGCGCGGCGTAGTGTGTGCCAGTGCGGGCAACCATGCGCAGGGAGTAGCCTATTCGTGCAGTAAATTGGGCATTCGGGGGCGCATCTTCATGCCGGTAACCACTCCCAAGCAGAAGATCGATCAGGTCCGGATGTTCGGCGGGGATCAGGTGGAGGTCGTCCTGGTGGGCGATACCTTCGACGCGGCCAATCAGGAAGCGATCGCGCAGTGCGAACGCGACGGGATGGTGTTCATCCCTCCGTTCGACGACCCGAAGATCATCGAAGGTCAGGGTACGGTCGCGCTGGAGATCCTTCAGGAGGTCAAGGAGTCCATCGACTATGTCTTCGTTCCGGTGGGCGGTGGTGGACTTATCTCCGGAGTGGGGAGCGTGTTCCGTCAAATGAGCCCTTCGACCAAAATCATCGGGGTGGAACCGGCCGGCGCTGCCGGCATGAAGGCTTCGCTGGCGGCCGGGCATGTCGTAACGCTGGACGAGGTGGACAAATTTGTGGACGGAGCCGCGGTCCAGACGGTAGGCCAGCTCACGTTTTCCCTGTGTCAGCAGGTGTGCGACGACATCGTCGCCGTACCCGAAGGGAAAGTGTGCACGACGATCCTCCGGCTGTACAATTCCGATGCGATCGTGGTCGAACCGGCCGGTGCGTTGAGCATCGCGGCGCTCGATTTTTACAAGGACAAGATCAAGGGCAAGAACGTGGTGTGCATCGTCAGTGGAAGCAACAACGACATTACCCGCATGGAAGAGATCAAGGGTCGTTCCTTGCTCTACGAGGGGCTGAAGCACTATTTCATCGTGAACTTCCCCCAGCGCAGCGGCGCGCTGAAGAGCTTTGTGACCGATGTCCTCGGGCCTACGGACGACATTACGTTCTTCGAGTACAAGAAGAAGACGGCGCGCGAGAAAGGTCCGGCCTTGATCGGGATCGAGGTGCAGCATCCCGAGGATTTCCATGCATTGGTAGAACGGATGGACCGGCAGGGGATCAAATACCAGTATGTCAACGACAATCCGACGTTGTTCGAGCTGTTGATCTGACATGGGGCTTTGTTTTTCGTTCGGATCGCCCTGGCGATCCGAACGGTACAGGGTGGAGGGGCTTTCCCTTTCTTCCTTGGGGAGGTACGGCGTGCAGGGTGAAGCAACGCAGAAAAAAATTTGGTAGAAAAGATTAAGCACGCTATATTTGCAGTCCCGTGTGTGCCGCATGGCTGATGCGGCGCAAGCAGGCGGAAATAGCTCAGTTGGTAGAGCACGACCTTCCCAAGGTCGGGGTCGCGGGTTCGAGCCCCGTTTTCCGCTCGATGAAGTTTTTTGACACGCATTGCGGAAATAGCTCAGTGGTAGAGCACCACCTTGCCAAGGTGGGGGTCGCGGGTCCGAATCCCGTTTTCCGCTCGACGAAGTTTTTTTGACACGCATTGCGGAAATAGCTCAGTGGTAGAGCACCACCTTGCCAAGGTGGGGGTCGCGGGTCCGAATCCCGTTTTCCGCTCCAGAGGGCACGACAGAAGGTGCGACAGGGACAGGAATCCGAAGGAATCGGGTTTCTGTCTTTTTTGTTTGCCGGGGGAATTGACTTTGCCTGCGGGGTATGAAGTGCAGATCGGGTTTCTGTCTTTTTTTTGTTTGCCGGGGGAATTGACTTTGCCTGCGGGGTATGAAGTGCAGATCGGGTTTCTGTCTTTTTTTTGTTTGCCGGGCAGATGAAGCGAATATGTTTTTCGGGAAGTGAAGGGTTGGTTATTTCAATATTGTTCGTATATTTGCGAACGATATGGGCAGTCTTGTAATGGAAGAAAAGAGCTATTCCCGTGCAGAGGAGCAGTTGGCACGTTTTGCCAAAGCGATGGGGCATCCTGCCCGGATCGCCATTCTGCGTTTTTTGGCCGAGCGGGACGAGTGTTTCTTCGGCGATATCCATCAGGTGTTGCCCATTTCGAAAGCGACCGTATCCCAGCATCTGAAGGAGCTCAAGGAAGCAGGCCTCATTCAAGGGGAAATCCTTCCGCCGAAAGTGAAGTATTGCATCCATCGCGAGAATTGGGCGTTGGCTCGGGCGGCCTTTTCCGACTTCTTTTGTGCTTGTGCCCGGAAGAAGTCTTGTTGTGGCTGAATTTTTTTTAGAATATGAATGTTCGTTGTTTGACGAAAAACAAATTATAAAACAATGATGGAAATTAAAGTATTGGGAACAGGGTGTGCCGGATGCAAGGCCCTCTACGAAACGGTAAAACAAGCCGTAGCCGAAGAAGGCTGGCAGGCAACGGTGGTAAAGGAAGAGGACCTGGTGAAGATCATGTCCTACAACGTGATGTCGTTGCCCGCCTTGGTCGTGAACGGGAAGGTGGTAGCCAAAGGTCGCCGGCTGTCACTGGAGCAGGTCAAGGGGTTGTTGAAGGAATCGGATGGAGAAGAGTAAAGGGGAGGGGGGAAGATGAGGATCCTGATTTTGTGTACGGGAAACAGTTGTCGCAGTCAGATGGCACATGGTTTTTTGCAGTCGTTCGATCCGGCGTTGGAGGTGTTTTCAGCCGGGACTTCCCCGGCTGCGCAGGTGCATCCGCAAGCAGTAGCAGCCATGGCCGAGGTAGGTATCGACATCTCCGGCCACGTGCCGCATTCGGTACAGGAGTATCGGGTCCTTGACTGGGATTATGTGATCACGGTATGCGGAGGGGCAAAGGAGCATTGTCCGGTTTTTACCGCTGCGGTAAAGCATCGTGTCCATCTGGGTTTTGAGGATCCCGCGCAGATCAAAGCAGCACCGCAAGAGATCGCAGAGGGGTTTCGGCGGGTGCGCGATCGGATACGGGAGGTATTTCTGGATTTTTATCGGACCAATATTAAGAAGCAGGGATGATACGTCGGTTGGCAGATGTCCTGGTGTTCGATGTGCTGGGGCTCGAAGCAGGAACCCGCTGGGGCGAGGCGCTTCACTTCTTTTTTTACGACAGCATGAAGATCTTTCTGCTGTTGTTTCTGGTCTGTCTGGCCATGGGGGTGGTCAATGCTTATTTTCCGATAGAACGCCTGAGGGAGTATTTGACCACAAGGCGGTTGTATGGATTTCAGTATCTTTTCGCTTCGGTCTTCGGGGCGATCACTCCGTTTTGTTCCTGTTCGTCGATCCCGTTGTTTATCGGTTTTGTAAAGGGGGGAATCCCCTTGGGGGTGACGTTTGCCTTTCTGATCACTTCGCCGTTGGTCAATGAAGTGGCGGTAGCGATGTTTTTGGGGTCGTTCGGCGTGCGGGCGACGGTTATTTACGTGGTCAGCGGAATCCTGTTGGGCGTGCTGGGAGGGGTCGTGTTGGGGCGTCTTTCGCTGGAGCGTTATCTGGCACCGTGGGTGCGCCAGATGTCCTCTTTGTCTCAAGGCCAGGCGGAGGGTTGGGAGAAAGAAAAAGCATCTTTCCGTCAAAGACTTCCGACGATCGTCGAGGGTGCCTGGAGCGTGGTGCGGCGGGTATGGATTTATGTCCTGATCGGGATCGGGGTCGGAGCGGGGATGCACGGTTTTGTTCCCGAGGGATTTTTTGAACGATACATGTCTTCGGAGAACGTGTGGGCCGTACCGCTGTCTGTCCTTTGTGCCGTTCCGTTGTATGCCAATGCGGCAGGGATCGTTCCGATAGTGCAGGTGCTGGTGGCCAAGGGAATCCCCTTGGGAACAGCCATCGCCTTTATAATGGCGGTGGTGGGTTTGTCCCTTCCGGAGGCGATCCTGTTGAAAAAAGTGATGACTTGGCGCCTGGTCGGTATCTTTTTTGGGGTGGTGAGTCTTTTTATCGTCTTGTCCGGGTATCTGTTCAATCTTCTCCTGTAAGGAAGACCGGAACGTTTTATTTGGTCAGCCGGATGCGCCATCCGAAGTCGAAACTGAGGGTGTGCTGGTACTTGAAATGCGTCCCGTGCGCGAACTGCACGAGCATGGGACGATCCCCAGATAAAAGCTGCGCCGGGTGTAGTAATACACGGGAAAGACAAATCCCAGGGAATGCGAGGTGCGACGGATGTTTTCCTGTTTTTCCCCCTCTTGGGCTATCCCGTGGTGGATCGTATTCCAGGTGTCGTATCCATACGAGAGGCCGTATCCCAGGGAAAGTCTTTTTTGCAGCAGCAGGTGATTGTTCGACAAGTTGGCCAGGATCGAATACCGGTGGTCCTTGACCTGGGGGCTTTCATAATCGATCGCGGCGGGGATCGGTATTTCGGAGTCTAGGATGCCGGCGGCGGAGAGGTTGACGAATGTCTTGTCGCTCGTGTGGTAGGATAGTCCCAGGGACAGTCCCAGAAATCCCGCTCCCCACTGGCTTTCCTTCCCATAGGCCGAGTAGAAGGCATTGGCGTATGGGAGGCTTATGTGGAGGATCCAGGAGCCTTTGTCGGCATACCGATAGTCCGCATACGGGTCGACACCTTTGCGATGTCTGTCGATGTACCGGTCGGTAAGGCGCAGGGTCGAGGGGTATTTCCATTTTTTCGGGGTCTTGCCGTCGAAGAGAAAGCCTATCCCGCAGGTGGCGAAGTTGAAGTAATAGGCTTCGCTCCACCGGGGACGGACCTCGATGGTGTCGGTGCGGGTGTCGGAGATCAGTACCGCTTCTTTCGTTTGGTTCCCCCGCACGAAAGCCACGGGGGTGGCTTTGCCGGGTTGCACCTGGATCGTGGTCGAGTCGATGAGGACGGTTCTCGGTACGGGGGATCGGAAGTCCGTCCGGCAATGTTCCGGATTGAACAGGGAGGCGCAGGACGACAGCAGGATCGTCGAGGCGAGGAGGGGTAGCAGCAGTTTCATGGGGTGGGCGGTTTTGGGAAAAGAACCGGAGTGTTCGACTTTGCAAAGCAGTGGTTTTTGGGACGCGAAGGGCGACTCCCGTCCTTATGTTACCGAGAGTTCAGGCGGATTTTTTCATGGTAAAAGTAGTTAACCAGCGTAGGATGCCCCTTTTCGGAGCGGCCGTACGGCAGATCGTTTACCCGATACGGGAAGCCGTGCTGTGCGGCATAGGCGGCCATTTCGTGTTCGAGGGCTTGCCAGTAGTCGGTCTTGCGGTGGTTGTAAATTCGTTCGTACAGGGGATAGAGTTCCGGGTGTTTTTCCCGGATGTAGGACATGATCGTCCCTTTGAATTGTCCGCGCAAGTTGAGATTTTCCATCCAGATGAGGTCTGTGAAATCCTTTACCCGTTCGATGATGGCTTTTACCTCGGTAATGCCCGGGAAGATGGGCGAAATGAAACAAACGGTGCGGATACCTGCTTGGTAGATCTCCCGCATGGCCTCGAGCCGACGTTCGATGCTCACTGCCCGGTCCATGTCGGCGCGGAAGGTTTCGTCGAGCGTATTGATGGACCAGGAGACCGTAACCCGAGGGAATTGCTTGAGCAGGTCCACGTCGCGCAGAACCAGATCCGATTTGGTGCAGACCAGGATTTCGGCTTGGCTGCCCTGCAGCTCTTCCAGCAGCCGGCGAGTGCGCAGGAAGTGTTTCTCGTAGGGGTTGTAACCGTCGGTTACCGAGCCAATGACTACGCGTTGCCCGTCGTATTTGTGCGGATTGTCGATAGGTTTCCAATGTTTGACATCGAGAAACGTTCCCCAGGGCTCGGTATGACCGGTAAAGCGTTTCATGAACGAAGCGTAGCAATATTTGCAGGCGTGGGGGCATCCTACGTAGGGATTGACCGAGTAGCCACCCACAGGCAGGGACGAGCGGGTCATCACGCTTCGTACATCGATCTGGCGAATGATTTCTTCCTGTTCCATGCTTTGTTCGCGTATGATAGGGTTTGTTGATGGGGCAAAGAAGCTAACCCGGAGGCTACGGCATCGGCCCGGTCGAGTGCGCTGTGTTTCCGCCCGGTTGGAAGGACGGGAAAGAATGTTTCAGAAATTTCCCACGCTCCGGTAATCCCACGTGATGTATTTCTGCGTCAGTTTTCCTTGTCCCTCCAGTAAGGTTTTCTCCTGATAAACGATATCTTCGGGCCATCCGTCGGGGAAGTATTTTGCGTACAGATAGGAGCTGTACACCGCATCGCCCTGGACCTGTTGGTCGAATTCGGTCGCGAGCTCCTTCTTGGCCTCCTGCGCTGCGTCCTTGTCCAGCAACAGGTCGGCCAGGTTGCCGACAAGGCTTTTGAGGTCTTCTTTCGGGATGTAGTTGTCGACGTCGATCCGGAGGTCGTATTCGTAGGTTTCCGGATCCATCCCTACCGCCATATACGTGTCGCAGGCGTATTCCGTCTCGGTGGCATCCTGATGCTCGGTGAATTCCCCGATGGGGTATTGGTTTCCGTGGCATTGGAAGAGCATCTGGAGCTCCTCGACGTATCCATCTATCAGCAGGTCGCTGGAACCGATCTTTTTGAGCAGCGGTTCTATCTTTATCCCGGCTGCCGCCAAAGAGTCGATGTACGGCATTTGCTGTACGAAATGGGAAAAAAGATCCTTGGCCTGTTTTTTGACCTCTTTGAGGTTTTCGTATTTCGTGATCTGGCCTACTTCATCGGTGCGGAACCGGATGACGGTGCCCACGATGTCTTTCTGGAGCTGGCTTGCGACGAGATTCACGATGTTTTGGGTCTCGGAACCTTCGATCGGGTCGAAGTCGAATTCCAAAAAACGGTATTCCAGCGCGTAGCCTTTCGAGGTGGAATCCGTTACGGTGAGCATCACTTTGGTGTGGATGCCGAGGGTTTGGATCGTATCCCCTCCGGCGACTTTCCACTGACCGTCATGGATCCAGTAGGTCATCGTGTCCCCTTTGCAAAACCAGGCGATCACGGATACGGTGGAGTCTTCTTCCGGGGCGGTATCCGAAGTCGTGGCTTCGCTCTGTTCGTTTTGAGGGAAAGGGGCGAACCCGCACAGAAGGATGAACAACAAGCCACCCACGGCCAGGACGGGGAATGAGATCTTTCGTATCATGGCAGGATGAGTGTTACAACAAGATGTACAAATCTACTGAAAAGAATCCGAACAAATGGCCGTTTTCTCTTGGGCTTCTGTGTTTTTGTGCGAATGGCCTCGGAGAAGGGTATCCGAATAACGGCAAAGTGGCAAAAAATCTTTACCTTTGTCCCGCTCGTTTTTCCGGGCGGATGCTCGGGTGGTGAAATGGTAGACACGAAGGACTTAAAATCCTTTGGACAGAAATGTTCGTGTGGGTTCGAGTCCCATCCCGAGTACGGATAAAGCCTTGCAGCGAAAGGGTTGCAAGGCTTTTTTTGTGCAAAAAAAACACCCGGGAGATCCTTGGATCTCCCGGGTGCAGATTTGGTGAAAACGCCGGGATGCGGTTTATTCGCCGGCAGAAGGCCCCTCGACGATCACCTCTCCGTCGACCACTACCCGGGCGTAAGGATTGGCTTGTCCGGTTTCTCCCGTATAGCAGAATCCGAAATAGTCGTTCATCCGTACTTCGGAATCGCACGAGGAACCTTCAATGGTGTTGTTCGTCAAGGTAAATACTCCGTTGGGGTATTTGTAGGTATTGATGATATTCCCGATAAATTCGTGCGAGGCACATTCTTCGTAGGCATCCCACAGCATTCCGCTGTGTACGGTCACGTTTTTGATGGCGCAGTTCTGGATGTCCACCTTGTGGTTGCCCGAGACGATATATCCGATGAATCCTCCGGTCTGGGTCGAGGCTCCGCCCTCCTCTTCGGTGATGATCTCTCCGTTGTCATCGGTCGGTTGGGGATCTTTGTTAATCACTCCGCCATTGACCGTGCAGCCGTCGATCAGTATGTCGCCTTGTCCACTTACATAGCCGATCAGGCTGCCGCGTTTTTGTGCTCCTCCGGTGAAGGTAACGTTCTTCACGTGGCAATTGGTGATGGTCCCGTAGTCCAGTCGGCCGACGAGTGCACCCGAACGCGAGCCGTATACGGTGGCGTTCTCTATCGTGAGGTCCTTGATCGTACCGGCAAAAGCCGAGAACAGTCCGGCGCATTCCGTCTTCGTATCCCAAGCCTTGGTAGCGGTGTTGAGGTTGTAGATGGTGTGTCCGCCGCCGTCCACCGTATTGGCTTTAGTGCCGGAGGTGGGGTATTTGGCCAGCCAAGGATGGTTGTTCAGGTCCAGGTCGCGCACCAGGACGATGTCCATTCCTTCGGGAACCTGGAGAGTGAGCACCGCCAGTTGGGAAGGTTCGCCGATGTAGTATTTGCCGTCCAGAGCTTTCCCGGGGAATTTGAACGAAGAACCGTCCCAGATGTGGGTCGGCAGGATGGTCGCTCCTTCCTTGCCCATGGCGAAGGACACACTCGGGTCGATGACGAACCGGTTGCTCCAGCTTCCTACGTCAATGGCATGGGGAAGGCGTCCACTGTGGTCGTATATCTTGGTCTCACCCAGCAGCTGGATGGTGTTGACCCCTTCGGAGCGGACATCGAGCGCGTATTGCCAGTTGGTATTGGTCTGCGGTTCGTTGAAGCAGTGGAATTCGCTGTCGCGCACGGTGATGACGTTGTTCTCGGCTGCCTGTCCGTTGGCTTTGCTTTCGATGACGATATTGGCATAAACCTCTGTCGGACCGGGGAAGTAGTTGCGTCCCACCAGTTTCGAGCCGTTCGTTACGTTGATCTTCGTCCCTTCGCCGTTGGCCCAGATGTTGAAGGCGCAGCGGCCGTCGATGATCGAGCGATCCACGTTGATCTCTACCGGAGCGGCGTAGTACGTGAAGTTGATGGCGTAGAATACTCCTTCGATCACCGAACCGTTCCGCAGGTTCAGCACGTAGCGGGCGCTGTGCGGTCCGCCGAAGCTGACACCCCGGCTGTCCACGCGGGCTTTGAACGCGTCGATCTGTTCCTGGGTGTAGGTATCGTGGCTGTAATCCGTAGTGAGGGGTTCGAACGTAGGCCCGATGTGGGTGTTGTCCAGGGTAACGGTGGTCGTACCGGCGGTTTTTGCGCTATGCATGTTGATGCCGCGCTGGTAGCTCTTGGGCACGACGATGTGGCAATCCTTCAGGGTGGCCGTAACGTTGTTCACCTCGGCGATCAGCAGCCCGGTGTTCAACCCGGCGGAGGAGTTGTTGGAGGAAACGTAGATGTCCACTCCGTTGAGCGACAGATCGACGCTGTCTCGGAGGATGGTGATGCCGTTGGCCTCGATGGACTCCGAAGGACGGATGGTGAGGTTGGAAATGGTTGCGTCGGCCGAGACTTTCAGCGGGAGGGCCAGCGTTTGTCCCTTTCCGTCGAGGTTCGGGATGGGGCGGTCGATCAGGGCGTAGTCGAACGTGTAGTTGATCGAGGCGTCGTTTTCCATGGCCTTGTCGAAGCATTCCTGGGAGGAAATCCCGCGGACGATCTCTCCGCTCCAGCCGGGGGCGGTAGTCAGGTTCTTGACCGTACCGTAAATCTTGACCGAGCCTTGTTTGACCGTCAGGTTCTGCACGACGGTCCCCGAGGGGATGATGAGCGTCTGGTCGGCGGTGGTAGCTTCCACGTTGTCGAACGTGCCGTCGAGGGTGACGGTCGAGTTGGGCAGTTCGACGGCTACGTTGCAGGAGTTGTCGGTGGCATTGGCGAGGCTCACATACTGCTGGGGAGCGATCCCCGTGGCGGCAGTCTCCTGCACAAGGATGGTAGCTCCGGCCGCAACGTCGGTAGCTACCAACGAGATGGTTTCCTGATTTTCCGTTTCATTGTACACCGTGGGGAGCTCGATGGTATATTCCCCGCCGGCATCCATGCCCACCACTTCGATCACCTGCGGGATCTCGGACTCACCGGAGGTGGCTGCGTCGGTAATGACCTCTTTTACCTCTTCAGGAGCGATGCCTGAAATCAACAGGCCGACATCGGTTGCCGCAAAATTGACGATATGTCCACGCTGGACCTCTACCGCCGAGCGAACGGGCAGGTCGATGGTCTGGAAGTCGGCATCGTCCGGACTGTTTTTGTACGTGAGGACGAATTTCAGCGTAGAGGCGCTATACGTTTTGGCCGGTACGACGAACATCAGCGAGGTGATTTCGCCTTCCTTGAGGGCCAAACCGCTTTCGCTCAAGGAGAAGGTGATCTCTTTCGAGGCGTCGTCCCCGTCGATGGTCAATATCTTGTATCCTTCGCTGTCGTCGGCGAGGGAACCTTTTCCGGCGAGGTTGTCTTGGGTGGAAACCAGTTTGACGGAGTAGAACAGGCGGCTTTCGTTCAGTTTGTCGTTTTTGGTCAGCTGCAGGTTGATCAGCCCGGCAACGGGATGGAAGTCCAACTCGCCTACTTCCGCTCCGGAAGAATGGGCGTACATGGGGAGCATGTCGGTTTCCATCGTCCGACCCTCCTTGTACTGTTGGGTGGCGGGCACGGACAACCCTTGAGAAGCCGAATAGAACGTGTAGGGATAGTAGGCCGTGATGGATGCGGCCCCCTGGACGCCATCGCCTTCGCTGACGGTGAACGTACCGTCGGTCTGTCCGGCGGCAGCGGGGTCGAGGATGTACTGATGTACGGTGCTGGGATCTGCGTCGTCGATCACGGCGATTTGGTCACCCGCTACCCACAGCAGAGGCGTTGTGCCGTTTTCTTCGTCTTTGTCACCCAGACCGGTGCGGGTGGAGGGTTCGCCTTGTACGATGGAGGCTTTCAGGGAGTGGGTCCCCTGTGCCGAGGGCGTAGGATCGGTCTCGCTGAAATCCCGCGAGCAGGAGCCGAGTCCGACGATCGCAGCCAGACTCAGCAGGAAGCATAGTTTTTTCATCGTGTTCGTGGAAAGTGTAAGTTTACCAGGGATTGACCACATCGTCCGGCAGAGAGACGGCAAAGCCTCTCTCGACGGTTACCTCGACCAGTGTGGCGGTCGGGGGAGTGTAAGTCTCGATTTTGTTGTGTCGGAAAGTTAGATGTTTGTGTTGCATGACAAATTTAGTGTAAGGGTTATTAGATTTGATGGGTTAAACGTCCGTTTATTATGGCAAAGATATAATAAAATATCTTAAAGTAGCTAAAATTGCATTAAAATTAGCGACAAGAAAGTATGGACATTGTTTTGTCGTTTTGTTTTTGGAAAGCCCCCCATGTTTATTCTTATCCGAAATAAACGGACGTTTTTTCATCGTGTTCGTGGAGGTGTGTGCAATTTTACCAAGGATTGACAGTGTCATCCGGCAGAGAGACGGCAAATCCTCTCTCGACGGTTACCTCGACCAGTGTGGCGGTCGGAGGAGTGTATGGTTGGATGGACTGGGTAGATGATTGGTGGCTTTTTCGATGCATCATAAGGCGTTTTTGTGTATTTGAGGGATTAGAATATTGTAAGATCCGTGGATCTTGGAAACAGCTGGTTGGGCAGGTGGATCTTTGCTGTGATCGGTGTTTGATGGATCAGTTATCGGGTCAAATATAGAAATTATTTCAATAAGCAAGAAAAAATGAATCAATCACTTGTATCCTTTGCAGGAGGGTAAGGAATCGAGTGAGATACCAAATCTTTTGTCTGATAGTTTGTAGCTGCATTTTGACAGAGTGAGGATAGTGGAATTATAAAATTTGTAATACGTCCTCCGTGCAATAAAAGTTGGCGGAATTTTAGGAAGGTGGGAGGCAGGGCGTAGTTTCGTGTGATTTTTATTTATGAACAGGTGTTTTTTTTTTGGATCGGGAATTTTATTGTACTTTTGCTGACACTACTGTCAAACACACGAGTAAGACGGTGATGGAAAGAAAAGAAGCCTCGGATAGCCCGGGCAGACGAGGTGTAAAAGTGATTTTGTGAAAATCAAGCGAACAAAGACAGGATGCGTGAATACAGAATAGGACTGGACATCGGTTCTACGACAGCGAAAGCCGTCGTGATCGACTCGGAAGGCCGGGTCGTTTTTTCGGATTACCGTCGCCATCGGGCGGACATAGCCGGTTGTGTGCAAGAGATTTTTTCACAGATCGCCCTTTCCCTGCCGCAGGGTAAGGCGAGGATGGCGGTAACCGGTTCGGTGGGCATGGGACTGGCCGAGCGGCAGGGAATCCCGTTCGTGCAGGAGGTCTCGGCTACCGTACGCGCCGTGCGTGGACGGTATCCCGGGGTAACGACAGTCATCGACATCGGAGGAGAAGATGCCAAGGTTGTGTATTTGAACCAGACGGGAGGCGCCGACATGCGCATGAACGGCAACTGTGCCGGCGGTACAGGGGCCTTTATCGACCAGATGGCTTCGTTGTTGGGCATCGAAGTGGAAGAAATGGATGCTTTGGCCCGGAAATCGACCCGGGTGTATCCCATCGCTTCGCGGTGCGGCGTGTTTTCCAAGACCGACGTGCAGAATCTGGTGAGCAAAAATATCGGCAAGGAAGACATCGTCGCCTCCATTTTTCATGCGGTAGCCGTCCAGACGGTAGTTACCCTCTCGCACGGCATGACGATAGCGCCCAAGATCCTGTTTTGCGGCGGGCCGTTGAATTTTATACCATCTCTGCGCCGAGCCTTCGAGCAATACCTGCATCTGGCTCCGGAAGATACCGTAACCCCGCCCCACGCCAATCTGTTGCCGGCTTTGGGAACGGCGCTTTCCTGTCCGCAGGAAGGCCCGGCAGAGACCTGGGATGCACTCCGGGAACGTCTCCAGCAGGGCTGCCGCAATGCGTCTGGAACGATGGCCGCTTCTTTGCCGCCGATCTTCGATTCGCAGCAGGACTACCGGCAGTGGAAAGCCGAGAAGGACCGTTTCGATATTCCGAAAGGGGAATGGAAAGACGGAATGAACGAACTTTGGATAGGGATCGACTCGGGATCTACCACCACCAAAGTGGTAGCCATCGACCGGGACGAACACTTGTTGTACACCTACTATGCGCCCAACCAAGGAGATCCTGTCGGGGCAGTGCGCGAGGGTTTGAACCGCCTTTCGGCCCAAGCCGGCGGAAGGGAGCTGCGCATTGCGGGAAGTTGTTCTACCGGGTATGGAGAGGACCTGATCCGGGCAGCGTTCAATCTGGATCATGGCATCATCGAGACGATCGCCCATTACGCCTCGGCACGCAAGATCACCCCCGACGTGTCGTTCATCCTGGACATCGGCGGGCAGGACATGAAGGCGATGTTCGTCAAGGGGGGCGCTTTGTACCGGATGGAACTCAACGAAGCCTGTTCGTCGGGATGCGGAGCGTTTCTGGAGACCTTTGCCCGTTCGTTGGGATATACGGCGGAGCAATTTGCCCAGGAGGCCTGTCGGGCCAAGGTTCCCTGCGACTTGGGAACCCGGTGTACGGTGTTCATGAACTCGAAAGTAAAGCAGGCCTTGCGCGAAGGCGCTACGGTCGAAGACATCGCGGCGGGGCTTTCCTATTCGGTGGTGCGCAACTGTCTGTACAAGGTGCTGAAGATAAAGGATACGGCCGAGCTGGGCGAGAAGATCGTCCTGCAGGGCGGGACGATGCGCAATGACTCCATCGTGCGGGCCTTCGAGCGTTTGACCGGGCACAAGGCTTATCGCAGCAATGTTCCGGAGCTGATGGGGGCATACGGTTGTGCATTGTATGCCCGCGCATGCAGTCGGGGCGAGGGCGTTTCGCTGGAGCAATTGTTGAACCAGGCCGATTACTCCGTGCGGGAGATCCATTGCCATGGTTGTGAAAACGGATGCGCGGTGTCCCAGTACAAGTTTGTCAGCGGCAATGTGTTTTATTCGGGCAACAAGTGCGAGAAGGTGTTTTCCAACCGCGGATGCGGTCTTCCCCAGGGACGCAATGCGTACACGCAAAAGTACGAGTGGCTCTTCGGCGACTCCTCGGCCGCCGTGCCGAACGTTCCGGCGGATGCTCCGGTGGTGGGGATACCGCGTTGTTTGGGGATGTACGAGGACTATCCTTTCTGGCGCGAACTTTTCCGGGTATGCGGCATTCGGACGGTGCTGTCCGATCCTTCGACCTTTGCCGGCTACGAGGCAGGTGTTCATTCGGTGATGAGCGACAACATCTGTTTCCCGGCCAAACTGGCGCACAGCCATGTTTACAACCTGATGGACAAAGGTGTGGACCGTATCTTCATGCCTTACACGATATTCGAGTCCAGGGACGATCGAAAGGCGGTGAACAGTTACAACTGTCCGGTAGTGGCCGGGTACAGCGATGTGATCCGCAGTGCGGTCGATCTGCGGGTGCCGCTGGACAGCCCGACGGTCAATTTCAAGGACGAGGCTTTGCTGGAGAAGTGTTGTGCCGATTATCTGAAGGCGACTTTCGGCGTGCCGGAATCGACGGTAAAGAAAGCCGTACGGAGTGCCTTGGCCGCCCGCCGGGAATACGAGGATCGCTTGCGGGAGAACAGCCGACGGATCTACGAAAAAGGTTTGCGGGAAGACCGTATCGTTATCCTGCTGGCCGGGCGTCCGTACCACACCGATCCGCTGGTGCAGCACAAGATATCGGACATGGTGGCTTCGATGGGGGCCGATGTCATTACCGAAGACATTGTGCGGGGCGATCCGGAAATCTCGCTGGAGAAGATCCATTACGTATCGCAATGGACCTACGTGAACCGGATCCTGCGGGCGGCCAAATGGGTGGCCCAGCAGGGCCCGAAGGTGCACTTCGTGCAGATGACTTCGTTCGGCTGCGGGCCGGATTCCTTTTTGCTCGACGAGGTCAAAGCCATCCTGGAACGTCACGGGAAGAGCCTGACGATCCTCAAGATCGACGATGTGAACAACATCGGCTCGCTGCGTCTGCGGGTGCGTTCGCTGGTGGAGAGCCTTCGGCTCAATGCTCCCCGGGAAGAGGGGGAAGCACCGTTCGTTACCACCCGGAAGTTTACCGCGGCCGATCGGTCGCGCAAGATCCTGGCTCCGTATTTCACCGACTACATATCGCCGCTGATCCCTGCTTTTTTCCGCCGGGCAGGATACGATATGGAAGTGCTGCCCGAAAGCGATCGTTTTTCGGTCGAGGAAGGTTTGCGCTATGCCAACAACGAGGTGTGCTATCCGGCGACGCTCATCGTGGGCGATCTGGTAAAGGCCCTCAAGTCCGGCCGTTACGATCCGGAGCATACCGCGGTGGCCATTACGCAGACCGGAGGGCAGTGCCGGGCTTCGAACTACCTGGCGCTGATCAAGACGGCGTTGGTCGATGCGGGTTTCCGGGATGTGCCGGTGGTATCCCTGGCTTTCGGAAGCGACGGGACCAACGAGCAGAGCGGTTTTTCGATCAATTGGTGGCGGCACGGACGTTTGGCTCTGGATACGATCCTGTACGGGGATTGCATTTCGAAATTTTACCATGCTACGGTGGTGCGCGAGGTGGAAAAGGGCCGTGCGAAAGCGTTGAAGGACCTGTATCTGGATCGGGCCAAGCCGTTGATCCTCGCGGGCGACACGCAAGGACTGAAGACTTTGACGGGCGAGGCAGCCCGGGATTTCGACCGGGCGGCCGAAAAACAGGGCGACTATCCGAAAGTAGGGGTGGTGGGAGAGATCTTTTTGAAGTTCTGTTCTTTTGCCCACAAAGGCATCCTCCATTGGCTTTCCGACCGTCAGATCGAAGTGGTGCCTCCGGCCTTGCTCGACTTTTTCATGCAGAGTTTCGTCAATGACAAAGTGCGCCGGGCTACGCACCTGAAGAAAAGCCGGGTGCCGGAGTTTGTTTACGATTCGTTGTACCGGATGGTGCGCAGCGAGATCGAAAAGTTCAATGCCCAGGCGTCGGCCTTCCGGTATTTCGTTCCTTTTGCCGATATTTTCGCGCAGGCGGAGCGCGGAAAGGAAGTGATCTCGCTTTCGGCACAATTCGGCGAAGGGTGGTTGCTGCCGGCCGAGGTGGTCTCCTTTGCCCAGGCGGGAGTGAACAACGTGTTGAGCCTCCAGCCGTTCGGATGCATTGCCAATCATATCATTTCCAAAGGGGTGGAGCGCCGTATCAAGATGCTCTATCCCCGGATGAACCTCTTGTCGCTGGATTTCGACAGTGGGGTGAGCGATGTGAATGTCGCCAACCGCCTGCATTTGATGATCGACAACCTGAAATAACTACTGCCTGCTGTCAAGATGAATCGTACGGAAGATCCCGAAGAGAAGATCGTCGCCGCCGCCCGCAGGGTGTTCGTCGAGAAAGGCTATGAGAATGCCAGCATGAGCGATATTGCGGTGGCGGCCGGTATCAACCGGACGGCACTGCATTATTATTTCCGGACCAAGGACAAGATATTCCAGGCGGTGTTCGGTTCGTTGATCGGGCCTTTTATCCCGAAGGTGCAGGATATTCTGCATTCCGATGCGCCGTTTTTCGACAAGATGGACCGGTTGATCGATGAGTATTTCGAAGTGTTTTCCCAAAACCCGTTCCTGCCCCGCTTTGTGATGAATGAATCCGGAAGGGATGTAAGGCATTTGGTTGAGGTGGCGGAAAGCATCGGTTTCAGGACGTATATTTCCACGCTGGTCGAATTGCTGGAAACCGAAATGGCAGCCGGAAGGATCCGTCGTTTGCCGGTACATGTGGTATTTCTGACCTTTATCGGCCAGGTGATGTTTCCGTTCCTCTCCCGCAACCTGATCTGTCTCATTTTGGAGATCGACAGCGACCGGGGGGCGTTCGAAGACATTCTGACCGAATGCAAACGGACGGTATCCTGCCAGATGCGGCTGCTTTTGGACAAGGACAGCCCTTTGGTCGTGCCCGGCGTCTGAGCAAACGGAAAGGGGAGAGGAGGGATTTCTCCTAGCACTTTCCGCCCAAAAGGAGGCGGGGGAGGTGTTTTCTGGGAGGAATTCGTTATTTTTGCTTTCCGGGGAGGCGCCATTCGTGGGGCTTTTCCGGACCGGCAGGGGGACAGATCGAAACCCAGGCCGGACAGGGAGGGAGAGAAGGAATCCTCCTCGGAGGGACATCGGCAAGAACAGTTGCATCCATCAAAAAATATTGGGAATACGATGAGACATTGGAAAACGATTTTTGTCATCCTGGCGGCAATGCTTTGCGGCGGGGTAAAAGCGCAATCGGTGGACACGGTCGCCGTGTGGAGCGCTTCGATGAAAAAGAACATCAAGAACGTGGTCATCACTCCGGCTGCCTACCAAACGGACAAGGATGCCCGTTTTCCGGTGCTGTACCTGCTGCATGGGGCTACCGGCGACTACACCAACTGGATCAAGAAAGCTCCTTTCCTGCCGGAACTCGCCTCGCGTTACGGCATGATCATCGTTTGTCCCGACGGAAATCCTTACAGCTGGTACTGGGATGCTCCGGCCGACTCCACCAGCCGGTACGAGACCTACATGACGCGCGAGCTGCTGCCCTACATCGACCGGCATTACCGCACGATCGCTACCCGGGAGGGGCGTGGCATTACGGGGCTCTCGATGGGCGGACAGGGTGCATTTTACCTGGCGTTCCGCCATCAGGATCTTTACGGCGCTTGCGCCTCGATGAGCGGAGGACTGGACATCCAGTCGTTCCCGGCCAATGAAAACATGGAAAAAAGGTTGGGCTCGCAGGCGGAGTATCCCGAGCGGTGGGCACAGTACAGCATCATGAACCAGTTGTATCTGCTCAAACCCGGCAGCCTGAAGATCCTGTTCGACTGCGGAACGAGCGATTCTTTCTATCCGGTGAACGAGCGCTTGCACGAACTGATGAGATACCGCCGGATCGACCACGATTTCATCTCCCGTCCGGGGAGCCACAGTTGGTCGTATTGGACCAATTCGGTGAAGTATCATTTGGTCTTTTTCGACAATTACTTCCGGGAGATGGCCGAAAAGGCGAAGTAGAACTTTTCCGACAGACAGACCTGTCGTTGGCCTCGGGCGAGTTCCCGGGGCTTTTTTGGTTGGGAAAGGAAGCGGAGACTCCTGACGGGAAACCTTCCCCGTTCGGAGTCCCGGCGCACGTGAGGTTTTTCAACAACGCTTTGCCGGGTGAGGGACTGGCCGTTCGGAAGAAAAAGTGTCGTTTTCAGGACTTTTTTTGCATCGATATTATTGCTAAATTCGCGGTGCTTAAAAAACAGGGGTATGAACTGGTTGTACGAGCTTTTTTTCGGGTCGGGAATCGCCCATACGGTGGCCGTTTTTTCGGTGGTGATCGCCCTGGGCGTACTCTTGGGAAAAATCAAAGTGTGGGGTGTTTCGCTGGGGATCACTTGGGTGCTTTTTGCCGGGATCTTCCTTTCCCACATCGGAATGCGGATCGAGCCCTCGATCCTGGGCTTTGTCAAGGAGTTCGGCCTTATCCTCTTCGTCTATTCCATCGGGATGCAGGTCGGACCGGGCTTTTTCTCGGCTTTCAAGCGTGGAGGGCTTCGCCTGAACATGTTTGCCATCCTGATCGTAGCGTTGGGCGTACTGACCACTTTGTGTATCTTTTGGGCCACCGGAACCCCCATCACCACGATGGTAGGTATCCTTTCCGGAGCGGTAACCAATACCCCCGGTCTGGGGGCGGCTCAGCAAGCAGTGGAGGATATGGGCGGAGACGATCCGACCATTGCGATGGGATATGCGGTGGCGTATCCTTTGGGCGTGATCGGGATCATCCTGGTGTATATGCTGCTGCGGGCGGTGTTCCGGGTCGATTATGACAAGGAAGCCGAGGCGGCGCAGAACCGGGCAGCCGAGAAGATGGCCCGTGCCACCCACGTCTCGATGCAGGTGAACAATCCGGCCATCTTCGGCAAGACGATCCGGGAGATTTCCCATCTGGTAGGCAAGAAATTCGTCGCCTCGCGGGTACTGCATGCCGACGGTACGGTGGAGATAGGCGAATCGGATACGGTGCTGGGCGAGGGAGACCGCTTGTTGGTCATCGCGGCGCGGCAGGACATGGAGGCTATTGCGGCGTTCATCGGTTCGCGGGTAGAGGAGATGCACCGTGCCGATTGGCAGAAATTGGACGAACAGTTGGTCTCGCGGCGTATCATGGTTACCCGCAGTGAACTCAACGGACGTTTGCTCGGAGAATTGCATGTCCAGCGCGCCTACGGGGTGAACATAACCCGGGTCAATCGCGCGGGACTCGACCTGGTGGCGCATCCCGCTCTGGCTTTGCAGGTGGGCGACCGCGTAACGGTCGTAGGACCGGAGCAGAACATCGCGGGGGTGGAAAAACTGCTGGGCAATTCGATGCGGCGTCTGCGCGAACCGAACCTGATCACGATCTTCGTGGGGATCTTCCTGGGAGTGGCCCTGGGCTCCATCCCGTTCGTTTTCCCGGGGGTGCCGCAGCCGGTGAAGTTGGGGCTGGCCGGAGGGCCGCTTATCGTGGCAATCCTGGTGAGCCGTTTCGGTCCGAGTTTCAAACTGGTTACTTACACCACGGCCAGTGCCAACCTGATGTTGCGCGAGGTGGGCATTGCGCTCTTCCTGGCAGCGGTGGGACTGGGCGCCGGAGAGGACTTCGTGGCTACGGTGGTCGATGGAGGCGGTTTGATATGGGTGTGGTACGGATTTTTGATCACGGTGATCCCGCTGTGTGTCGCGGGGGTGATCGCGCGTCTGGCTTTCCGGATGAATTATTTTACCCTGCTCGGCTTGATCGCCGGGGCGACGACCGACCCGCCGGCTTTGGCCTTTTCCAACGAACAGACTCCGACGGACTTGCCGGCCGTGGCTTATTCGACGGTCTATCCGCTGGTAATGTTCCTGCGCGTACTTTCGGCGCAGTTGTTGGTGATCTTCTTGGCGTGAGACTTTCTTGAATCTCCCTGTCTCCCCAAGCGGGCGAGGGCGGGCCAAAGGCCCGCCCT
>JFBN01432853.1_pt1 | contig 36912 bp, 69 predicted proteins | sample 768741 | NCBI WGS metagenome assembly JFBN01 (sample SAMN01983846, study PRJNA193217) | chicken gut metagenome | biome: terrestrial biome; isolation source: ceca of Broiler chicken | host: Gallus gallus | place: United Kingdom: England | collected 2010-09-07
TTTTGCTCTTTTTTTAATCAGCTTTTGAGTAGTATCTGTATCACTTCTAAAATGTTTAGTTGATAAAAATTATATTTTTAAAGATACAAATATAATTAACGGGGTTACTTTTAATACTTATAAAGTTAATTTACAGGTAGTAAATAATTTTTACCAAGGTAGTAAAGAAACTTTACAGGGGGGTAGTAAAGAAAATTTACCCAATAATAAATTACCTTATAAAGAAAATAATAATAAATTATATATAGATATTGTCGAGATAGAAGAAATCGTAAATTATTTAAACGAAAAAACAGGAAAACATTTTAGAAGTGATACAGATACTACTCAAAAGCTGATTAAAAAAAGAGCAAAAGAAGGATTTACTGTTGATGATTTTAAAAGGGTTATTGATACAAAAACTAAGCAATGGGGTAAAGATAAAAAAATGAAAATTTATCTTAGACCCGAAACGCTGTTTGGTAGTAAGTTTGAAGCATACTTAAACGAAGAACCAAACAAAGAGGTCTATGAAGTAAAAATAGATCATGAAGATTTAGAGCGGTATTCAAACATGGAAATTGATTTTTAGGAGGAATAAAGAATGATTAATGAATTTGGACTTTATAGAAACATTAAACCAAGATATTTAATACCTGGTTTAAGAAGTGACAGAACTTTAGACGATCAAACACAAGGGTGGTGGTTGCCATATTATGACAAAGAAGGTAACATCCATTTGGTAGATACATATCATTTAAATGATTATTGTGCTAGAGGAAATGAATTTATTGAAAAATTAATAAAATATAATGAAAATAAAGAAGATTGTTCTTATATTATTTCAAAATCTAATAGTGATTATTATTATGGTGGTTCTGTAAAGATTACACCTATAACAGAAAAATATTTTGAGTTAGTTTGTGATTTAAGAGATTTTACAATAGAAAAAATAGACGCTAACGATTATAAAGAAGAAGATACAATAACAAACGTTCAGCTTTATTTTGAACATTGCTATCCTAGAGGTTGCACGTTATTAAGAAAAGGTGCAAAAAAAGACATTACAAGAGAAGCAGAAAATTTTATGTATAAAAAATTAGATGATATTAGAACTTCGTATTTGAGTGATTATGATGTTAAGCAAATTGAAGAATATCTAAAAGATAAATCTCTTGATTGTAAAATAGCTGAAGAACTAAAAGCAACTTTGAAATATATAAAAAGAATAATTGAAATAGAAGACAAAAAGAACGAATTTAGAAAAGATTATAGAAAAGAAATAGACAGAATTAGAGGTATAGAAAATGATTAAAGTAGATAAAGATTTTTTAAGGAAGGATATTATATGAAAAACTTTGATAAATACATTGAAGAAATATCAACAATATTAGCAAACAGTCATTGCGATAATGCTCATTTATGTAATATATGTAATGTTAGAAATGTATGTGAAAAATTAGGATCGTTAGATGAAAAAGAAATTCAGGAATTTTTATTATCTGATTATAAAGAACCTATCAAACTAACACAATTTGAATATGATTTGTTGACTATTAGAAATTCGTCTGTATGGTTTAATTCGCCATTAGAATGCAGTAGATATTTTGAAGAATTAAAAGAAAAAGGATATTTTAAAAATGTTGATTTAAGCATGACTACTAAAGAAGTTTTAGAAAATTGTGAGGTGGTAGAAAATGTGGGTTAGAAGTCAAGATAGAAAGCGTTTATTAAATTTAAATGGATACAATATTTATAAAGAAAAAGACTTATATCAAATTATAGGTTTTGATGTTAGAAATAGTAATAACGATATTGATTGGGTATTGGGTGAATATAGTAAAAAAGAAAAAGCTATTAAAGTATTGAACATGATTCAACAAAAGATTATTGAAATTGATAAAAATAAATTTTATGGACGTGAAATGATGATGTATACGGATAATACTTTTCAAATGCCACAAGATGATGAGGTGGAATAAAATGGATAAATATGAATGTATATTTTTATGCGTTGCTGTTATTTGTATGGCTATATTATTTTCAGTAATGATTATATTTTGTTGATAAGGAGGAAAACAATGAAAACAGCAAATGATATTTTAGGAGATATTCCACATATTGATTTTGATTTTATCGAAGATTACAACAAAAAAAGGCAACCACCAAGCTATGGTATTGATTGCCCGATCTGCCTAAACAAAGGATATATTAGAAAAAAGAAAGATCAAGAAGGAGAAAATGATTTAATTAATAGCTATTTAGTTGAATGTAGCTGCATGAAAAAGCGTAAAGCTATCTCAAACGCTAAAAAAAGCGGTCTAGGGGAGCTTTTAGAGCATAGGGTAGTTAATTATAAACCCTATAACAAAACAACGCTAGAAATGCGTAATTTAGCTATAAAATACATAAAAGAAAAATCAAGTGATTGGTTTGTATTATTAGGGCAAAGCGGTGCAGGAAAGACTATGATATGTTCAGCTATATGCAATGAATTACTAAATCAAGGTAAAGAAGTAATATATCAAAGTTGGAATACGTTTGTTAGCGAATATAAACACGAATTAAGAAATGCAGATGGCAATAAAATGATTGAAAAGTTGCAAACGTGCGAAATACTTTATATTGATGATTTTTTTAAAGGAAGTCAAACAGAATTTGACGTTAAAAACATAGCATATGACATTATTAATTATCGGTATAACAACATTTTAACAACAATCATCTCTAGCGAGTATATGCTAGATGAATTAATAGAAATTGATAGCGCTATTGCTGGGCGAATTAAACAACGATCAAAAGAATATTTGTTAGAAATAAGAGGAAAAGAAAACAATTACAGAATGAGGGAATAAAATGAAATTAGAAGAATTATTATCATATCACAAACCATGTAATAAAGAAGAAGTTATAGAAATTTATCAAGTTGAAAATTTTGATAATCCTATTGAAATTTTAACAGCGACACAACAGAGCAAATACAATAATTGTAATATAGATAGGTTTTATCTTTTAAATGGTAAAATATGTGTTTTAATTTATTAATTGGTGGTTAGATATAAAAACAAATAATATTGTGGAGGTAATAGAATGATTAGTAAAAAAGACTATTTAAATCATTTAAATTGTGGAGTTAAAACTTGTCCAAGCATTTATGATGCATTTAAAGAATTAATAGATAATTATTTTAAGTTATTAGATGATTACGATAAATTAGAAAAAACTTCATATTCTCTTGAAGGAAAATTATATGAAATATATTACCCTAATCCTTATAAATTTGAAAATTTAAAAGAAGGAATGTGGGTATGGATTAAAAAGTTAAAAGGATGTTTTAAAATCAATTCAATTGTTGATTTAACCGCAGAAAATGGGAAAAAGTATGTTGATTTTGGTTTTGGTTATATTGAGTTTAAAAAAGATAGTTTCTATCCAGTAACAAAAGCAATGGAGGTTAAATAATGAAAAATTTATTTCAAATTAAAAAAAACATTAGCAAATTAAAAAAAGATACAAACATACAAGTTTACCAATTAATTGATGATGTGATAACCTTAAAAAGATATCAAGATTTTAGTAGGGTAATCAAGTTAAAAAAAGGGGAATTATTTATGCTTGACCCAATGCACAATGATAATAAAAATTGTATCAAATTATGTTCGGAAATATCGGAATGGGGAGATGATCGTTATTATCATGATGAAATAAGAGTGTATAGTGATTTTAATAAATATTTTAAAAAAATTAAAATTTAGTTTAAAAAATACTATATTTATGGTATAATATAGTAAAGCAGGAGGTAAAAAATGAATAGAATTGATAGGAAATTATTTGAATTAGGATTTATTAAAAAAGAAGAAAATAAACACGGTGTTACTTATGAAAGAATTGAAAGAAAATATAATTATGTTCAAGAAGTAGATATTATACATAAACAATCTAATAAACATTTAATTTTTTCTTATGAAAAAAATTTAATAAATAAAGATGGGTTTAACAATGTTGTAGGTTTAACTTACAAAGAAACTAAATTATTTATGAAAAAATATAAACAGATGAAAAGAAAATACAAATGGGGTGATTATAATGATTAAAATATACGATAAATATTACATTGATAGTGATAAATACAGTTATCAAGTAATGAAAGAACAAGGCACTGATAAAAACGGAAATACAATATACAAGGCAATTAGTTATCATAATAATTTTTATGAATGCATTGATAAAATTTTAACATTAAAACAACGTGAAGTGGTAGCTAATTGTAGCGATTTAAAAACTGTACTATTTGAATTTAGAATGTTAAACGATGAAATGCAATCTGTTTTGAATCAAATTAAGAATATAGAAAGTGGAGGAATGAAAAAATGATTAATAAATGTATTCTTATCGGAAGGCTTACTAAATCTCCCGAACTTAGAAGGACCGCTCAAGGAGAAGCTGTTACTTCATTTACTTTAGCGGTAAATCGTAATTTTACTTCTAAAGATGGGCAACAACAAGCTGATTTTATTAATTGCATTGTTTGGCGTAAATTAGCAGAAAATGTTGAAAGATATTGTTCTAAAGGAAGTTTAGTTGGTGTTGAGGGAAGAATCCAAACCCGTAATTATGAAAATAATCAAGGGCAAAGGATTTATGTTACTGAAATTGTATGCGATAGTGTTCAATTCTTAGAAACAAAAAAAGCAGAAAATAATAATCAAAATTATGATAATGTACAACATAGTTTTGACATTCAAGATGACGATATAGCTTTTTAGAGGGTGATAAAATGGATTTTAGAAAAATTTTTCAGCAAACAAACAAAGAAAAAATAAAAACATATGAAAATTTGTTAGAAATCCAAAAAAAACTTCATGGAAGATGTTGCACTTGCAAAAATTACGAAGGAAGCAACGAGCGTGGTTTTATCATCGATTATGGTAAGTGTAAAGTTAATTGTAATTTATTTACTAAAAAAGTAATTGCAAAAGAATTTATTAATTGTGATTCATATATTGAAGACAATGAATTTGTAGAAGCAATAAAAAAACAAATAAAACAATTAAAAGAAAAGCAAAAATGAAAATAAGAATAAATTTACAAAATGGTAATAGTGTAGTATATGATGATGTTAGAGAAATAAGAGCATTAGTTAATACTTATCAAACTAAAATAACATATAGAGATACAGTAGCTTTTGAATATGAAGAACCTAAATTACAAACTTTAATATGGTATATTGAAAACTATGATATTAAAAGCATAGAAATATTAGAATTATAGAGGTGTTATATGTACAAAGTAAAGTTTTTTGTAGATATAGCTTTATATAAAGATATTGAAGAAGAAATAAATGAATTTTTAAAAGAGAATGATGTAATACCTATTACAATAACGAACGCTAATAATTATTATGTGTTGTTGTATATTGATAAAGGAGAATAAAAAATGAAAGATAAAATTATTGAAATGTTAAAAATGCAAGAGGCTTTAGATAATAGCTTCTTGCAATATATGGGTAATGATAAGTTAGACGTTGAAAAAGTAAGAATGGCATTATTTGATGAATTAGGAGAAGTAAATCATGAAATGAAAGCTGAATGGTGCTATTGGAAAAAGTCACAAAAGCCAGTTGATCGTGATAAGTTAAAAGAAGAGATTTCAGACGTGTGGCATTTCTCATTATCATTGCATAGATTAATTAACGGAATTACATTTTCTGAATTTGAACTTAAAAGAAGTAAAATATGGCATGATAATGTTAATTGGGAAGTTATTATAAGAGGAATGGCTCTAGGTGATGATGATATATTATACGATTGTATAGCATTAACAGAAAAACTGGGATTTACTTTTGATGAAATTTATGAAGGTTATATTGAAAAAAATAAAGAAAACTACGAACGAATGAAAAGAGGTTATTAATGGAAAAAATAATATTATTATTTATATGTGCTATATTTTTAACTGGATAATGAGAGGTATTAAAAATGGATAAAGAAAAGCTAATGAGAGAATTGTTAGATAGATATCAACAATTAAATTTTATTGATGATCGCAACAGATATGTATTAGAAGAAAGAATCGCTAAATTAGAAAGAATGTTAAAGGAGTTGTTATAATGGATAATCCAATGATTGATTATAAAGTGCTGTGTGAAGCAAAAGAAGAACAAATGAAACAATTAAAAGATATATGTGAAGAACAAGAAAAGATATTAAGCGATTATGAAAACAAGATTAAAAAATTGAAGAAAAAGAATAAAAAATTAAAAAAAGATATTAAACAAATAAGAAATTTTTATTTTAAAATATTTGCACTTGTATATAATAAAAATAACGGTTGTATAAATGTTGGCGACAGGATGCTATCAACTCCTATAATTGAAGAAAATAAAGGATTATTTAAATAATGGTGAATAACTATGTGCAATGTAGGAATGTATTTAAGATTAAAAAATAATGGTGCTGTTTTTAAATTTAATAATGGTGTAAACGTATTTATAAGAAAAAATGGCGATAGATATGAAATAAAGAAAAGGAGAGATAAAAATGAAAAAAAGTGAATTAGAAAATGGAATGATTGTTGAATTAAGAAATGGTAATAAGTATATAGTTATTAAAGATTACACAAATAAAAGATTAATAAATAAAGTAACTAAAGATGTTTTATTAGAAATAAAAGGAAAGGGGTATATGTCTTTAGATACTTATACAGATGATTTATTAAGACCTTCAAGAAACGAAGTGGCAGTTGATTATGATATAATTAAAGTATATTATATAGAATATTTAGATACACCAACAAGAGGTTTGAAATTATTATGGGAAAGAGATTTAGCTTTAGAAGAATTTAAAGATTCATTAAACAAACTAAACGAAGTTGTTAAGATATTAAAAAATAGATATATATTAGATGTAGAAATTTACAATTATAAAAAAGATTTTACAGTTGATATAAAATTTTATAACTTTAGATTAACACATCAAGAATACATTAAAGAAATAGAAGAACTTGTGCGTTATAAAATAAAAGATATAAAAGAAAAAAGCATTGATGAAATTGCAGATGATATTTCAAACAAAATAGACAAATTAATACTAGACTACTTCAAACAATAGCCACTATAAAAAAGTGGCTTTTTGTGGTATAATATATAAGAGGAGGTGTGTATAATTTGGCAAGACCGAAGAAGAAAATAGATTATGATTTAGTTAAGAAGTTAGCAGAGATACAATGCACACAAGAAGAAATATCAAGCATTTTAGATATAAGCGTTAGAACGTTGCAAAGGGATAAAGAGTTTTGTCGTATCTTTAATATGTCGAGAGAAAATGGCAAAATGTCGTTGAAGCGTTGGCAGTTCAAAAGAGCCGAACAAGGTAGTGATAGAATGTTGATATGGCTAGGAAAGCAGTATCTAGGTCAACGTGATGTAATTGAAAATAATAATACTCATGAAATAGAAGACTTAAGCGCACTAGCTGATTTATTGAAATGATAAAGACGCGTAAAATTAAATGGGGTAAATTCAGCGATAAACATAAACAATACATCAAAATGGCATTAAATTATAGGCATATAGTTGCAGAAGGTGCGGTGCGTAGTGGAAAGACTATTGATCATTGCATTATATTTGCTATGTATCTCGAGAAATGCCCTGATAAATTTCATCTTGCCAGTGGGTCATCATTACCCAATGCTAAGTTAAATATAGGCGAGTGCAATGGGTATGGGCTGGAACATTTATTCCGTGGAAGGTGTAAATGGGGTAAATATAGAGATAATGATGCTTTATTTATCCAAACGCAAACGGGCGAAAAAATAGTTATATTTGCAGGTGGAGGTAAAGCTGACAGTTATAAAAAAATATTAGGTAACTCATACGGTGGTTGGATTGCTACCGAAGTAAACGAACACTACGATAGTGAAGATTCAAGAACCAGTTTTATAAAGGTTGCTATGGCTCGTCAACTAGCAAGTAAACAAAAATTTACATTGTGGGATTTAAACCCTAGTGACCCTCACGCAAAGATATACACTGATTATGTTGATAATTATTTGCAGTTTGACTGGTATAATTATCAACACTTTACTATTTTTGACAATGCTACGATGTCAAAAGAAGCTATCGAAGAAATTAAACAGAAATACAACGAAGGCACAGTATGGTATAGACGTGATATCTTAGGCGAACGTGCAATAGCAGAAGGTTTAGTTTTTCCTTATTTTGCAGACAATGAAGAAGATTATCTTATTGAGCAAGAGGAAATAAATAAATTAAGATGCAATCATATTGTAATAGGTGTCGATTTTGGGGATAGCGGCTCTAAATACTCTTTTCATTGCACTGGATTTTATAACGACTGGAGCAATTTAATCGTATTAACAGAAAGAGATATAGAGAAGTCAAACGGTATCGACACAACTAGATTGTGCAATGAGTTTGTTATGTTCTATCGTGAAGTAATTCATGACTGGGGCTATCCACAATTTGTATTTTGCGATAGTGCTTCAAATACGCTCATAAACACGCTTAGAAGCGCTTGTATGCGTGAAGGACTAAACGGTAATGTTATTATGCCAGTAACGAAAAACGAGATAGCAGACCGCCCAAGAACGATTGACTTATTATTTAGGCTAGGACGATTAAAGATAAATAAAAAGTGTAGCAACTTAAGAAAGGCGTTGCGTTCGTTGGTGTGGGACGATAAACACCCTGATATTCCTAAAGATGAGAACATCGACAATATCAATGACTATTACGATAGTTTCTGCTACACGTTTATTACACATACAGATTATATAGAGAGGTAAAATATGTTTAGCAAATTAGATAAAAGATGTGAAGATTGTAAGTATAAAGACACTTGCAAAAATAAAAGAATGTGTGCTATGGCAACAGCTCCTGTACAACAGGAAGTATTAGTAAGCTATGTAGCACCAAGTTTTGAAGAAAATATAAGAGAGGAACTTAAAAAATCATTAACGAAAGAATTAAGATGTGGATTTAATAGGAGGTAACTATGGCAGAACAAATAACGATAGAAAATTATCTACAAAAATATGGCTATAAAGTCAATGATGAGGCATTTAAATACATTGACTTAGCAGACAAATGGTATAGAAATGAAATGATTGATACTTTTCATAAAAGATTCAATATAAATGGCGTGCCATATGAATTAGAGCGTTTAAACTTTGCTAAAAGATTATGTAGTGACGACGCTAACTTATGCGAGATTATCGAGATAAACGCACAAACAAACAAAGGAAACAACAAATATATTAATGATGTATTAAATAACAATAATTTCAATGTTATGTATCGTAAACAGTTAGAACAAATGAGTGCAACTGGTACAGTAGGTGCATATATTAGAATTGAAAATGCAGAATTGTATGATGACGGAACTGTTAAAGGTGGAAAGATAGTCATTAACTACGCAGAAGCAACGAACATTGTAGTTTTAAAATGCGTAAACAATGAGATTATAGAATGTGCTTTTAAAGGCGAATCTTACGACATAGAAGGGGCAAAGTATGCAATCGTAACATTTACACTAGACAATGGTAAATATGTTTGTAGAACAGCTTATTTCGACGAATACGACAATCTAAAAGAAGAAACAGAACCCATTCCATTGGGAGAAGTTAAACCATTCGCTATTATGCGTGTTGCAGAAGTAAACAACATAAAAAATATGTTAGGATATGGTTTACCTAAGATATTTAATGCTATTCCAAACTTAGAAATATTAGATCTAACATACAATATGTGGCATAGAGATTTAGAAAAGTCTGATAAGATGGTTTTCTTGTCAAAAGAACTAGGACAATACAATCAAAAAACAGGAAAATATGAGTTGCCAAGTGATGAATACAAAAAGATTTTTCTTCAAGTTGATGGTAACGCATTGCCACGAGAAAGCCAATTAGCACAAGAATACAATCCTATTATTCGTATTGATGAAGTCGAAAAATCAATGGAATTAGCGCTTAGTATGCTTTCTTTATCGTTTGGATATGGAACACGAAAATACACGTTTGAAGATGGAAAAATCGTTACCGCAACAGAATACATTGGATCAAGACAAGACATGCTACAAGAAGTCAACAAGCAACGCTATGAAGCTATTCAATATATTCAAGGAATTGTAGAAGCTATTAGATATTTTTCTAAAGAATTGAATTTAAAAGAACTACCCGATGATGAAATAGCAATCAATTTTGATGATTCTTATATAACAAACAAAGATGAACAATTAAAGCAGACTAGAGATGATGCTATGTCTTTTGATATTCCACAATTAAAAATCAAATATTTAAGTCAAAGATATGGTATTGAAGAAGAAGAAGCACAAAGATGGTTGAATAATGTTCAAATGGATATAGATGAATATCAACCAAAAGATGACGAACAAATAAAAGATGATATAGAAGAAGTTGTTACAAAACAATTAAACGGTGCTCAAACACAGTCACTAATAAATATTATAGGTCAATTTAAACAAGGTATTTTAACAGAAAATCAAGCGATAAATATTATTTCAGTTTCTATAGGGGTTTCTAAAGATGAAGCTAAAGAGTTATTGCAATCATAATGATGATGGGGGAGAAGAATAATGAAAGATATAAAAGTAAGAATGTATTCTAGCGGTAGCTTAAATTTAAAAAGCGTTTCAGTAGGTAGAAAAAACTCGAGTGGCATTTATAAATTAAAATTGTTAGTTGATGATAATTTGAGCAATCTAAATAAATTTATTGTAATAAATAACAAAGCCTACAACATTAATGATGGGTTAGAAGTAAACAAGACTTTAACAAACAAAAATAATGATGTATATTTTATATTATCTAGCAATAATATAAACATTTTAAAAGGTAATGTTATTTTAAAAAGCGAAAAGTTAAAATTGGAGGTGAACTAATGGAACCAGTATTAATGGGGAATGAAATTCTAACAATAGATGCAGACACAAGAACAATAGGAGCGCCTAGTGATTTTTTGTTAGGGGTAGAAACAGATAACGATGCCGAAAGAGTTAAATTCCAATGTCCTAAAATCGTGGGAGATAACTTAGATTTAACTCAATATCACATATATATTCATTATCAAAATGCTAAAGGTGATAAAGGGAAATATCTATGTGAAGATATTGAAGATGGAGGAGAAAACATCACTTTTAGTTGGCTATTAAGTCAAAAGGTAACTTTGTACAAAGGTCAAACTAAATTTCTTGTGTGTGCTAAGAAAACACAAGAAGAAACGATAGTATGGAATACTACTTTAGCGAGTGGAAACGTACTAGAGGGGCTAGATGTAGATGAAGATATCGTACAACAAAATGATGACGTTATCGAACAAATTTTATTGAAATTAGAACAAATAGAAGCAAGTGGTGGAACCGATGATATCAATAATGCACAAGTAACATTTACAGAAGCAGAAGAAAGAACTAATATCGAAAGTCAAGAAACGATATCAACAATGTTCGGTAAAATAAAGAAATGGTTTACAGACTTAAAAACAGTTGCTTTTACTGGCTCTTACAATGATTTATTAGATAAACCAGAAGCATATACGTTACCGCAGGCGAACGAAAACCAATTGGGTGGAATCAAAGCTAAAGCTAAAACTGATGAAACTGTTGAGGTTGCTATTGGCGATGATGGAAAATTATATGTATCGACATATCCTGCTGGTGGAACAACTGGACAAGTATTAACTAAGTCAAGTGACAAAGACGGTGACGCTAATTGGCAAATAGGGGCAACAAATGAAAAAAACTTTTCTGCTTCTGTAAAAGAATTAATAAAAGTTGGTACAAATAGCTATTTATCAGATTATAGAAGTATTATGTTTATGCCTTCTGTTACTGGTGTTTTAAAAGTAGGTAGCGATAACTTAATTGGACAACCGTATTCAGGAAAAGTTAATCAACTATTAGAACCAACAATTGTTTATACAGAAATCAAAGATGGATATTCATTAGATTATAATGAAGATTATACTGGGAATAAACTATGGCAAAACACAAGGTTTGGATTTAATGTAAATCTTGAATCAGGAAAAACTTATACATTATCATTAAAAACAAATAAATCATCAACTATATATTTAATGGGGGTAAATGGAAATGAAGATGTTTCAGGAACAATAGTAGCAACCATGTCTAACATCAATGGTACAGGTGAAACAACTTTTACAGTATCATCTGATTATAATAGATTAAGATTTGCTCCTAATGATGTGCCTATTGAATTAACAGAAATCACTTTAACAGAAGGTGAAACCGCATTAATCTATGGTGGTGGTGCAAAAGAATATAACGTTACAGAAAACGTTCCTTTATATATTGATGATGTATATGGATTGAATTGTGTAGGAAGTGGTGATTTTTACGCTTCACCATTTGCAATAACATCATTAAATGGTATTTATACAAATGGTAAAGCTAAGACATATGCTACTGATAAATATTTTGTAAATATGGGTGATAGCATATGGACTTTTGGAAGTAATACTGGTGGTATAGGTAATATTTCCGATTATATGGTAAAAAAATGTGGTGGCACATGGATAAATATTGCTACTGGTGGAACAACAATGGCAAATCGTCCAGGTGACAAAGCAGGACCTTATGATGCATTAGATTTTCATGCGTTGGCTGATTGTATATATTCAGGTGATTTTTCAACCGCAAAGAACAGTGGATTAACCACAAATTTAGATGCAAATGTAGATAGCATTGTATGGGATGATGTAGATTATATTACAGTTGCTTACGGAACAAACGATTTAGCATTTGGTGCTACTTTAGATAGTGAAAGTAATTTATATGATAAGAATACGCTATGTGGTGCTTTAAGATATGGAATTGAAAGAATAAATAGTAAATATCCAAATATTAAATTCATTGTATGTGGCATTTTGTATAGACACGCTGATGGATTATCAGTTTCAAATATCGTGGAATGGAATGAAGGATTAAGAAAAGCGTGTATTTCAGTAGGTGCGGAATATATTGAAATGTCATGTGGTATTAATGAAGGTAATTATAACACTTATCTATATGATGGAACACATCCTAATGAACAAGGTAAAATAGCTATTTCTAATTGTGTAGCAAAAAATATAATCAACATTGAAGGTGGTGATTAAATGACAATATACAAAGGAAGGTTAGAAAACACTGAAAGCGGAGATGTTTTCTATCCTCACACTTCAAACAATGATGGCAAAGGCTCAAAGAACAGCGTTTTTAGTTGAATTGCCTGATGAACAGGCTGCTGCTATTCCTTATTGCTATGACGAATGGCAGACTAATAAATTGTACAAAGTCGGTGACAGAGTACAGGATGATGGAAAATCGTTGAAACGCAAGCGGGTACTTTAGATGACCCTATCACCGTTCCTAGTGATGTGACAACAAATGCTTTTACTTATGTCGTTGGAAAATACTACGAATGGAACGGTAAAGTGTACAAGTGTGAAAGACAAGGAGAAACAGAAGGAACTGAACACAGTTTTCCTTACAGTCCAGACCAACTTGTTGGAAATTATTTCACTTTAGTATTATAAGGCTACAATTTAGTAGCCTTTTTTAGGAGGATATTATGAACGAAAAGGAATTAGAGCAAAACACGCAAGATAGTGTTGATATTGCACAGTTATTTGAATTTGCTATCATGTTGTTGTTGTTAAATGAATTTGAAAAGGTAGCTAAAGGTGGTAATCAAGCAGAAAGCACGAACACAATACGCAATAAATCAGCAAAAGAAGTTGACGCTTTCAAAAAGTCATTAGAAGTTGGAATATTAGCAACATTAAATAAAGCCAATAATAGCACGTTAGAGGGGCTTAAGAACGCAAAGGATATAAAATACTATGATGTATCAAAACACGCCGATAACATGCTAGATAACGTTAAAAAGTATGTTAAATCAAAAGGAATCGTGTTAGATGGTCAAAAGATGGAAACGTTCTTCTATAATTTATGCCGTGATGAAGCTAAAGCAGTTGTAGAAGGAACTACAACACTTGAAAAAGCAATGCAAAATGCTTGTCATAAGTTAGGACAAAGTGGCGTTAGTATTGTTACTTACGATAATACAACAAGAAAAGTAGATGTATTCGTTAGGCAAGAACTGCTATACGCTTCAAAGCAAAGCTATCAAGATATACAATTTAAGTATGCCAAAGATGAAGGAATAACAGTGTTTGAAACAGACGCCCACCCCGACGCTCGACCAACCCACCAAGTGTGGCAAGGGCGTAGATGGGACACAACGGGAAAATTATATCCTACGTTTGAGGAATTAAGTCATGGTAACGGTGATTATAACGATTATAACTGTTTACACGTCGTTGACCCAGTGGCGAACCCTAATGCACCGCTAAGATATACCGAAGATCAATTGAAGAGCATAAACACAAAGCCATTCAATTTTAGAGGGAAAACATATGACGGTTACGAAGCTAAACAACGTATGCGGTATTTAGAACGTCAAATCAGGGCGTGTAAGCGTGAAAAAAATTTGTTAGATAAGAAAGGATTAGACAATACTAAAGTCACTCAAAAGCTAAAAAATTGGCAAAGTGAATATAGCCAATTTTGCAAGGCTTATGGAACATATCAAAGAACTAATCGCACAAGGGTTTACACAGAATAGAATATTTGATATAATAATTATGCGGAGTTACCCCGTATTATTTCTTCTTCAAAATATTTCATATACTATTGTTTTCCAAATTAAAAGTGCTTAGCTGCACTTTTTTTCTTTACAATTTATTATAAAAGTGCTAATATATGTTTGTAAAGGTCCTCCGCCCCTTACAAAAAATAAACAGTGAAATGGCACAAAAGAGTACACTTTATGGTGTGCTTTTTTGTTTACAAATATAAAAATGTATGTTAAACTTAAATTGAACCGTGAGTTTAGTAGGTAATTGATATTATGGTAAGATATTATGGTGAATTAAAACATATAGGTTTTATGAAACCATGCAACTAAGTACACGTTGCTTGAATATATCGGTTGTGTTGGCGGTGGAATAGGGGCTAAACACAAAGATGGACTGAGCAATACATCTTTAAATAATAGGGAGGCTCGCATTGTAGGGTATGACGTCTGCTCTATTGCGTGAAAATCGCACCTTTTTGGAAGCGTTTGGGGATAGTAAATGGCTTCGAATGTATGCGTAGTCAAATGGTAAGGCATTAGACTGCAATTCTATGATTGCTGGTTCAAATCCAGTCGCATACTCCATTTTTTTGATTATCCATATAAAAGCTTCTATATCATTGAAAGGTTGCGTTTAGCAATCTTTTTTTATTGACTGAACAGTAAAACTATGTTATATTATATATGCAACATTAATCAATGCTGTTTGGTATAACTTGTATCTTTTTCATACAAAAGGCTCCATATTTCTAGAAGATTGCTATATTGCAATCTTTTTTTTATGCTCTAAACGTGATATAATTATATTGACCTCAAATGTGGAAAGCACATTTTAATAAAATTTTAAGGAGATATATAATGAAGAATATTATTGAGATTTTAAAATCACAAAACATCGAATTGAACGATGAACAATCAAAAGCAATTCAAGAAGAAGTAAACGCTAACTACAAGACTATTGCTGATTATAACAAGCAAAAAGATAAACTTGATTTAGCAAATACTCAATTAAAGGAAACGAAAGATGCTTTTGACGACTTCAAAAAAGGATATGAAGGTGTTGATATTGATGAGTTAAAAGAGAAAGTCGACACATTAACTCAACAATTAGCAGATAAAGACACCGATTATCAAAATAAGCTAGGTACTATTGAATTAAAAGGAAAGTTAAAAGACGCATTAAGAGAAAAAGGGTGCATTGACATTGACTTAGCAATGACACAATTCAATATTGATGAACTTTTAACAAGCAAAAACCAAGACAAAGACTTAGAAACATCTATTTCAAACTTAGCAGAGAACAAAAAAATGTTATTTCAACAAGAAGAACCAAAGCCAAAAGGTGGTATTAATCTTGGCGGCGGAACTGGTGGAAATGACAGTAAAACACATGATAATTTATTAAGACAAGCTATGGGCTTGGAAGTGAAAGGAGATTAATGAATGGCAAATAACATTACGTTATCAAAAAATTATGTAGATATGCTTGATGAAGTCTACAAAAAGGCTTCTATGACAAGCGTTTTAACAAGTGACGCTTCTATGGTTCGTATGGGTAACAATGCAAAAGAAATTATTGTACCTAAAATGGATATGGACGGATTAAAAAATTACACTAGAAACAGTGGATATACTGCGGGTGACGTAAAATTAGAATGGGAAACACGTTCATTCAATTATGATCGTGGTATTAAATTCTTAGTCGATTCAATGGACAATGAAGAAACTATTGAAATCGCATTTGGTAGATTAGGGGGACAATTCCAACGTACTAAAGTAGCACCAGAAGCAGATGCATTTACAATCGCAACATTAGCTAAAAAAGCAACTACAAACATTACAGAAAAAAAATTAACAACTGGTGAAATGGTTCTTGATGAATTGAAAGCAGTTATGAATCAAATGGACGAGGACGAAGTGCCAAGCGAAAGCCGTCATTTATTCATCACGCCTACTTTATTAAGATTGGCACAATCAGTTGATACTTACAAATATAAAGGTGTATTAGATGAATTTGCTTCAGTAAATGCAGTGCCACAGAAACGTATGTATACTGATATTGAATTAGTTGACAACGCAACTAACGACGCTGACAACAATATGAAAGGTGGATATAAGAAAGCAAGCGGTGCGGCTGAATTAAATTTCTTAGTTGTAGAAAAATCAGCTGTATTGAAATGGGATAAACACATTGCTTCTAACATCATTACACCTGAAGCAAACCAAACAAGTGATGATTATTTACAAAAATATCGTAAATATGGAATTGTTGATGTATTTGACAATAAATTAGCAGGTATTAGAGGTTCTAAAGCCCCTTTATAGTAACCGACTCAGCAAAAGTAGGACGGGCTAAAGTCGGTAAAGCCAAAGTTGGCAAAAAATAGTCCTAAATTGGAGGTGCAAAATGGCATATACAAAGAAAGATTGGCAGAATGATGAAGTTATCACTGAAGAAGCACTAGATAACATGGAAAATGGTATTAGTACTAATGATAGTGCTATTACATCATTGAAAAGCAAAGTAACTACTTTAGAAGGTAAAGTTGTAGACGCTACGACTACAAAAAAAGGTTTAGTGAAACAAGCAACAAAAGTAGCAGAAGCGGTTGGAGCAAATCCAACAAAAGCTGAATTTGACGCATTGATTACTGCTTTAGTAAATGCAGGTATTATGAAATCGTCTTAGAATATCATGGGAGGTGTAATATGAATATATTAGATTGGGAGTATTACAACTCCCATTTTCCTAAAATTAGCGAAGATGAATTTAATAAGTTAAATTATTCATGTTCTGTATTAGTATTCAATAAACTTATCAAAGATATTGAGCAACTAACAGAAGATGAATTAACAAAAGTAAAAGATTGTATATGCAATGTGATTAATTACACTTATTCTTATAATGAAAGTCAAAACGTAACAAGTGTGTCAAATGATGGTTACAGCGTTTCATATGTTCAAAAGACACAAGAACAATCAAGAAACGAACTAGACAACATTTTTGATACATGGCTAGGATATTTGAAAAAAAGTGGATATATTTGCTTCTAAAGTCACAGTAATTAATGCACATAGAGATACAATCACTAAAGAAATGATGTATTTTAGCACCGTTCTAAAAGACTGTATGATTAGAAAAAAAGTCGACACAGCACCTACCAATAATACATTGAACACGGTAGATTATTACTCTATCACAATCCCTTATCAAGACGGTTATTTATCGCCCTATGATTATCACAGACTGCCTAACGATCAAATGTCGGGTAAATGGACGTTAGACACAGAAGAAGATTTAATCATCTTAGGAGAGTTTACAGAACCTATCGACAATGATATATACGTTAAATTGTTAAAACGTGATGATGTAGGCGTGATAAGAAGCGTAAGTGATAATACAACAGTACCGTTATTAAAACATTGGAGAGTGATTGCTAAGTAATGAGTTTTAGCATTAATTCGACAAATAAATTAATGAGTGATAGAGGGATAAATGATAATGGACGTGTTCAAAAATATATTGATAGGGAAGCTATACGATTAATGTCGCCATACACCCCAAAAGAAACAACTGCACTAATAACAAGTGCTACACGCTTAACTAAAATAGGTAGTGGATTAATTCGACAAGGTGGTGCAAGTGCTCCTTATGGTCGTAGGTGGTATTATGAAAAAGCAAACTTTAAGGGTGCACCAATGCGTGGTAATTACTGGTTTAAACGTACAATGCAAAATGGTGGTGCAAAAATCATATTACAAGGTGCTAAAAAGGAGGCTGGGCTATGAGCAGAAAAGAATCGTTAATTAAATGGCTTAATTTGTACGATAAATTCGACATTGAAGATTTTATTGAAAGCGAGTTAGTTGAAAATGATGGTGGATTTGCTTTAGCAAAAGAGCCAAATACGGTAGAACCGCTTTCTTTTGTTGATGGAAGCGGTCAAAAATCCGAATATTACACGTTTCAAGCTAAATTACCAATAGTTACTGATGGCTCACGGTTAAGTCATGATGAATTTTTTGAAGAATTTGAAGATTGGATTTTTAATAAAAACTTAAACGGTGATTTGCCTACATTAGACAAAGCATTTTGCGACAATGTGGCTATTTCATCAAGTTATTATCTTCAATCTAACGAAGATAAATTAGGTATGTATATATTTACTATTGAATTAACATTTAGAAAGGAGATATAAAATGGCAGATGAAGTAAAAACTGGAACTATGATAAAAAAGTACATGGTAGGTGTATTTATCGATACTAGCGAAGGTGCGGACGGTTCAGCTTATAAACGTATTAAAAAATCAACTGAATTAGAAATTGCAACAGAAGCTAATACAGAAGAATTTGATTTTATTGCAAATGTAAATCCCGAAGAATTATTGAAGAATTATAAAATCTCACTTGCTCAAGATTTGGTTATGATTCAAGGCGAAGGTGATTTTGAATACTTCTTTGATAAATTCTATAATTTACCAGTATCACCCGAGGTTAAAACAAAAGCAATGATTGTATTTATGTTTAAAGGAGATAAAACAAACGGTTACAAAGCATGGGAAACTATGGCTAATATCATGTATGACAACATGAATGGTGTAGATGGTAAAATAAACTTTACTTTAAACTTTGGTGATGTTACTTTAGGAACTGCAACTATGAGCGCTGGTACACCAACATTTGAACCAGCGGAATAAGGAGGAATAAATAGTGTTTTATTATAACGGTGAAAGTCATGAATTGCCTAAAAAGACGATGGCTTTAAATGATAAAATTGAAGCAGTAAATAACGCTAAAACTACAAGTGAAGCATATCGCAAAATGATGGATTTTGTGGTTTCTGCATTAGGAGAAGAAAAAACAAAAAAATTAATTGAAACAACAGATATTATGGAAGTTGACTTAACCGAATTAAACAAATTAGCAGATGCAATCGTAATTGGATATGATCAAGAAGTTAATCAACAGCGAATTGAACAAGCAAACAGAGTTGCCGATTCTAAAGCTATTAAGAATTTAATCGAAGCTGGGAAGTCAGCTCAATACTTACAATCTGTAAATAAAAAATGATAGATTTAACTAAGGGCTTGCCAAATGCCATTGTCGGCGATGATGGCGAGCCTATTTATTTAAACACGGATTATAGATTTTGGATTAAATTCGATTACGATATAAAGCAAGATGATACAGAAAGGGATATATCATATCTTTTTAAAGAAAACGCCCCGATTATAACGCAAAATATATGGGAACAATTAAAAATGTTTTTATATAACCCTAGTGCAACTCCCAATAGCGATAGTTCTAGCGAAGATAAAATATTAGATTATATTTTAGACGGTGATTATATATTTTCCGCTTTGTATGCAACATATGGCATTGATATATTAGAAACTGATATGCACTGGCATAAATTCCAAGCGTTATGTAACAATATCATTGGTGAAAGTACATTATGGGGATATGCTAAAAGTGTACGAGGTTATAGAAAAACGAGTAAAAAAGATACTATCGATGCTCAATATTCAAGAGCCAAAAAAGCATGGAGTTTTAGAAAGGAATTGAGTGAAGAAGAACAAAGACAAATAAAAGAATTTGAAGATTATTTTGACGGTGCTTAGGAGGTGATTAAATGGCAAATGATGGTGAGTTAAAGTTTGGCACTAAAATAGACACTAAAGGTTTTGAAGAAGGTGTAGATGATTTAAAGAAAAAAGGTAGACAAGCAACAGATGATTTTGACAGAGGATTAGGTGGCAACGAAAAAAGCCTTGTTTCATTGAAAAACGTTGCAAAAATAGCAGGAACATATATTTCAGGTAGCCTTTTTAAAGATGCATTAACACAAGGGGTCGAATTTAACGCACAAATAGAGCAATATACAACGTCTTTTGAGGTGATGACTGGTAGTGCAGAAAAAGCTACGGAAGTTGTTGAAAGGCTTAAAAAAATAGGTTCTGAAACACCGTTTGAGCTAAACCAACTCGCTGAGGTTACGCAGTTATTAATGAATTATGGTTTCACCGCAGATGAAGCAATAGATAGAATGAATATGTTAGGTGACATATCGCAAGGTAATGCCGATAAAATGAACCGTATAGCTATGGCGTATGGGCAAATGTCGAGTGCTGGAAAGGTAAGCCTTGAAGATATTAAACAAATGATCGAGGCAGGATTCAATCCACTTCAAGAAATATCTCAAACAACTGGTGAAAGTATGGAAAGCCTATACGATAGAATATCAAAAGGAACTATTTCAGTAGATGAAATAACAGCTTCTATGCAACGTTCAACTAGTGAAGGTGGCAAATACTTCCAATCAATGGAAAAACAATCGGAAACATTAGACGGTAAAATGTCGACATTAAAAGATACATGGGATAACTTTTTAGGAGATTCTGTTAAACCATTAAGTGATTTTTTAAGAGATAGTTTAATTCCAACCTTAATTGACACGTTAAGTAATTTTGGCAATATATACAATGTTATTAACAAATTAAAACCAGCTTTAACAACAATAAAACAAGTTTTAATAGCGGTGGGAACAGTTATTGCTGGGTGGAAAATAGGACAAACAGTTCAATCTATTGTTATTGGATTTCAAACTGCTAAATTAGCTATATCGCTTTACACTTTAGAAACAAACGGTGCAACAGTTGCCCAAGGACTATTAAATGGTGTTTTGACGGCTAGTGAAGTGGTAGTAGGATTATTAACTGGTAAAATAACTTTAGCAGAAATAGCCACGGCTTTATGGACAAAAGCACAAATGGCACTTAATGCTGTATTAAGTGCTAATCCGATAGCATTAATTATTATTGCTATAGCAGCTTTAATTGCTATTGGATATTTACTAATAAGCAATTGGGAAACCGTTTCAAAAGTTGCGAGCGATGTATGGAATTATATTGTAGAAGCGTTTTCTAATGTGGCAACATGGTTTAATGATAATGTTGTGCAACCAATAGCAGAAGCGTTTACAAATATATATAATGCGATAGTAGAAATTATCAACACTATTATTAGTGCAGTGGTTAATTTTGCTATATCGGTTTGGCAAGCTATATATAACAATATAATTGTTCCTATTACTACCATTTGGTCAACGTGGATACAACCAGTAATAGATAAAATAATAGAAATTATTTCAAAATTAATAGAAATTATAATAGCTTTATTTTTAGCTTTTGTTAATTTTATTAATTCGTCAATCATACAACCTATTATTTCATTCTTTTCTAATCTGTTTAATAGCATAGTCAATATTTTCACATCATTAGCAACATGGTTTAATTCTACTGTTGTTCAACCTATTGTTAGCTTCTTTAGTGATATGTTTAACAGTATAAGTTCATTTGCACAAGGATGTTGGAATACTATTACTGGTGCATTTTCAAGCGTAGCAACATTCTTTGGAAATATTTTTTCAGTAGCATACAAAAAAGTTACTGAAGCATTTTCGGGGATTGCTTCTTTCTTTAGCGGTATATGGAATACAATTAAAACAACTTTTACAAATTTAGGAACAAATATTGCTGATGCAATCGGTGGAGCGGTTAAAAGTGGTATCAATGGTATTATTAGTACAATTGAAAGAACTATTAATACAGCAATTGGATTAATAAACGGGGCTATTGATATAATTAACTATATCCCTGGTGTTAATATTGGAAAAATTGACAAATTAAAAATGCCACGATTAGAAAAAGGTGGTATACTTAAAAAAGGTCAAGTTGGTTTCTTAGAGGGTAACGGTGCGGAAGCGGTAGTACCTTTAGATAGAAATAAATACTGGATTAAAGCCGTAGCAAAAGAATTTGATCGTAACGTCCCTCAAACTGTAACAAACAATAGAGAACAAACAATTAATTTTTATCAAAAAGCTGAAAGTCCAGCGGAAATTTCAAGAATGTTGCGTCTTGAAAAACAAAGGGGGTTGATTGGTTAATGGTAACGGTTAAATTTATAAGAAGTGATGGAAAAGAGTTTTTCATTGATAATTTAACATGGAAAGTTACAAGTGACGGTTTAGATGGATTTGATACTGTTGATAATACTATAACTAGCGAAGATAAAGCGATAGGAGATGGGAGCGATTTTATTGCTGAAAGAATTGGCAACAAAGATAGAACTATCAAAGCGGTATTAGTTAATCGAAAATTAAATACTACAATGAGAGAATTAGTAAGAAGTTTCTTTGTGCCCAAATACGAATTTGAGTGTCATGTTAGTTACAACGGTATCAGCAAATGGTGTAGAGGGAGATTATATTCTTCCCCTATGCCAGTAAAAAATATATATGATTATCTTGAATTAGAAGTGACTTTATTATGTGATAATCCTTTTCTTTTTAGCGAAGATAACTTCGCCAAAGATATCGCAGGAGTTATCGGTCAATTGGAATTTGATTTAGAAATAACAGAAAGCGGAGTAGAATTTGATAGTTATGAATTTGCTAACGAAGTCGAGATAAACAATGATGGTGACGTAGAAACATATTGTAGAGCAATTATTGAAGCAAATGGTGAAGTGGTTAATCCTAAATTAATTTTAGGTGACTACTATATTAAATTACTGGACACTTTACAAGATAACGATACATTAGATATTGATTTAACCGTACGCCCTTTAATTGTCAAGAAAAACAATGAAAATATCATACGATTAATCGATAGGACTAGTAATTTTGATAAAATCAAGTTTGATGTTGGAAAAAATACGATTGGATATGGCGCTGATAGTGGCGATAGTAATATGAGCGTAACAATTTATTATAATAAGAGGTATATAGGACTATGATATTGTGGCAACTTGATGAAAATTTTGAACTGCTAGGGGAAATTACTTCTAGCAGTGTACTTTGGAATAGAAAATATTATGAATTTGGCGATTTCTCAATCGTTATTCCATCGTCACAGTTTAATAAAAATGCGAAGTATATATATCGAACTGATAGAAAACAATTAGGCGTGATTAATAAAAAAGCCTATGATGATTCCAAATTACAAACAACATTAAGCGGTTATTTTATTGAAAAAATATTAAACGATAAAATAATATACCCAACCTTTAGCGGTAGTGGTGAAATAACTAGCGTATGTTCTAATATATTTAATACTTACAAGAAAGATTTACCAATTGGAATTCAAGAAGCTATTATGATGGCAAGTGGTGATAAAATAGACATACAGATAACTGGTGAAGAATTAGGAACTAAACTATATTCAATTTTACAAACACAAGAAATGTCTTACAAAATAGATTATGATTTTGAAACTAATTCATTAAAATTGAATTTCTACAAAGGATTAGACAGAACACAAGATCAATACGATAATAATTTTATTACTTTTTCAAAAACGTTTGACAATATATCAAGCGTACAAGCTGATGTTGACGATTCTAACTATAAGAATTATTTTATAGTAGCAGGTGGTGAGGAAGGAGTAAATAGAGTTGTTGAATATGTCGATTTGTCGAATGGCGGTTATCAAAAACAATGCTTTGTTGATGCTCGTGACCTACAACAACAAGAGGGGCAAAACCTTGATGATTATAAACTAGAATTAAGACAACGTGGTTTAGAAAAAGCGCAAGATTATTTATCTGTAACAAACATCACTGTTAATCCAGTAACTAGCAGTTATGAATATATGCTAGACTATGATTTAGGTGACAAGTGTGATATAATCATAAATGAACTAGGTATCTTGATTCAAGCTAGAATTATTGCGGTATATGAAGCTATCGAAAACGGATATACTACAATAGAACTAGAATTTGGAGATAAGATACTTTCAAAAATAGACAAACTCGAAAGGAGGAACATTAGATGATTAGCTTTCCTTTTACGTCCGATGGTGGAGATAGAAAGGTTTATACAAAAGATTTTAGACAGTTATTTTCAAAATACTTCACTAATGGGGTATTTGACGGCGGTTTTGCAGTAACTCCCGCTACTGGTATGAAAGTTAATATCTCACCAGGTTGGTGCAATATTAATGGAGTTTTTGGGTATAGTGAGGAAACCGTTGAAAAACAAATTGAAACAGTATCAAGTGAAACATATTTTAATATTGTACTAAGATTAGATGATAACAAAGCATCAAGAAACGTTGGATTATACGTTGTCAAAGGGACATCATCACCAGCTGAATTAACAAGAAATAAAACGGTGTACGAATTATGTATAGCACGAATTAAGGTAGGTGCAAGCGACCAATCAATTACATTAAGTATGATTGAAGATACCCGTTTAAATACCGATTTATGCGGGATTGTAGCAAACGCAGTCCAAGTTTTAGATACTGATACTTATTACCAACAACTTCAAGCTAAATTAGATGAAGTTATCGATATAGTAGACCAAGCATTAGATAAAACATTAGCTGGTAATTTACAAAATCAAATTAATAATTATTGGGAAACTGTATACCGTGTAGGGGATATATATACTACTACATTAGAAGAAGACGACCCAAACGAAAGATTTGGTGGTGAATGGAAGTTAATACCGAACATCCCACAAACATTAAGCGTTATTGATACAAAAGTTATTCCTATTTCATCAAATGAGGATGGTGTTAAAATACATTCTTTTAGTGATATTCAAGCAATGTTTTTTGGAAAATACGGGGTAAAACCTAGCCAAAAAGAACAAATTGGAATATCTTTTGCAAATGGCGATAGTTCAGCCAATCAAACACATATAGAAGGTGGTACTTGGTTAAATAATGATTTATTTGTGGTGTTAAATTCATTTACTGCTAACCCTATTCGTGTTAATTATCATTATTGCTTTGTATACACTGATAACACTATCAAAAAATGGAAAAGGACTGCTTAATTATGCGTATCAGTGATATTATAAGTTTAGGTAGTTTAATTTTAGCGTTTGTTGTGTTTATAGCTTCACAAAAAAGGGCTACAAAAAAAGACAACAGCGAAGAAACCGCGGTAATGGTATCGTTAAAAGCTGATATGAAATATATGTCAAAGCAAATCAATAATATTGAAAATAAGCTAAATACTATTGAAGAAAAAGTAGACGATACTAATTATAGAATTGCTAAAAATGAAGAACGTACAAATTCAGCATTGAAGCAAATTGATATATTGAGAGGACGTATTGAGGCATTAGAACATGAAAAAACAAATAAATGATGTAAGAAATGAGGTGAATGAAATGGAAGAAGAAATAGGAAAAGTAAAAGATGACATGACTTTATTAGAAAAAGTTATTGATTCAAATAACAAAAAATCAAACACCGCAATTAAAATTTTATTTGTATTGAATATAATCGCATATTGTATCATTGCTTATTTTGCTTATGTTTATACAACGACAACAGTAATGGAAACAACTACAACTGAACAAGAAGGAGTTTATAATTTTGTAGATAGTGAAGGAAATGTAATTTCTAGCGATTTGTCATTAGAAGAAATGCAAGAGTTGATTGATATAAATGGCGAAAATTAAGAGAACAACAACTAAACAACGTGTAAAAATAAAAACTGTAACACGTTGCAAAAATTGTGGTAAATTTGTTAAAGGTAGCAAAAATAAAAAATGACAGATATACTAACTACAATGAATGAAAGACAATTGTTATTGTTAATAAAATCGTGTAATCTTAGAAAGAAACACGAAGACATTCTAATTATGCGATATGTCGAAAATATGTCATGTCAAGAAATTGCAGATTTAAAAGGGAAGGAACTTCAAACAATTAGAAATGAAGTTTGTATTGCTAGAAAGAAATTCTACAACAAAATAGGTTAGTATTTAATGAGTATGTTTATTAAATTAAACATACTCTTTTTTTATGCCAAAATATAGACAAGAGGTGGTTATATGAACGAACAACTTTTACATGACGTCATGTCTTTGTTTGGCTTGAATGAATATCAGGCAATAGAATTTATAAAGAAAAACAAAGACGATATAGAAGAAATCGTAAAGGAGGAAAAACAAAATGTATAACCCATATAATCAAACAAGATTAGATTCTTTAGCACAACAAAAGGCATTAATTGAGCAACAAATGGCACAACTTCAACAAATGCAAATGCCACCAATAAACATTAATAATAATATGACACCTACTCCAAACAATTATGATGGAAATTTTAAGTGGGTAGACAATCAAGAACAAGCAAAACAAGTTGCTAATAATAATTTGCCTTTGATTCTATTCGATAGAAACAATCCTATTTTCTACATGAAGAATATAGATGGAAGTTTTAAAACATTCAAATTTGAAGAAGTTATAGAACAACCACAAACAAACAATGATGATCGTATAAACGCTTTAGAAATCAAATTAAACGCACTTATAGGAGCGTTACAACAAAATGGTACAAATACACCTAGTGAAACAAAAACAAGCCCACAGAAGGCTAAAACAAGCAAGAAAGGGGAAATAGCAAGTGAGTAATCCTTTATTTAATATGATGAATCCTAACCCTATGAATTTACTTCAAGGAATGATGGGAGGTAATCCACAAGAAATGCTTATGAATATGTTGAAAAATCAAAACCCACAAGCATTTCAACAAATTCAACAGATGATGGCTAGTGGGCAGAATCCACAACAAATGCTTAATGAAATGTTAAACAAAATGACACCTGAGCAGAAAGCCCAATTACAACAAATGGCTAATCAGTTCGGCATTAAATAGGTAACTACACTATAAGTGTTGTTATATATTCATTGAAGAAAGGAGGAAATACAGATGGAAGGTACTTCAATGGTAGGCATTCAGCCAACAATTCCAATCGGTGGTGATGGATTTGGTTTTGGTGGTGGTAGTGCTTGGATTATGTTAATTTTTGCATTTTTAATTTTAGGAGGAGGTTTTGGTGGTTATGGTGCAAATCGCCAAAACGTTGCAACTACCGAGGAATTAAGTGCAGGATTTAACTTTGCTGGAGTTAATAATTCATTAAAAGATTTAATGTTAGGACAAGCTAATATTAATCAAAACTTAAGTAATGCTATTTGCTCAAGCACTTACGAATTAGCAGGAAAAATTGATACTGCTTCACTTCAAACTCAATTAGGAATGAAAGACGTAGTAGCAACTGTTATTGCAGAAAACAATGCAACTAGAGAATTAATTCGTCAAGACAAAATTGAAGCATTACAAGCACAAGTTAATAAATTACAACTTCAACAAGCTGTATGCGGTATTCCTAAAACTAATCCATACGGGTATGGAACATATCCATACGTATGCCCTAACACATGCACAAATATTTAACGAGTGTATTTAGTACACCTAGAGCCTAGACGTGTACTCTAGGCTTTTTACTTAGAAAGGAGAAAACAAAATGATACAATCTTATTCACAAAACGTAACTGTACCAGCACAAACAGCAATTCCTTTTACTGCTAATTTTACAAAAGGGTGTACAGTTCAACAAACTAGCGATACAACTTTTCAATTCAACAAAAAAGGATTATACTTAGTACAATTTGATGCGGTAGTATCACAATCAACAACTGCTGGTAATGTACTTGCACAATTATTTGTTAATGGAGTAGCACAATTAAGAGGCGTTACTAGTACAGCGGTTTCAAGTGCCACAGATGCTTCTGCAATGTCATTTACTGCATATGTTCAAGTGCCAAATGATAATACTTGTGATTGCTCTGTAGCCCCTACTACAATGCAAATTAAGACAAATGGAACAATCGGAGCATTATTTGAACAAGCTAACGTAGTAATTACAAAATTATGCTAAATCAAGATTTTGAGTTACTAGACATTATCACTATTATTTCATTAATTTATCAAATTGACACTAACCAGCAATTACGAACACAAGCCAATAATGATGATATATTAATGGAAATTAGCGATTTTGCCGAAAAATTAACAACACAAAATGCTCGAATTATCGAGTTATTGGAGGTGCTAACAAATGCACAAAGCAATAATGATAAATGATTCTATGTTCCAACAAGCAATGCGTGGACTTGAAAAAGGATATAGTGCAGAAGATTTTCGGGTTTTTAGCCAATGTCTTGACAATATGCTAGATATCCATAAATTAAAAGGTGACGAAGAAGAAGAAGAACAAGAAGATTATGAAGTAAATGATACTATGATTGACGACAACATAAAAGAAATGGGAGAACATTTCTATAAATATGTCGAAGCTAAAAAAGTATATCATCAAATGAAAAGTGATGATAGCAAAGCTAAATCGATGCAACAACTTGATTACTTCATGCGTGCATTTACTAGCATGATCATGGAGCTTGTATCTTCAAGCGATTTTCAAGAAGAACGTGACGTTATAAAAATGAAAATTAAAGAGGTATTTTCCAACATTTAAGGGTACTTTTTAAGTATCCTTTTTTGTGCTATAATATTCATGAAAGGAGTGATTAAATGTTTAAAAACGCGGTTTTTAATGTATCAGTAGATACAAAAAAATGGTTTAAGGCTTCATTAATTCGTGCAATTAAAACAATGGCACAAGTAGCCAGCTCAATGCTAGTTATTGGTGCTTTCAATGAAACTGCATGGTCATTAATGTTACAAACAGTTATTGTATCGGGTATCGCTTCAATTTTAACAAGTGTAGCGGGTATTCCCGAAGTGGAAGGAGAAAGTGAATAATGAGAATCAATGTACACGCAGGGCATAACTCTATCGTTCCTGGAGCAGGTGGTTTTTTTAGAGAAGAAGTAGAAGATAGAAACGTAACTAATTTAGTTATTTCTAAATTGCAAAGTTTAGGGCATACAGTTTATAACTGTACTGATGACGTAGGAAATACTCAATCAAAAAATCTAAACAACATTGTTTCTAAATGTAATGCTCACAAAGTAGATTTAAATATTTCAGACCATTTTAATTCTTCAAATGGGCAAGGAAAAGGAGTAGAAGTATTAGTTTATTCTACATCAAGCCAAGCCTACAAATATGCAATTAATATTTGTAATGCAATCGCAGAATTAGGCTTCAAAAATCGTGGTGTTAAAGTTAGAACAAATTTAGCGGTATTAAGAAGAACAAACGATCCTGCTTTATTAGTTGAGTGTTGTTTCTGTGATAACCAAGAAGATGCTAGCAGATACAACGCGGAAGCAATGGCGAATGCTATCGTAAAAGGTATTACTGGGGTTGACTTATCACAACCAAAGCAACAAATTAAAATAGGCTACAACGGTCATGTAGAAGGATACGGATGGTTAAATCCAGTTAGCGATGGAACAACTTGCGGAACTACTGGACAATCGTTGAGATTAGAAGCTATTCAAATTGATACTAGATATATGAATTTGGATATTTACGCAAAAGTGCATATTGCTAATGAGGGTTGGAAAGATTATGGAAAAATTGATAATAATACTGTTATCGGAACAACTGGACAAAGCAAAGCATTAGAATGTATATGTTTAAATTGTACTAATGCTAATTTGGTTTATCGAGTTCATATCGAAGGAACTGGATGGAGTGCATGGACCAAAGCCGATGGAATCAGTACATTAGGAACAGTTGGGCAATCTCTACAATTAGAAGCAATCGAAATGAAAATTATTTAGGAGAGTTAATCTCTCCTTTTTAATTTTAATATTTTTTTAAATAAATACTTTACTTTTTTTAAATATTGTTATATAATAAATATGTAATCAAGGAACGGAGGAAGCAAAAATGAGAACAACATTAGAATTATTAAATGAAGTATTAACATTAGGGTTTAACAAAGATGAAGCATTAGAAAGCATTGATATGGCTTTAGATGATGAATTTGGTTATAAAAATAGAAAACCTATTGAAAAAGAACAATTAAACGATGAACTTTATGAAACTATCTTAGATAGTTTCAAATGTGAGTTAGATTAGGAGGTGAATAAAATGAAATTAAAGTATGCAAGAATTGAAGCTGGTATTAGTCAAAAAGAATTTGCTGAAATCATGGGAGTTTCTAGGACTATGGTTTCATTATGGGAACAAGGTAAAAACCTTCCTTGTAAAAAGAAAAGAGAAAAGATCAAAGCGTTTTTTAAAGAAAAAGGTATCGAAGTTAAATTTGAAGTATTATAGGAGGTAATTATATGAAATGGAGAGCAAGAGGGATTATAACTGTAATCGGTATAGTATATGTTATTGCTAGCGTTATTTCTAGCGTGATTCAATCAATTTAAGGAGGAATAGAAAATGGAAGATAGAGAAGAGCTGCAGGAATATTTAAAATATATCTACAACAGTGATTTTGAGGGAATTATGAACGCTTTAGAAGATATTCAAACGTTATTATTATACAATGGTGTTGACGTGCCATTGAATATAGAACATTTTAAAAATAAGGCTACTGATTTAATTTACAAGGCTGATGAATTATTGAAGGAGGAATAAAAGATGGAAACAAAAGAAATGAATATTTTTCAAAAATTAGGAGCGATCACAAATGAATTAGGTTTTGTTGCTAAAAATTTAAATGTAGCAGTATCAAAAAATAATTCATACAAAGCGACTGGAGAAGTTGATGTATTAGAAGCGGTTAAACCTTTAGAAAACAAATATGGAGTATATTCTTATGCTACGAATAGAGAAATTATAGCGAATGATATTCTTACACAAAACACTCAATATGGAGAAAGAACAAGTTTATTTTTAAGAATGAAGGTAACTTATAGATTTGTAAATACGGATAATCCAAAAGATTATATTGAAACAATTTCGTTTGCTGAGGGGATTGATAGCGGAGATAAGGCGAGTGGAAAAGCAATGACTTACGCCGATAAATATGCATTAATGAAAACTTATAAGATTAGCACTGGAGAAGACCCCGATCAAAAAGCGAGCGAAGAATATAAAAAGCCAACAAAAAAGGTTAGAAAAGAAACAAATAATGATGATAAATTAGAATTTATCAATAAATATTATAAAGACCATAGAGAAAAATTTGGCAGATTCTTAAAGGCTTATTTAAGTTCAAATAATGCTCAAAAAGTTAGCGATTTGAACGATAATCAAAAAGATGAAATTATTCAAGCTATTAATAATGGAAAACATACTTTTGAAGATTAAGGAGAAATTAAAATGGATTATTTACAATTACAACAAGAAATTGAAAGTTTAATAATTACAAATGATGATGAATTAAAAAATGCTAATAATTTAGCAAAAAGAGTAAATAAAGCGATTAAAGAAGTGAAAGCAGAGCATAAAGAAGAAATTGCTAAATATAATTCATTGCACAAAGAAGCTAAAGCAAAAGAAAAAAAAGAATTAGCACCATTAGAAAAAGGAAAAGAAATCATTAAAAAAGCTATTGGTAATTATATGAAAGAGTTAGAAAAAAAACAAATAGAAGAAAAAGAGGAAGCAGATTTATTTGGACTTGAAACGCCAACAACAGAAAAACCTAATTTAAATGGTACTCACGTTAGGAAAGTATGGAAAGCTAGAATAATTGATGAAAGCAAAGTACCAGTTTATCATGGCAAAATGTGCCTTAGGGATATTAATATGTCATTGTTAAATGATATTGCTAAATATTCTCAAGGAAAAGAAAAAATTGAAGGAGTTGAATTTTATCAAGAAGAAACAGTGGTGGTAAGATGAAAGACATATGCAAAGTTAAAGTGCTAGAAAATAACGTTCTAGTACTAAAACTTAACAGACCTATTAATCTTGATGAATCTAAAAAATATGAAGTAAACATAAAAGAGTACAAGCATAAACGCTCGTTAGAACAAAATTCTTATATGTGGGCATTAATAGGAGAGATAGACAAAAAACTTAATGGAGGACGCCCAAATGAGCCTATAAACGTATATATTCAATGCTTACAACGTGCCAACGCAAAATATGACTTTATATATCTAGTTCATGAAGCAGTTGAAGAAATGAAAAAGAAGTTTAGAGCAATGGAATATATAGGTAATGTAAATGTAAATGGAGTTAATTTAGAAAATTGGAAAGTATACTATGGTTCAAGTACAATGAACACAAAAGAGATGAGTAACTTAATCGATTGTGTTCTCGATTATGCAAGTGAAGTAGGAATTGATGATATTGATAATTATTGGAAAGAAATATTGAAAGGTGGTAAATAATGGCTAAATCAATAATGCAGAAAGATAAAGAATGCTATCTTACAAAAAGCAAAATAAGACTTCATAAGCACCATATCTATATGGGCCCATATCGTCAAAAGTCAGAGAAATATGGTTGTTGGGTATGGTTAAGAGCTGACTGGCATAACATGGCAGATTATGGAGTGCATTTCAACCATGAATTAGACATGCGTTTAAAGAAGGAATGCCAAAGAAGATTTGAAGATATACATGGTCACGAAAAATTCATGGAATTATTTAAGAAAAATTATATTTAAGGAGATTAACGAAATGAGAAAGTTATTTAAAATTGGAGATAAAGTTACAATTAGAGCTGATTTAAAAGCAGGAATGAATATTAAATTCAATGTTAATGATGAAATGGAAAAAATGGCAGGAAAAGAAGCCACTATCACAGGAGATAGTGATAATAAATTTAAATTAAATATTGATAATGGTGAATGGACTTGGAATATGGCAATGTTTGCAGAATTTCAGTTAATATTGGAAAAACATAAGAAATGGGTAGTGAGTGAGCCTGATGGCGAACGAGCAGACTTGAGCAATGCAGACTTGAGCAATGCAGACTTGAGATATGCATACTTGAGATATGCAGACTTGAGATATGCAAACTTGAGCAATGCAGACTTGAGCAATGCAGACTTGAGATATGCAAACTTGAGCAATGCAGACTTGAGCAATGCAGACTTGAGATATGCAAAGAACATATATATTCCTATTAACTGTCCAGAAAAAGGTTCTTTTATTGGATTTAAAAAAGCAATGACTAACAAAGAAGAAGTTATTGTTGAATTATTAATAACAGAAGATGCTAAAAGATCATCTGCTACAAGTAGAAAATGCAGATGCTCTAAAGCAAAGGTATTATCAATAACGAGTTTAGATGAAACAGAGCAATATTATGAAGCGTATTCTAGTTATGACAATGATTTCATTTATGAAGTTGGTAAAACTGTTGAACCTGATTTATTTAATGAAGATAGATTTGATGAATGTTCAAATGGTATTCACTTTTTCATTACTAGACAAGAGGCAGTTGATTATTAATGAAGTTTACAATACCAGGAAGATTAGACGGTTTAAATGAATATACTTCTTCAAATCGTACCAATCGCTATAAAGCGAATAATGAAAAGAAATTAAATCAAATGCACGTGAAATATGCGATTAGAAAAGCAAAGTTAACAAGAGTGGATAAATACCCTGTTAAGCTAAAAATAGCGTGGTATGAGCCGAATAAACGTAGAGACATAGACAATGTCGTTTTTGCAACAAAATTTATACAGGATGCTTTGGTTAATGAGGGTATCTTGGTAAATGATAGTCAAAAGTATATCAATGGTTTAGAGCATATTGTGATGTGTGATAGAGAGAATCCGAGAATTGAAGTTGAGATATTAGAAATGGGATGAAGAAGAATGATTGAAGTTTATACAAAATCGCATTGTAGAAGCTCACGTAAAGCATTGAAATTATTGAAAATATCAGGTGTATGTTATGAGCGTAAAAATGTATCTGAAATAAAAGAAAAAGAGTTTTTTAAAATTCTAAAAATGGTAGAAAATGTTCAAGATATAATTGTGATTCCAAGAATTAAATATAATGTTGATGATTTAACTCTAAAACAATTATACAAAGCGTTTGAAGAAGATAACTATATACTTAAAACACCTTTGATTATATACAATAACAAGGTTTTGAGTATAGGTTACAATTTAGAAAAAATATGCAGATTCATTGAAAAAGAAATTGGATATGTACCTGATGAATTACAAGAAATGATTAAACAACAAATAGAAAATTTCCAAATTGGTGGTAAATCGCCAAAAAAGAAAGGAAGGAAATAAAAATGCAATCGTATAAAGAATATTTTGATAAAGAATATTTTGAAAAACAACTAAAAGAAGCGGATAAAGTTAGGAAAGAAATAATATTGAAAGAATTAAAAGAATTAAATGCAGAAAGAATAATTATATTTGGAAATCCAATAACAAAAAAGAACCATTCACAAATAATAAAAGCTGGTAATAGACGTATTATTATTCCAAGCAAGCAATATAAAAAGTATGAGAGCGATTTTGTTGCTCAATGTATAAAATTAGGGGTATACGGTAAAAACCTCTCAAAACGCTTAAATATCGCTTGTATCTATTATATGCAAACAAGACGTAAAGTCGATTTAACAAATTTATTAAGTGCAACTATGGATTGCCTTGTAAAAGCTAAAGTTATCGAAGATGATAACTGCAAAATAGCATATAGTCATGATGGTTCGAGAGTGTTTTATGACAAAGAAAATCCAAGAGTTGAAATAACTATAACAGAGGTAGAACAATGAAAGATTTAAAAGAACAAGTGGAATATATATTATATACTTGCCCACAATCAAGAAATGACGATTTTATATTGATAAATGAAGTTTACAAAAGATACTATTTTAATACAAAAATAATATCTTTTGATAGTATGCTTAATAATCATAGAAATTACAAACTTCCTTCTTTTGAATCTATAACAAGAACTAGAAGAAAAGTGCAAGCAGAAAAAGAAGAACTAACCGCTTGCGATATAGTAAAAATAGCAAGAGAAAAGAAAGAAAAAGAATACAGAGAGTTATACCGAAAATAACTCTCTTTCATGTATAATATAAGTGTAATAAGAAAGACAGAGGTAAATAAAATGAAAGAATTAACAGTGGCTATTTAAGGTGGGTAAAACAATGAAATACAGAGATAAAGATTATCCAGTATACGAAAAATTGCCTGAAGGTTGGATAATCTTAAAAGGTGCAACAACTGCACCAAAAGGCTATAAATGGATTAGAAGCACTAAAAGCATTTTTGATAAGAATAAGAAGTTAGCTTTTTTGAAGGAGGAATGGAAATGAAAAAAGAAATAAAAATTGAATTATACAACGATCATTTTGAGAATGCGAAAAGGTATCAAATACCACGAGCACAACTTATTATTGCAGATATACCATATAACATTGGCATTAATGCTTATGGTTCTCGTAGTGATTGGTATGTTGGTGGAGATAACAAAAATGGAGAAAGTGAAAAAGCAGGAAAAACATTTTTTGACACTGACAATGATTTTAAGATTTACAACTTCTTTCAGTTCTGCACGAGGTTATTAAAAAAAGAGCCAAAAGAAGTTGGAAAAGCGCCTTGTATGATTATTTTCTGCTCATGGCAACAATTAAACGAGATTAAAGATTATGCAGTACAATTTGGATTTAAACACGCACAACCTTTATTCTTTATAAAAAAATCATCAAGCCAAGTATTAAAAGCAAATATGCGTATTTGTGGCGCTACTGAAGTTGCTTTAGTTTTATATCGTGATAAACTACCAAAGTTTAACAATGATGGTAAAATGATTTTAGATTGGTTTGAATGGGATAAGGGGGGGAACTATCCAAAGATACACCCAACACAAAAGCCTGTATCAGTATTAAAAAAACTTATTGAAATATATACAGACCCTTATGATGTTGTTATAGACCCAGTTGCAGGAAGTGGCTCAACATTAAGAGCGTGTGCTGAATTAAACCGATCATGTTATGGCTTTGAAATTAAAAAGAAGTTTTATAAAGAAGCAAAAGAAAAAATGTTATCAAACGTTAATACAACTATATTTAATTTTTTGGAAGATTAAAGTCTTCCTTTTTATTTAAAAAGTATTGCAATTCATAATAATATATGGTAATATATAGTAAAGAAAGGAAGTGAAACAATGAAAGAATTTTATAGTTTAAATGAAGTCGCTGAAATCTTAGGCTTTAGTATTAAAACAGTAAGAGAATGGGTAAGACTTAAAAAAATTAATTACGTTAAAATCTTAGGAAACATTAGAGTTCCTAAAGAAGAATTAGAGAGATTGAAGAAAGGAGAATAAAATGCCCAAAATATTAGATAGTAATTATTTTCAAATTAACGGATGGATGGTTAATAAATTAAAATTAAGTGGTAATGAATTAATGGTATATGCTATTATATACGGGTTTTCTCAAGACGGAGAAAGTAAGTTTACAGGAAGTATCAACTATCTATGCGATTTTATAAACTCAACAAGACCGACAATTATTAAATGTCTAAAATCTTTAGTTGATAAAAATTATATTTTGGGCATTTTATTCTCCTTTCTTCAATC